>PJEL010001350.1_pt1 | contig 25263 bp, 19 predicted proteins | sample 1853271 | NCBI WGS metagenome assembly PJEL01 (sample SAMN08108733, study PRJNA415343) | Invertebrate metagenome, whole genome shotgun sequencing project. | host: Globobulimina | place: Sweden: Gullmar Fjord | collected 2015-08
GACGGTCCCTACCATGCGCGTGCGTTGTCGTGGAAGTGCCCCGGTGAATCTGCGCCCGCAGCCCGGCTCGGAAGGTGGCTGACAGACGAGGTGTGGAACGGGCTGCACATACCTGTCGTTCAACACCCCGCCGCCGGACCCCCTGTGATCGCCACATCGAACGTGCAGGACGCATTTGCTGTCTACGTCGTCGGCGGGGATGTGCTGGAGGTCTGGGACGAGGAAGTGCGCTACTTCGACCTGCACACGGGCGAGTTGGTGGCGCCCGACAGCGCGCCGCGCATCGACCCGGTCGAACTGCTGGAGCCCGAGCTTCCAGGCGAGCTGATTGGCAGCGCCACGGTGGGCTGGCCTGGCGGGCCCGGCGCCATGCAATTCTCCCCGAGTCTCCGGCACCTGGGCAGGGGCATGCGTCGGACCTTGTGGACCGACGGCGATGACTGGCAATTGGTCGACGGTTCATGCGGGCCCAATGGATCCACGGAGCTGTTCGCCGCCGCTGACCGCCTATGGGTTGCGTGGGTGGACGACGGAGTCCTGGCCTGGGCACCGCTCGACGAAAGCGGTGCCTGGTAGGTCAGGCGAGTAGCGAGGTTGCGGTCAGGGCCGACAGGGCCAGGCACAGCGGTGAGTAGAGCACGCGGTTCAGCCTCACGAACGGGGTTCCGATCGTCTCGGGGCGTATGACGGTGTCGAAGTAGCCGGCAACCCCGCGCAGCAGCAAGACCCCAGCAACCACCCACGCCCCACCGCTCGCCAGCACCGGCGGGAGCCCCTCTACGATCCCCCGTGCGGAGAGGATCAGCACCGCCGCGGCGACCAGCAAGCCCGCCACGCCGAGGCACGGCAGGGTGCCCGGCATCTTGGTCCCCGCCGGCGTGCCGACGACGGTGGCCGCCAATGTCTCCTCATCGGTGCCAGGCCATCGCCCGCCGAATCCCCAGTAGACGTGAAGCCCGGCCAGGGCCGCCAACACGACCGCCGCGCTCCAAGCCGAGACAACACCAATCACTCTCCACCCCGCACGCCGCGCTCTGCTGCCCAAGTATCGCGCAACTAAAGGTGGTGACCGCCGAACGGCAAGGGCGACCGGGCCGTCTACTCGATCTCGACTCCCTCGAGCGCCTCGCCCAGGAGCTCGCCGATACCCGCGGCCGGCGGCTTGTCGTAGGTAGAGCGCTCGCAGCCGGCGTTCGGTCGAATCTCGAAGTGCCAGCCCTCACCCGCTCGGACCCACCCACCGTCGATGGTCACCTCCTGGCCGCTGCGCGTCTCTTCGTGGGTGTTCATGCGAACGCCGGCATCGACACGACCAATCAGGACCGAGCGCCCGGCCCTCGTCACCCACAGGGCAGAGGGATCGTCGCAGGTGATGACCGGGATGGACTCGCCAGGTCCGGGCTCAGCCAAGGCGCCGAGCAGCGCCCCCGTGCCGTCACTTGGATTCTCTGCTGGAACCGGCGCCCCGTGCATCCAGCCGTGCCAGACCACCCCCGTCCAGTGAGGCAGGGCGATCCGAGTCCACCGAGACCTCGGCGTACGGCTTGCGGCTTCCCACCAGGTGCAGCGAGCTGGATCCCTCGAACGGCGCGTCGGTCCAGGTGAACACACTCGACAGCATTTTGGGGGGCGCGATCTCCTGCCCCAGGGCCAATCCGGCCCACATCAACCACATTCGGCCTCCGTGGGCGAATCTTAGGGGACGGGGCGGAGTGAGTCGAATGAGCTGCCGTTTCGCCGATGGGTCTCGAGCCGCAGGACGATCCTCATCGCGTCGAACGGATTCGTGCACCACTCCCGGCGGCGGGGCGAACGGCGACGACGATGTGATGACCCTCATGGTGGCCCCGCTGGATCCCGAGGTCCCCCATAACCTGGGAATCAACGAGGTCGTCGCGTGCTGCGATGGGAGCTACCAGCTGGACTTCAACCTGTCGCACAGCCTCCCATTCGACGTGCCCTGAGACGTTGAACGCGTCGATTGCCGAGCAAGACTCGCTGCGTCACCCCATCGGCAGCCGCCAGGACAGCGCAGCACTGCGCCGCGGAATGATCTGGTTGTCACCGCAAGCACTCGAAGCGTAGAAGACTGTGCCCCAAGGAAAGTCGGTGGCCAACGCCATTGCTCCGATGGCGCCATCGAGGCGAGTCACCAGGTCTCGCCCTTCTCGTGGCACTGTTTCAGCGGTCCGCTCATCATCGCCTGGTTCTCGTGATACTGTCTATAGCGCAACAGGGAGGACATGGATGCGCCGTGAATCAGTAGTCATCGCTGCGTTGGTGGTGATGCTGCCCGCATGCAGCGGCGACCAAAGTGCGGACACTGACGAGGCGCCCTTGGTACTTCTCGAAACCGGCTTTGAGGAACGAATATCTGCTGGATGGGCGTGCCACGACTCGCCGCTCTACGCCGGACTCGATAGCGAGGCCAGCTTCCGAGTCCAGGTCTTCCTGCCAGGCCAGACCGTTGACTTTCCGGTCGACATCGCCGATGGAGCCTTCATTGTGTATTCAGGGATCAACATGATTCCCGACGATACCGAAGACAAGTGCGATGATATCGGCGGCTCGGCGGAGGAGCAGAGGGTCGACTACGCTTTCGAGGCCGTCTCCGGAATGGCTACGATGCACGACGATTCTGGAATGCGGTGGGTCTCCGTGGATTCCCTCATTCTGACTCCCAACAATACCTACGTGACCGGTGCAGGATTCGAGGCGAATGATGTGTCGGGCCTCGAAGACATCACCATCGACTCTGCAGAACTCCCGGCAGTTCCCATCAACAATGTGATGAGTGACCTGTAGAGCAGGTCGCAAGCCGAGGTTTGAACTATGAATGCCCCGAACCGTCAAACACGCGCGTTGCGCTCGCTCAGGTCGACTGCCCTGGCAGTGCTGGGCCTAGAGCACCGACCAGAAACTGGACCGAGACCGCTGAGCCGGGCTGGTTCGCTGGCGCCGAGTCACCGACGAATCGTCAGCGATCAGGCAGTTGAGCGCCGGCCTCAGCGACTGTCGGCGATCTGCTGCAGGGTGCCCAACAAGACCTCGGGCAGACGCCGCACGTCCTTGAGCTCCACGTGCTCGCCGCCGACCGCATCGAGCAGGGTCTTGAGCGTGCTCTTCTGATACCAGCTGTGGCTCGCCGCCAGCAGCCTCACCCCGAGATTGCCGAGCTCCATGCCGCGCTTCACCAGGGCCTGCTCCTCCTCGAAGAAGGCGAAGTCGGAGAGCAGGAACAGCACCCGCACATCCGCCTCGGCGAGCCCCTCGAACTGCTCGGCGGCCCAGCCCAGAGCGGCGTCCACCCGGGTCCCACCGGTGGCTTCGAGATCGAGGACTTTTTCGGCGATCTCGTCGAGGTCGGCCGGGTCCTGGAAGCCCTTGAGCACGTGGGTGTTGGACTCGAAGACTGCGAGGCTGACCTCCTCGGAGCGCAGCTTGCCGAGCAACATGACCACGGCGATTGCGCAGATTGCGAGCTCGGATCCGCTCATTGAACCGGAGATGTCGATGAGGACGGAGAACCCGGCCTGCCCCCGCGCCCGGTCGGCGACGAACAGGTCGTCCAGACCCACCTGGTCCATGGTCTTGCCGGAGCTGACGATGGCGTCCAGGGTGGCCTCGATGTCGAGGGCGTCGAGTCCGTCCCCGGCGCGGAAGGGGCGGCTGGAGTTCTGGGGGATCAGGCCTTGCTCGGTGGTTCCCTGGCCCTTGCCCATCCAGTCGAAGGCGAGGTCCATCAGCGCGGCCTTGGCGACGATCCGTAGCTGGGTCCGGAGGCCGTCTCGGATCTGGCCGCGGTGGCTGAACCACTGGCTGAGGAGGTTGGAGCCGCCGCCGATACCCTTGTAGCCAACGGCGTTCATGACGTCTTCGTCGGTGAGCAGCATGCTGGCAGCGCCCATGTTCACCGCGAGCAGCGCCGCCATGGCCTCGAGGTTGCCGGTGGCGACGGCGGTGTTGCAGAGCTGGTTCATCATCTCTTCGGGCATGCCGCTGATGCGCTCGACGAGGCGCTGGTAGCGATCGGCGTCCCGGGTGTTGGCCATGACCATCACCCGGAGCTGCTCGAGGGCCTTGCCGAGGCGGTCGTAGATCTCCGAATCGGCGATGCCCAGCTGCAGGGCCACTGCGACGATGGCCTCGATGTCTGTCGGCATCGCGCCCCGCTCGATGAGCTCGTCCAGCGCCGGCAAGAAGGCCGGGCCGAAGTCGATACGGACCAAGATCTCGTTGGCGAGGCCCGAGGCGATCTCCTGGGCCTTCTGAAAGCCCTGCTTCTGGCACTCTCCGGCGATGAGGATGCTGCGAACGAGGATCTCGGGGAGCGGACGCTGGGCACTACCACTGCCGGCGGCATCGAGCTCAGCGAGGTGTTCCGGGAGTGCTTGGCTGGCCAGATCGTGCCAGTGCTCGCAGTCCACGGCGACCTCGCACAGGCGCTCGAGTCGGGGCGGAGCGGGCAGGGACTCCGACCAGGCAGTGAGCACGGCCTCACGCCGATCCTGGGCGAACTCCCTCTCCAACCAGCTGGCGGCCTCGAGGGCACGGCGGGGGTTCTCGATGGCGGATTCCTCGAGCAGCTCGGTGGGAGGCTCGATCCAGTCCTGGAGTCCGACCAAGAGCTCGGCGTGTCCAGTGAGGTCGTCGGCCTCCTCGAGGGCTTGGGCGGTGAACTCCTCGACGTCGACGGCGTGGGGTCGCAGATAGGCCAGGGTCTGACCGCGATCTCGGTCGCTGCCCTGATCGAGGAGGTCGTCGAGGTGGGCGGCGAGGGCCTTGAGGTTCTCGGTTCCGGCCAGGAAACCCGCGAGGACCCAGGGTTTCTCGATCGAGGCGAGCAGGAAGTCGCCAAAGCCGGCCTGGCAACTCCACAGGACCTGCTCCGGAGTGAGCTCGCCCGCCTGGGCCTCGAGCAGTGTCTCGACCGTCGCCCGCGCCAGCTCCATGGTGTGGACGCCGCTCTGCTGGAGCTCGGCCGGACCGCCAAAGAGCATGATCAGCTCACCGAGAGCACGCTGGGCCGGAAACGCCGAGCTGTACAGGGTTTCGAACAGATCGAAGGCGGCGAGATCTTCGTCCTCCTCCTCTTCGTCATCCTCGAGGAGGGCGTCGAGGCTGTCGAGATCGAGCATGTCCATGTCGACAGAGGCCAGATCGCCGAGCAGGTCGGCAAAGGGATCCGCACCCTCCGCGGGCTGGGCTGCGGGTTGTGCCGTCTCCACCTTGACTTTCTTGGACTCCTTCTCCTCGGGGAACAACAGACTGTGGGCGATGGCTCGGGCGATCCCCTGGTCCTCGGGAGGCGTGCACAGGACCGCCGCCTGCAGGTAGTCCTTGGGCGCGAGCTCCTGGGTGCGGGCCCAGCGGGCAATGAGAAAGCGCGGAATGGCGAGGCTGGTGCGCAGCGAAGGCCGATGGGCGATGGCCTTGTGACGGCGCATGGCTCGAGTGAAGGCCACCGCAAACTCGATGGGCTGCCAGTTCTCGACCCGATCGCCGGCCAGGCTCATCCCTTGGTTCCCAGGACCTTGGTGAGCAGGCTGTCGAGGTATTTATCGACGTTGCGGCCGGGTTTCATGCGGATGGCCTCGGTCAGCACCATGCTCGCGGCCTGGGCGAGGATGCGGTTGTCGACGGTCTTTTCGAGGCGGCGGGCGCGGGTGGCGGCCAGGCGCGCGATGCCGATGGAGCTGCGAATGGAGGCGGGCGCGTCCAGGGCGGGATCGGTGCGGGTGTGGTCGACGAGCTCGAGGATGCGCTCGAGGACGCCGCTCTCCAGCTCGAACTCCGCACACTGGGACTGGACGATCTTCAGCTCGGTGGACTTCTGCGGATAACCGAGGCGATACCAGACCTTGATGCGGTCCTTGATGGCCGAGGGCAGGCGCCGGGTGCCGCGGTTCTCCACCGGATTCATGGCGGCGATCAGATAAAAAGCGTCGCTGACGCCGTACCAGCTTCGCAGCGCCGGGATGTACAGCTTGCGCTCCTCCAAGGCGTCCAGCAGCGTGTTCAGCACGTACTCGTCACCGCGGTTGAGCTCGTTGGCGAGGAACACGCCCCCTTGCAGCGCCGAGATGGTGAACGGACCCGGCGCAAAGGCCTCCGGCGCGAAGCCGTACTTGAACACCAGGGTCGGGTCGAAGGAGCCGATCAGGTTGGAGGGACGCACCAGATCCGAGAAGGTGACCCAGTCGAAGGGCTTGCCGAGGTCCTGGGCGAACTTGCGGCACAGGGCCGTCTTGCCCGACCCCACCGGGCCGATGAGTCCCACGTACAGACCGGCGTTGTGGGCGTCGACCATGGTGTCGTAGGCCTCGCGATACTGCCCCTCCAGGATGAGGTTGCTCTCTTCGTTGACGGACTCCAGCTTGGCGGACTGGAGCAGGGCGAGGGAGTCGATCATGGGGCTGTTTCCTGGGAAAAGAAGCGCTCTGTCACGGTGGGTTCCACGGTCTTGGGCAGGGTGAGGCCGATGCGCTTGCACTCCGCCTCGACCGCTGCGTACTCGTCGCGATCCAGGGAGCGGCGGCGCTTGTTGTGGCCCATGCCGTCCAGCATCTTCCGGCCGTACCACGAGGCGGCGAGCTCGGTGATGTCGTAGCGCAGACCGCCGGATCGCCCCGCCATCACCACCTTGGCGGCCTTCAGCTCCTTGAGGCGGGTCATGGTCAGCAGCTTGTCGAGCCAGCCGATGCCGGTCTTGGCCTTGAAGTCCTTGTTCAAAGCCGGGGTCTCGACCAGCATCGCACGCATGTGCAGCAGGGCGGCCTTCTGGGCGCGGGCCTCGACGAGCTTGTCGGGCTGGCCCTCGCAGTCGCCCATGAGCTGGACCAGATCGTCAGTGTCCATGACGACGCGGCGGGTCGTGGCGTTCTGGAGCTTGATACGCCAGGTATATGCATGTTCTTGGGCGGTCATCGGGCCTCCTGGACGCTGAGCTTGCCCTGGCGGAGGATGCGCATGTGATGCCCGGCGGTCTGGCCGACCTCCTGGTGAGTGATGAGGAGGATCTGGTCGCTGACCTCCAGGCTGCAGATCCGGTCGAGCAGGGCGGCTCGGTTCTGTGGATCGAGGCCATAGGTCGGCTCGTCCAGCAACAGGAATGGACACGGCCCCAGGAGCTCGGCGACGGCGAGCTTGAAGGCCAGGCCGAGCAACAAACGGTGGCCCCCACCCTGGTAGAGGTGCGCTGGAACCTCGGTTCCCACGTCGTCGGGCTTCACGAGCACCGCGTACCGCTTTGGATCGATCCGCAGCCCCACGATCTGCCCAGCCTCGGCGCACAGCTCGGAGTGAATGGCTCGTGTGCGCTCGGCGAGCTGGCCCGTCGCCCGGTCGCGCAGGGACTCCTGGAGCTCCTTGAACGCCTGGGCCAGCACCCGGAGCCGGATCGCGGTGGCCTCGGCCTCGCGCAGCTCCTCGATCTTCACCTCTTTGTCGGCTCGCTCCTTCTCCACCTCGTCGAGCTCGGACTGGGACTCCTGTTGTTCCTCTGCCAGGCGCTCGAGGTTCTGGGTCACGCCCTCGAGCTCGGTCTGGGCGCGCACCCGATCCAGCTCGGCCTGACGACTGGCGGCGGCCAGTGCCTCGCTCTGGATCCGACACATCTCGGCGGGATCGGAGGGTAGCTCCAGGGGCGACACGGCCTCCAGGGAACTCGCCGCCGCCGCCACCTCGGATTGCCGGTTCTGAGTACTCTTCTCCGCCTCGCTCAGGACCGCCGTAGCCTCGTCCAGACGACCGAGGAGATCCCGCTGCTCGGCCAGCTCCAGCTGCGCGGCGACGTCGGCATCCTTCAGGGTGGTGCGACGCTCTCGCCGGTCCTGGATCTGTGCCTCCAGCTCGGCCAGCTCGGCATCGGCACGGGCGAGCTCCTCGACGAGCACCGGGATCTCCACGCTCACCAGGTGCTTGTCGATCTGCTGTCCGCACTGATCGCAGATCGCACCCTCGTCCGCGGGCAGGTCTTGGCGCCGCTTCAGACGTCCGCTGATGTCTCCGTGCTCCTGGTTGCCGAGCTGCCGCTTGCCCTCGAGGGCCTCCAGCTCGGTATCGAGGGTCTGCAGGTCGGTCTGGCGAGACCCTCGAGCGGCCTCCAACCCGGCGATCTGCTCTTGCAGGGTCTCCCGGCTCGCCCCCAGACTCTCTACCGCTTCGCGGGCACGGATCTGCTCGCTGCCGGCTTCGGCGAGACCCTCCAGGGCTTGGGAGAGCCCCGCACACGCCGCGTCTATGGGCCCGGGCTCGGCCTCCGCGGCGATCTTCTCTCCCAGAGCCAGCCGCTGCGCCTCATCTCGGGCAGCCTGTTCCCGGAGGCCCTCCAGTCGTTTTGTGAGTCCGGTTCGGCGCTCCAGCAGACCGTCCAGCCCCTCGCGAAGCACTGCCAGGGGGGCCGCCTCCTTCTCCCTCTCCAACGCCAGCTCTCGCATGAGCGCGTTCGAGGCCACCGCCGCCGTCACCCCGAGCACGATGTCGAGTTCCTTGCTCCCGGCCAGGATCGCCGCGATCTCGCCCTGCTTCAGGTGCACTGCGACCTCGAAGCTCCGGCGGGAGAAACCCAGGATCTCCGCAAGCTGCTGGGCGAGCTGGGTCTCGGTGTCCTGGAAGTCCGACGCCAGCAGGTAGTGCTCCCCCTCCCCTTCGGTATCGAGGCGCTTCAGCGTGAAGTGCCCCTCCACCTTGGTCTTCGAGCGCGCCGGCCTCATGTGCAGACGCTGCAGACGGTAGCGCTGCTTGTCCTTTCCCGTGAAGACCAGCTCCACGCCCATCTCTCGGGTCTTCGGGTGGAACAGATCCCGGGGCAGCAGTCCCCCGGCGCGGCCGAAGAGCGCGTATTGGATCGCGTAGAAGACCGAGGTCTTTCCGGCGTTGTTCCTCCCCTCGATGAAGTTCACCCCGGGCTTCAGGTGCAGGGTCTCGTCGACGTAGCGCCGGAAGTTGCGGAGCCGGATCTGGGCGATCAAAGCTCGAAGTCCCCGTCGAGGTCCACGCTGTCCACGTCTACGCCCTTTGCTCCTCCCTCCAAGAGCTCGAGGGTGCGGGCCGCGAGCTGTTTCCGGGCGTCCTTGACCAGGCCACCCGTCGGCGTGAGGTTCTCTGGGTCATCGAGGAGGAACTGGGCATATTCGAATACACCCCGCACAGTGGGGGCGAGCTCGGGCAGCTCTGACAGGGACGGCAGGTCGAACTCGGGCATCGCTTCTCCGCGGTGACGACCGGTATCCCATCGCGACAAGGAACTGAAGGATTCCGAACCCACGAGACAAGGGACGACTGAAACCAGCGATCGGGGGGTGTGCCGCCTTGGCCCTTCATGCCCCAACATGCCGTGACGACACGCCCCTCGATCGCAGTCACCGCCGGCGTCTGAAGGCCAGCGCGAGCAGGAGCGCCGGCCAGGCCAGGCTCCCCGGAGCGCTGGAGCCCGCGTCGCAGCCGCAGCCGCCGCCCTTGCCACCGCCGTCTTCCGAGGTGGCGCAGTCCGCGAGACCATCGTCGATCACGCCATTGCAGTCGTTGTCCTTGGCGTCACAGACCTCGACTCCGCCGGGGAACACGGCAGCGTCGGCGTCGTCACAGTCATCGGAGATGTCCACGAACCCTTGCATGGTGTCGCAGCCGGTGACGGAGTTGTCGGGATCGCCGTGCATGTCTCCATCGCTGTCGGCGTAGTAGACGGTCCCATCGATTGGGTCGTTGTCGGCGGCGCCATCACAGTCGTTGTCGGCTCCGTCACAGACCTCGTCGGCATCCGGATTGATCGCCGGGTCCGCGGGGTCGCAGTCACAAACGTCGCCGAAGGAATCACCGTCGCCGTCCGCCTGGTTGCCGTTGACGTCGTTGGGGCAGTTGTCACAGTCGTCCGGTCGGCCGTCGGCGTCGGCGTCGAGAGCGTCGTCGAAGCCATCACAGTGATCATCGGAGTCACACACGCCGTCGCCATCGCTGTCATCGGTGGCGTCGTCGGGGCAGGGGTCGCAGAAGTTCGGCACGCCATCTTCGTCGTCGTCGCGCTCGTCTGCGCCGCCCGCGCAGATGTCGCAGAGATCGCCGACGTTGTCCCCATCTGTGTCTGCCTGGTCCAGGTTGGAGACCAGCGGGCAGTTGTCGCAGTCGTCGGGGATTCCATCGGCATCTCCGTCGATGGCGTCATCGAAACCGGCGCACATGTCGCATCCGTCGAAGATGCCGTCACCGTCGTTGTCGAGGTTCGGCCCGAGATCGCAGGGGTCGCAGACCTCGCCGATCCCGTCGCCATCCGCGTCGGTCTGGTTCACGTTCACGTCGAGTGGGCAGTTGTCGCAGGTGTTCGCCACGCCGTCGCCGTCGTCGTCGAGGTTGTCATCACCGCCGGGGCACAGATCGCAGGGATCCTGTACGCCGTCGTTGTCGGAGTCACCGCCGCCGCCCGGACAGGTGTCGCACACGTCTCCGACCCCATCCGCATCTGCGTCGTCCTGTGACGCGTTGGAGTCGTCGGGGCAGTTGTCACAGCCGTCCGGCGTGCCGTCACCGTCAACGTCACCGACGTCATCGCCGCCGGGGCACTGGTCGCAGCCGTCGGGAACGCCATCCGCGTCGTCGTCGAGCCGGTCGTCAGAGCCCGGGCACAGGTCGCACAGGTCGCCGTAGTAGTCGCCGTCCGTGTCGGTCTGAGCGGGGTCAGGCACCGAGATGCAGGTGTCGCAGCTGTCGGGGACGCCGTCGCCATCGGTGTCGTTGGCGGCATCACCGGGAAGGGGGCAGGCGTCGCAGTCGTCGGGCGTGCCGTCTCCGTCGGTGTCGAAGGTGTCGTCTCCGGCGCAGATGTCACAGCCGTCCGGGACGGTGTCGCCGTCGGTGTCGATGTTGTCGTCGCTGCCAGGGCAGGCGTCGCAGTAGTCGTTCACACCGTCACCGTCGGCATCGTCACCGCCGATGCAGGGGTCGCATACCGGACCGGGGAGGACCTCGTAGTAGATGGTGCCGTCGATGCCGTCTCCGGGGGGCGTGCTGTCGATCTGTCCCGGATTTGCGTTGACGTTGCCGTCTCCGAAGCCCACATCCGTGTTGCCGGTATCGGTGAGGACTGCGCTGAACACCTTGACGCGCCCACCGCTGCCACCGCCACCGCCCGATGACAGGGAAGTACCGGGACCTCCGCCGTCTCCGCCCGTCGCGGAGATCGACCCGCTCAGGTCGATGCTGTCGGCAAAGAGCACGATCGAGCCGCCGGAGCCGCCGCCGCCGCCAGAGCCGCGATGGCCACCGACATCGGGGGCCGCCACGCCATCGCCGCCATCGGAGAGGACCGAACCGGAGATCGTGATGGACGAGCAGCCGTCGAGCAGGATGGCCCCACCGCCGTTGCCACCAGGTCCACCGTGGCCTGTGATCCCGACCTGGGTGTGAGCGCCGCCGCCGCCGCCGCCAGAGCCGAGTGAGCGCTCTGTGTAGTCATCGAGAGTGCCGTGCCCGATGCCGAGGGGTCCCACGATCTGATTGCAGCAGCCGGCCCCGCCGACGCCACCGTCTGCACCGTAGCCGGCGCCACCGCCACCGCTCGGGTGCACCATGTTGCCCTTGATGCCGCCGCCGCCAAAGCCCAGTCCAAAGCCTGGCTGCCCGTCCTGCAAGGCCACGTCGAAGTGGTCGCCACCCGCACCACCGAGGTCACCGGCCGCGCTGCCATCGAGGGTGCCCTGAATGTCGATGGTCTCGGCGTACACCTCGAACGCGACACCCTCTTCCACCAACACCGTCACCCCCAAGGGCACCGTGAACTGTTCCACGTTGGTGAACACGCCACTGAGCACGTCACCATCGGCGACCACGAGGTTTCCACCGAGCAGGTCGCCTCCGTACCAGGTGGTCGCTTGAGCAGAGGTAGAGAACAGGAACATTACAGTCAAAGAGAGCAGTCGCACAGGCACCTCGGCGAGTCATGCAAGGGGGGTCGCACAAATCTACTCGAAACAGGGGGCGATGCGCTCGGCAATCTTGCTGATCGTGCGCAAACAACCACAACCCCGTCCGGCGTCCCCCTATTCCGCCCGAGCCCTTGCCCTTCCAAGGGCGAGGGTCAAAGGCGGAGGAGCGCTCCTAGAGCTCGCAGATCATCGGCGCACACATGGGAACGATTCCGTCCATCGAGTCCGACCAGGTCCCGTCGGGAGTCTCCGCATCCTTGTAGGACAGACCGACAAAGGCCTCTCCGACCGGGCACATGACATCGGTCGTCACGCTCAGAACCTCGTTGGGCGCCACCGTCGAGCCGTCCTCGCAGTACAGCACCAGACCATCGACGCGTTCGAGGCCATAGAGCTCGACATAGCCAATCCCGATCCCCACGATCTCCCCGCCACAGGCCAGCACTGTGTCGTCGGCAGTGTCGTTGTCGACATCGTCGTCGTTCCAGACCTCACCGTTGGAGCACCACAGGCCCGCACCATCGACCCAATCGATCGCCGGAGAGTCGTGACCGTCGTAGACCACGCCTAGAACCGACTCACCCGGATCACAGAGCAGGTCGAAGGGCACGCGGTCGATGCCGTCCATCCGGTCCTCCTCCACCGCCTCGGGAGTTCCGAGCGTGGACCCACCCGTGCAGACCGCTGCCAGGGACTCGGTCGAGTCCGTCCAGGTTCCGTTCTCCGTGTAGCCATCCTTGTAGGAGATTCCAACGAGGGTTTCGCCGGCTGGGCAGTTCAGCTCCTCCAACACACCCAAGTTGTCGCCGTCCTGGGCCACCGTTCCGTCATCGCAGTACAGCACGGCGCCATCCAGCCGAGTCTGACCGGCGGCGTCGAGGGTCGCGATGCCGATTCCAATGGTATCTCCTGCACAGATGAGATCGTTCAGCTCTCCCTTGGTCAGATCGATATCGGCGGCGTTGTAGACCATACGCACGCCAGCGGGACCCGAGCAGGCGAGACCGAAGCCGTCTACCCAGTCCAGCGGGTAGCCCGGGTGGTTCTCATAGAAGACGCCGACGAGCTCCTCACCCAGGTCGAGGTCGCAGACCAGCTCGGTGGCCGGGCGTGGGTTGGCTCTGTAGGTCGAGGACATCAACTCACAGAAGGATTCACAGACGGGACGCTCGCTCCCGATCCAGTCGACGTTGTTGTTCTCGTTGGACTCGGTGACGATCTCGTCGGTGTCGACGATCGCGTCCAGGTACGGGTAGTCCCAGGGCTGGTCTTCGGGGATGGCGAACTCCACCGTCGTGCTCTCTCCGGCATCCAGGCTCGGGAGGTGCACGTACAGGTCACCGATGTCGCCGATCAGCGGTCCCTGCTGGTGGCCGACGAAGAGATCGACATAGAAGCCCGACGCGTGTCCGGCGCCGAGGTTGGAGACGTGCAGCGTGGCGATGGTGTCGGTGCCGTCGCAGCCAGTGGAGATGTCGTCGATGACGAGGTCAGGAAGGCCCTGGGCAGTGGCGGTGGTGGCGAAAAACAAGGCTATCAGCGAGATCATAGTGACTCCAGAGGGATAAGATGCTCGGTGGTTCCGAGGCACACCCCTGTCATCACCGGTCCCGGCCGCGTCGTTCTGACCGCGCTCTGACCCGTGGCTGAACCGTTTCTGTCCGGCGTCTGGCGCGGTCGGCGCTGGTGGGATCGGAGGGCGTCGAGTGAGCCGAAGTTCGACTCCCCTGCGAAACGTGGCGTTTGACGTTGCGTTGGCTCGGGATGTTGTCGCAGACCGAGACAGGCACACCCACTGTCTCCAATTATGGGGGGCGCGCTGCGCTGTCCCCCTCGCCTTCGGCGCTCCTTGACGCCAATGGGCGTGGTCGAGGTGGACTCATCATTGTGACTGGGCGCCAAGGGAAACGCCGGGGATGTCGGATTCCCGGGCATGCTCGACCACAACGTACCGTCTCGATTCGGTTACATGGGCCGGCCAGCGAGGCGGTTCAGTGCAGTTCCAGGCAGACCTCATCGGGCCCCTGCAGTGCGAGCTGGGGTTCGCGGACTCGGAGGGAGTGCCGGTGGCGCTGACCCGACTCCCCCGGCAGCCGGCAGCCCATCAGACGCCGGTAGTGCTGGTTCACGGCCTGTACACGCGGCGCAACTTCTGGGTCTCGGACAAGGGCGGCGGGCTGGCGGCCTACCTGGCGGAGCGCGGGTTCGATGTGTGGGTCGTCGAGCTGCGGGGCCACGGCAACTCGCCAAAGACGGACCGCTACCGCGAGTTCACCGCCGAAGACCACATGCGCCACGACCTGCCGGCAGTACAGAGGACCGTCGAGGAGCACACCCACAAGCCGGCGATGTGGATCTGCCACTCGGCAGGCGGGGTCTACGTTGCCGGAGCGCTCGCGGCCGGATGGCTCGATGCCGCCCAGGTCAGCGCCCTGGTGACCGTCGGATCACAGCTGCACAAGGGCAACTGGCAGCTGCTGACTCCGCCGGTGGTGTGGGTGATGCGACTGGCGATACGGCTCCAAGGAGGCGGCTTTCCGGCTCACCGACTCGGCTTCGGCCCCGAGCTCGAGCCCCGCGGCGTGATGCTGGAGTGGGTGCGCTGGATGCGGGGTGGCCGGTCCTGGACCAGCTCCGAGGGGCGCCCTTTCATGGCGGGAATGTCTCGAGTGGCCATGCCAGTGCTCTGCATCGCCGGGGCTGGCGACCACGACGACCCCCACGAGGGCTGTCGCAAACTCTTCGACTCCTGGGCCGCCGAAGACCGCCAGTTCGTGTTGCTCGGGCGCGAAGCTGGCTTCGAGCTCGACTACGGCCACGCCGAGATGATCATCAGCAAGGCGGCGCAGCGCGAAGTGTGGCCCCTGATCGCGTCGTGGTGCACAGCGAGGGCCTGAGCTAGCGCCCTACATCCATCGCCCTGATGGGCGTCCAAGGGGGCGGGTGCTCGCAGATCCATCGCCCACTAAGGATCCTCCGCCTACTGAGGGTCCATGTGGGCGGCGTTCACCAGATCCTTCGCCCTACTGAGGGTCCACGTGGGCGTCGGTTCTCGGATCCTTCGCACCGGGAAGGGTCCAGGTGGGCAGCGTTCGATGGAACCCTTGGCCCGGTACTCGTCCGGTTAGGGTATCGGCATGAGAATTTCGATGCTCGCCCTCGCCGTAGCGATCTCCTGCCGCGGAGGAACGCAGAACGACACCAAGGACGGCACCAACGAGACGACCGCGCACACGACGGACTCGAGCACCTCGACGGAACTCTCCTGTGTCTCCGGAGAGGACATACAGGCCGAGATCGACAGCGGCGATCGAGGCCAACACCGCATCGGCCGGAGGTGGGATCTATCTTTGGGCCGCGTCCACGCTGACTTGCACGGGCTGCAACCTCGGCGAGGGGGAGCTGGACAACACGCCCGATGACGTCTCCGTCCAGTATGGCCCGGTGTACTCCGACTTCGGGGCCGATGAGAGCTTCAGCTGCGACGCAGCCGGCGTGTGCCAGTGCCCCCGTCCGTACGCCGACGCTCGCGAACACTCAAAAACCGTTCTCTGCCTTCTGATTCGACGCGTACGACGCCCGTTCAGCTCTCGTCGGACAGCTCGAAGTCGACCCGCAACACGTCGTCACCGACGTCGACCCACCTGATCCTTTGCACGACACCGATTTCGGGACTGATACACAAGACCTGAAGCATCCAGGCGCGGTTCCCCCCAAGCGCCTCCAGCTGGTATCGGCCATCGCCATCCACCTGGACGGTGCGCTGATCGGATCCGCCGTAGGCGTTTATCTTGCACTCGCCCCACTCGACGGGCACCTTGCCCCGCACCCCTCCCGTCACATCGCGGAAGTCGACCCATAGCTCGTCGTGCGGCCCCAGACGCGTAGCCCAGGGCCCGGCCTGCACGCCGTCCTGGCCTTCCACACAGAAGCAGCGGAGCTCGGTGCTGCCGTCGTTGGCTCGGACTAGCTGACAGGCGTCCCCGTCGTCTCCCCTCGGATCGTCGGCACGCTTGCAGACGACCTGGTCGCCAAGGGGGTCGCATCTATCGCCCTCCAGGCCCGCACATCCAACGACGACCGTGCGCGAGGTCTCCAGGATCGCATCGCCATCAATCTCCTCGATTGTGCGCCCAGTATGCCGGGTTACTCCGAGCTCCGGAGCTGTGATGCGACGCTCGTAGCTCGTTGCATCCGGCACGAAACTGCAGCCGTATTGCCCGTTCTTGTCGGTCCAGGTCTCGTTTACGAAGTCGGGGTGATTCGTGGTCAGAAGCCAGAGAGACCGCCACATCCTCAGCTTGCTCTCGCACTTGACTCGCGCGTAGGGAACCGGCTGCCCTTCGGCAGTGCGAACCGTCCCCCTGAGCACCGGCGCGTCGAGGTCGACCACCACCGTCCACTCCGGGTCCGTTGTGGTGAAGTGCCGCGACACGCCGTCCACCACGACTGACGAAAGAAGGGTGTGGACACCATGTTCGCGTTGCCCACCGATGGGGAACTCCGCCACGCCGTCAGCATCTGACAGCAGACGGAACGGCGCGTCGGCGGGACCGACGCCGGCCCCCGCAATGCCTGCTCCCGACTTGTCCACAACGGTGATCTGGTTTGTCGGCCAGGGCTCACCGAGTTCCAGCACGAGAGCAGGCAGATCAGCGCTGACGCCACAAGGCGTGGCCTGCATGCCCGAAACACAGTCTTGCCTCAACCAAGTCGCCTCGATCTGACCGGCAGAGGGCAGCTCGATCTGATGCCAGACGATGGGCTGGAAAGAGCCGAGCGGAACCAGCTGCTCGGTGCAGTCGGCTTGGAACCGCAGGGACACGGGTCGATCGGCGTTGGGGTCGACGATGCGAACGGAGGCCGTGAAGGGGCGTTCGTCGCAGTTCGCCCGCGGTACCATCCGATTGGCCAGGTCGGCTGGCTCATCCCTGACCGCGATGTGCGTCACAAATCCGGAGGAGAAGGCGATCCAAGCCTGGCTCGTGCGCACCTGGCCCCAAGTCCACATGGCGAACATGCCGAACAGAGGGGCTCCCATAGCCAGAAAAGCCAGTAAGAACCCTGCGAATACAACTAGAAAAATGTTCCTCCGGCGGACCCTGCCCGTCGGAGGGCGCTCGACCACCGGCCCGCCCACGAAGATCGACGTGACCCGCCGGCCGACATCGCGCACTCCAGGTCGCTCGGCCGGATCCTCGGCGAGCAGCGCCGCCAGCAAGGTGCACGCGGCGGTCGAGGCCTCGATCGTATCCTGCCAACGCAGACCGCCGACAGATTGAAGCGACGCCAGCGGCTGCCGACTCAACAGCGCCACAGCCAGCGTTCCAAGCCCATAGACGTCGGTCGAGGAGCTGGCATCGCCGCGGTATTGCTCGGGTGCCATGGCGCCGAACTCACCCGCAAAGGTCGCCCCACCCACGTCGGGATCCACGAACCGCTCTCGCACGTTGGCGAAGTCGATCAACACCAGGCGCCCATCGGTGGCGCGGATCACGTTGTCCACGGTGAGGACGCGGTGCACCACCGGCGGACTGCGCTCGTGCAGATAGGCGAGCACTGGAACCAGGTCGAGCAGGATCTCCAGCACCTGGCGCTCCCCGAGGCGCTCCTCCATCATCGTCTCGCCTAGGGAAGCCCCCTCGATGTACTCGCGCACTTCCCAGATCCTCCCCGCCTCTTCGAAGCAGGAATCGAGCTGTTCGGGAAGCTGCGGATGGTCCAAGCTCGCCAGCGTCTGGGCACCGAGCACAAATCGAGACCGGACGTCCTCGGGCTCCGACAGCGCCATTCCCCGACAGACCACCCAGCGCCCGCACTGCAGATCGAGGGCTCGGTAGGTCCGGGTGCGAGTGCCCTCGCTCAGCAGATCCACCAGCTGGTAGCGCGCCGAGAGCATCGTCGATCCGCCACAGGCCAAGCACTGCTCTGTCTCGCAGAGGGCCGAGCACGTGGGGCAGCGCCAGGTCGATATGCAGGCATCGTCCATCGTCTCGTCTGCCTGGCCCATCGGCGGCCAGGGCGCCCCATGCAAGACCGCCCGAAACGAACCACAGCTGGGGATCCGACGGGTCGTGCCTCCCTGCAGGGCGCCAAGGATGGCCCGACGTATCTCCGGAGAGAGCTCGGGGTTCAAGATCGACGGATCTGCGAAGGCACCTGCCGACTTCGCGGTGTACAGATCGACGAGATCCGACGACTGAAAAGCCGGTTTGCCAGCCGCCATCTCGTACAGGATGCACCCGAGGGCAAAGATGTCGGCGCGGGCGTCGATCCGGCGAGCGGAGCGCATCTGCTCGGGGGCCATGTACCGGGGCGTGCCCAGCATGGCGCGGGTGGCGGTCGCTTCGGAGCTCGGATCCTTCACCAGTCCAAAGTCGCCGACCTTCGCCAGCCACCCGGACTCGGTCTGCACCACCAGCACATTGCCCGGCTTCAGGTCGCGGTGCACCAGTCCGCGCTCGTGGGCCGCCTCTACGCCATCGAGGATCTGGCCAAAGATCTCCAGCAAGCGATCCTCGGCCATCAAGCCTTCTTGCAGCAGCTCGGAGAGGTCTCGCCCGTCCACCCAATCCATGAGCAGCGCCGCGCGTCCATCTTCGGTTCGCAGCACATCCCAGACCGCGATGACGGCCCGGTGTTCGATGGTGGCCTGTGCCCTGCCCTCGGCCAGCAAGCGCGCCTCGGTCTCGGCGTCGGTCCGCTCGAGCACCTTCAGCGCCCGGGTCAGCCCCAGCTCGGCGTTCGTGACTTTGTAGACCACGGCCATGGCGCCGCGACCGAGCTCGGACTCGACGCGCCACGAGCCAATAGTGCTTCCCAGTTCGATGGACATCTTTCGTGGGGACAGAGCGTACATGAACGGCGACCTCCACCTCGTCCTCTCGCAAGGTGTGTGCCACCCGCGAGGCCTCGAAAAACCGCCGACAACCGTCGACGACCTGTGCGCGCACACAGCCGCACGTTCTGGGCTAAAGAGCTGCCATGGCCGACAGCACCCTGCGCGAGCTTCCCAGCCAGCATCGATGGCTCACCGAAGGAGACCCCTCCGATCCTCCAGGTCCAGCGCTGGTGATCGCCTGGTGTGTGAGCGCCCCCGATCGGGTCGGCGAGGCGGTTCGCATCCCCGAAGATGGCGGAATCCTCGGCCGCGGAGACGCTACCGCAACCCTACACTTTCGCCCCGACCGCCCAGCGGGTGGAGGCCCGGCCAGGCCCCTGGAGAGCCGTCTCATCTCCCGGAGCCAGCTCGCCATCCTGCGACGGGGGGAGGCACTGCACGTCACCAACACCGGCTCGCGAGCGCTGGCCATCAACGGGGTGACCTGCACCGAGGGAGAGGTCCGAACCGGCGATGTGCTGACCCTGGACAACCAGCTGGTCCTGGTGCTCGTGCAGCGCGCCGCCTGGCCCGCCGCGACGCCGAAACACCGCTTTGCACGCCCGGACAACGCCGGCCTCGTCGGTGAGAGCCAGCCCTCGTGGGAGCTGCGGAGCCGGCTGGCCTTCCTGTCGGGTGAGCCCGGTTCGATCCTGCTGCGGGGTCCCAGCGGTGCCGGAAAAGAGCTCGCCGCCCGCGCCCTTCACACCGGCGGCCCCTATGTGGCTCGCAACGCCGCGACCCTCCCCGAGGGGCTGATCGACGCCGAGCTCTTTGGCAACGCCCGCGCATATCCTCACGCCGGAATGCCAGAGCGCAGGGGCCTGATCGGCGAGGCCGACGGAGGAACCCTCTTCCTGGACGAGATCGGCGAGATGCCGGAGGACACCCAAGCACATCTGCTCCGGGTCCTCGATGCTGGGGGCGAATACCAGCGCCTCGGAGAGCCACAGACCCGTCGATCGCTGTTTCGCTGTGTCGCGGCCACCAACCGCCCCGAGGGCCACCTCAAGCACGACCTGCTCGCCCGCTTCCTGCACCGGGTCTCCCTGCCGGGCCTGGGAGAGCGACCCGACGACATCCCCCTCCTCACTGCACATCTGCTGTCCCAGACCCGCGAGGATTCGCCGGTTCGAGAGCGCTTCTTCGACGGCCCCCACTGCCGCATAGCCCCCGCACTGATCGAGGCGCTGCTTCGACACCGATGGACCACCCACGTCCGGGAGCTCGAGACGCTGCTGTGGACGGCCGTGGAGACCAGTCCAGGTCGTGCCCTCGTGCTCAGCGCCGAGGTCCAGGCGCTCCTGGACACACCTGACGTCGCCGTGGAGCCGACGGAACCCACCGAGCTGACAGCGGAGGCCATTCAAGAAGCCCTCGACCGCGCGGAAGGAAGCGTCAGCCGAGCAGCGAGGGATCTGGGGTTGTCCAGCCGCTATGTTCTGTATCGCCAGATGCGCCGCCTAGGTGTCGAGACGGCTGACGGCTGACGCCCCGAGCGAGCCGAACAACCTCAGCCCGGTAGTTTCGGATATCCTGCTCCGGCGGGGGAGAGGCGGTTGCGGATACAGCTCGGACTGGCGGTCCTGACCCTCTTGTCGGCGTGCACGGTGACCCACCGCACCCGGACCATCGGCAAGGGCAACGCCGCGGCCGAAGTCGACCTCGGTGGCCCGATCTCCACTGCGCTGGGGGCGCCGGTGCCGATGCCGCTGTTCTTCGTCGGTGGCCGCTACGGCGTGCACGAGCGCGTCGATCTGTCGGCGGCGTACAACGTCACCATGCTCGCCACGACCGGCACGCCGCTCCACCTCGAGACCGGCGCGCACTGGGCGCCCATCGCACCTCCGACCGGGTGGACGCTGATCACCAGCGGCGAGCTGCTGTGGATGTCGGACTTCCGCACCGGCCTCATGGTGGTGCCGACCGTGGCGGTAACCGGCGCACACCGCTGGCGAAAGGTCGCGCCCTACGCCGGCTTCACACTGGCGCTCAACGCGTATCGTCCGTTCGAGGACCGAAGCTGGCTCTCGCTGGCGCCGCACCTGGGTGCAGAGCTCACCCCGGGCGAGCACCTGGGCCTGACCTTCGAACTCGCCCTGCTCGAGGCCACCACGAACCTGTACGGGAGCGGAATGAACTGGGTCTTCATCGCCAAGGGAGACGGCAAGCGGTTTGCGGTGTTGACGCCGATGATCGGGCTCAGCTGGGACTTCTCCGGGAGGGAACAATGATGGTGCTCGCGCTGGCGGTGCTGACGGGCTGCGAAGGCGGCAGCCTGGATTCCATGTTCTGGGACAACCAGCACGCTGAGAGCATCGCGGACTACCACGACCTGCCGCTCTACGTGGGCGAGGCTCCCCCCGACTGGCTGGACGAAGACAGCGTGGAGCGGAACCTCTACATCGGGGTGCCCTCGGCGAAGCTGCTCTCCGACACCAAACCTCCGGGCAAGGGGGAGTACCTGCACGCCGTCTTCCTGCCGGAGCCCACCGCCTGCGACACCTGTCCCCTCGTCGGTTCCGGGGTGACCTTCGTGTTCCAGCACGGCAACTCCGGCGACCTGTTCCGCTACTGGTATCGCGCGGTGGCCCTGCACAGCCTGGGCGCCAACGTGCTCCTCTACACCTACCGCGGGTTCGGGATCTCCAGCGGCGAAGACGTGCTGCGCGAGAACGTGCTCGACGATGCCGAGGCGGCCCTCACCTATGTGCGGGCGCGACCGGATGTGGATCCAGACCGCGTCATCGCCTACGGGTACTCCACCGGCGCGATCCCGACCTCCTGGCTGGCCGCGGAGTCGCCGGGCCTCGCCGGTGTGATCCTCGAGAGTGGCCTCGACAGCATCGAGAGTGTGTTGCACATCGGCACCGGGACCGAGCTTCCCGGCGGCTTCTTCCTCGACGAGACCCTGTTCGACGGCCCGACCTTCCTCGAGGGCGGGATCGATGCGCCGGTCCTGCACCTGTGGGGCGCCCAGGATCTGCGGGTCTACCGGGAGCAGACCGAGCGCTACCACCAGGTCCTGCGCAACCACTCCGACTACACCAGTTACTTCGGCGAGACCGAGCGCCCAGTGGACGAGTGGATGGGAGTCGCCGGACACCGCAACGTGCCGGCGTGGGCCTTCGCCGCGGAGCACCACATCTCGGACTACTGGGACGATCCCGCCAACCCAAGCCACTGCTGCGTGCACCCCGAAGAGCTCGGCGAGAGCCAGTTCTCGGCGTTCCTGCGCAAGGTGGGTGGGACGACGAGCGACGAGATGGTGGCGTCGTCGGCGCAATACCGCGACCTCGTCTCGGAGTGGGTGCTCGCTCTGTCGCCTCAGCCGTAGGGCCGCCTCGCGAACCGCACCGACGTGCAACAGGACCCGCCCGGTGCGCTCACGCTCACGTCCAAGTCCACGCCATCCTGGGCCCGCCATCGGGCGAAGTAGTACTCGTTGCTATCCTCGTGGACCTCGGCCTCGAGATAGCCGTTTTCAATCAACACGAGCTTGGCCCTGGCGAGGCGGGCCGTGTAGTGGTCCCCCTTCGTCTCGAACATGACGTCGATCTCGCCGCTGCTACAGACGAGGCCATCCTCCTCCGTGAAGCCCCAATCGGACCAGGACGCCGAGACCTCCTCGCTGGCGCCCTGGCAGGGCGGTTCGAACATCGCTCCACCACAGGCCATGCTGAGAATCGCAAGCGTCACCAGGCTGGCGGCCGTGAGGGCGCGCGCTGACGCCGGAATGTTCCATGGTTTCCGTTTCATGTTGGCTCCGAGGTCGAATCTCGCGAGCAGGCGCGCTCCTGATCGACCTCGAGCCCCGTACAGTCCCGGTTCGGACAGCAGTCGAGACTGATCGGAAAGTGATCGCCGAGAGCCCGGAGCCCGGCCCGTCATCGTGTTCGGGAGCCAGTCATTGCATAATTGTACCGAAGAGCTGGGCATGATGGACGAAGAGCTGGTCACTGGGGATGGAGAGCGGGGCGACTCCGCTGATCATTCCGGCGAGGTGGATCTCAACCTGCTGCGGAAGGCGCAGGTCGTTCGCTTCACGGCGTCGCTTCTCTTGGCCATGGTCCCGCTCTACGCATCCTTCCTCATCGTGGCCGGAGCCGGCATCGGCCCTCCTGTATTGGCCATCCTCATCGCCGGAATCGGAGTACTCCCGGTGGTGTACCTCGCCGGTCGGCAGCGGAACCTGCTGCTCATGGGCAACTGGACCGTCTTTCTCTTGTGGATCGTGCTCCTGATCGTCGGGGGCTACAACGGCGGAACGACGTCTCCAACGATGTTCTGGCTTCTCTCGGTGCCGCTCTTCGCCGTCCTCCTCGCCGACACGCGCTCCGCCGTGGTCTGGACGGTCGTGGCGATCGCGCACCTCGGTACGTTCCATGTCGTACCCGCCGAGGTCTTTGCCGACTACCAGGTGTTGGACCCGACCTGGCACTCCCGATTTGTGATCTTCGGGCGCGTCACTTTGCTCGTGGTGCTGGCCCTGGTCGGGCTGATCCTCGATCGGGCCCGGGAGCGAGCGCAGCGCCAAGAGGCGAAGAAACAACGGGAGCTCGCGGTCTCGGAGAGGCGTTTCCGCCAGCTCATCGAGGCCTCCCCCGATGCCATTGCCGTGCGGCGCGGTGGCCAAGTGGTGTACGCCAACCCATCGCTGCGGAGACTCCTGGAGGAGCCGTCCGCTGGAGATCTGCAGGGACGCCGCTTCCACGACCTGGTTCACCCCGATGATCGAGACGCGGCGACCGCAAGAGAGGCGCTCGTGCTCGAAGAAGGAGGACCGTCGCCGGCTGCCGAGCTCCGATTCCTGCTCGCGGAGGGCGGCACGGTGACCATGGAGGTGGTCTCACTCCTGCTCGAGATGGAGGGCGGGGAGGCCGTCGTGACCCTCGGTAGAGATATCTCCGGACGAAAGGCGATGATCCGCCAAATGGTGCAGCTCGACCGCCTCGCCGTGTACGGCACCCTGGCCAGCGGTGTTGGACACGAGATCAACAATCCCCTCGCCTATTCGCTCCTGAATCTCCGCTACGCGACGGATAGCCTGGAGCGTCGAGCTGCGGATCTGGCGAGCTCCAGGGGCGCGGACGCAGATGCGCTCCGGGAGCTATTGGAAAGGATCGAAGCAGAAGATCGCGAGATCAGTGAAGCCATGGCCGAGACCGAACACGGGTTGCTACGCGTGCGAGACGTGGTGAGGGATCTGCGTGCCCTCGCCCGCACGGAGCCGGTCGATGGAGAAGCTGTCGACCTGGCCGATGTGGTACGGCGTTCCGTGGATATCGTGGCCAACGAGATCCGTCACCGAGCGGCGCTGACCGTCGATGTCGCGCAGATGCCTCTGCGGGAGGCGTCGGCCTCTCGAGTGGGCCAGCTCGCGCTCAACCTGCTGCTCAACGCGGCTCATGCCATCGCTCCCGGAGAGGTCCAAGACAACGAGATCCAGATCCGGGCGTTCCTCGAGGCGGGAGACCTGATCCTCGAGGTCCAGGACACCGGCACCGGGATTCCGGACGACGACCTCGATCGGATCTTCGATCCCTTCTTCACCACCCGGCCGATTGGCCAAGGCACCGGACTGGGCCTGTTCGTCTGCAGGCAGATCGTCGACTCCCTCGAGGGGCGGATCTCCCTCGACTCCGAAGTCGGGGTCGGCACCACGGTGCGCGTCGAGCTTCCCACCTCCCCACCCACCGAAAAACAGGAGTCCACGAACGAGGCGGTCGTCGCTCGTGGGTGTGGCCTGATCATCGACAACGAACCCCAGATCTGCAAGATGGTGTCCCGAGCGCTGGCGCCCCACCACTCCGCGGTCACGGCGAGTTCCGGAGCCGAAGCACTCGCGCTCATCGAGGATGGGGAGCACTTCGACTTCATCCTCTGCGACCTGATGATGCCCAACATGACTGGAATGGCGTTCTACGAGGTGCTGCACGACCACGACGCCCAGCTGGCCGAGCGCGTCATCTTCATCACCGGCGGCGCCTTCACTCCAGAGGCCCGTGAGTTTCTCGACTCTGTCTCTCCGCCCTGCATCGAGAAGCCCTTCGAGGTCGAGCAGGTGTGCAAGGCCATCGCTGCGCTTGCCAGCTGACGCTCTACCCTCAACCGCTGGACCCGCCGACGTTGAAGCGCCACTCCACCCTGCCATCCACGAACACCGGCAGATGTGCCTCGGCGACCACACGAACAGCGCAGACCGTGTAGGCCGGCTCCGCGAGAATATCGATTGTAGCTGGCCTCTGTTGAAGCCAAAGCGTCGTGCTGCTCTCCAAGATCTCACCCGCTTCGACGCGCCACGTCACCGCTACCGTCGTGCCCGGTCGCTGCGAGTGCCGCACTCGACACGAGTCCAGTTGACGACGAATGCGATTGATTCGCCGACCCAGACGCTTCGGATGCGCCGTCTGGTGCCAGGCGATCTGCACCGGCACCGTCAGAAACGCAGTTCCGTCCTCGTCC
>PJEL010001351.1_pt1 | contig 25257 bp, 21 predicted proteins | sample 1853271 | NCBI WGS metagenome assembly PJEL01 (sample SAMN08108733, study PRJNA415343) | Invertebrate metagenome, whole genome shotgun sequencing project. | host: Globobulimina | place: Sweden: Gullmar Fjord | collected 2015-08
AAGCTGGGCATCATTGTATTCGATCATATCATTGAGGCCGGCCTTGTAGCGTTCACTGGCCATATAGAAATTCTCCTCGGCAAGAATCAGGGTTTCGTGAGCAATATCCACCCCTTCCCTGTTCTCATTGGCCCGAAGGTAACTGTCAGTCACCTCCTGACGCACAGCAAGCTCAAGGTCACGGAGGGCTGCTTTCAACTCCTTGAATTTCCCTTTGGCAGAAACGATCTCCCCTTCAGTCTGGAAGCCGGAAAAAAGCTCCCAGGTAAGATCCACCCCAAAACGCCACTGGTCGGAGATTGAAGAAAGATCAGTATCGTATTCGTCATAGCCGGCATTGGCGTTCACAGATGGAAAATAACCGCTTCTGGCCTTTCTTATCTCAGCCTTGGCTGCCTGCACTAAAGATTTTACTGCCATGACGTCAGGACGGTGGGCAAATGCAACAGCAAGTTGTTCATCAAGAGTTCCGGGCATATCCTGTTTGCTTTCCGCCAGTTCAGCAAGGGGCACATCAATATGGGTCAGTCTGTAATCCCCATTATTTGGGCGAATACCAAGGATCTGCTCAAGCTTTACCCTGGCGGTTTTCACGTTGGAATTGGATCTGAGAAGGGATAATTTAGAGTTAGACAACTCAACTCCGGCATTGGTTACATCAATTTTTGTCCGTACTCCTGCGTCAAAATATTTTTTTGCCCGATACAGCTGCTGCTCATAATTACTTACCGCCTGTGCATCCACCTCAACCAAGCGCCTTTTGGCCAGCACATCGTAAAATATCTGTTTGCTGGAAAAAACAATATCCTGCCTGGTCTGGTACAAATTGTCATCCGAGGCCTGCAGACTCATACGGCTTGACTCAATGGCTCCACCGGTATTGCCAAAGTCATAGATCAACTGGGAGGCCTGAATGGAAGCGTTTTTGACCGTATCTTCATCATCGGGGGACAAATTGTCGATATTCTGCCGTGCTACAGAACCACCAACGGAGAGATGAGGCAGATAGCCTGATTTTGCCTGGGTCAGTACGCCCTGACTTTGCAGGCACTGTTGCCTGGCCACATCAATTTGCGGATTATTTTTCTGGGCCAGAGTGACAATTTCACCAAGACTTAAGGTCACCTCACCCGCCAAGCTGGCGGAAGGAGCTAAAAAAACAAGTGATAAAAAACAACCAACAACCTGCAAGGTAATTTTCATTTGATCGTCCTATCTCTCCTTTACTTCAAGAACTTCATCCTTGTTGACCTGCACCTTTTTTCCATCCACGGTGTTATATTCATAAAAACCGGTCTTCTGGTTAAATTCCGGCTCATCGGCAGTTTCAATAACTCTGCCGTCTTTCAAGGTCATGGTGTGCGGTGCAGCACAGGCGGTGAGTGCAAAAAGAATACTAAGACACACAGTAAAGCGGGAGAAATTTTTCATAAGAACGCTCCATATCATTGCAAGATTCACTTAAAAATATATTAAAAAACAACTGCCTTTTTTATAGTATCAACTGATAAAAATTACCACTCATTATCGACTGTTTTTCTTCCCATGTTCAATCACGGTAAAATTCAAGGTCGTATGCACCGTCAGCAAAGGAAAAAGCAGGGCAAGGAAAAAAATATTGAGCAGGGGAATAAGACTGAGCAAAGCAGGAAACACCCCTAATCTGAAAGCAACAAATCGATGTTTATTCAACCAGCCAATTTTTTCACCAAGACTCCAACGGCGACGCGAGGTCGGATAATCGACAAACATCAGGGCTGAATAATAGGTGTACAGAAGAAAAACAACTATCTGACCGACCACAGGGATCAAATTGGCAAGCAGAGCCGCCACTGTGACCACCAGTCCCAGAGCGCCTATTTTTATGCCCTCAATCAAATCAATGATGACCCCGCTTACTGTAAAGGGCGCATCCTCTTCAAACTGGTCTCCAGCCTGTAATTTTTCTGTGGAGGCGCTGAGAAACACATAGCCCGGGGCAGTCAGGCAATAGGCAGCCATAAAGGCCAGGTAAAAGCCCACCACCCTGGAAACAATGAAAAATGCATATTTTACAATGAACCAGCCCTTATGCTTGAACCAGCCCAAAAGCCCGGAGGAATCCGGAGCTTGCACAAAAAAGTTTCCTGTCAGACCATCAACAAAATCAATGGCCAGGCTGTAGCCGAACCAGGTGAATAGACCTGTTGCCAGGACAAGCAGGAAAGACCAGCCAAGCAGACGTTTACTGCGCAGCAGAAAAAAAGACGTCTTGCCAAGGTGAATCCATTTTGTTCCCATGGGAGTGAGAGTATTTCCAACCATATTCTTCATTATCTCATGCTAACAAAAAAAGGGTTTCTTGGAAACTCCAAGAAACCCTTTTTACTGTAGTAGTGCAATTTATGAATTTTTACTTGGCAATATCCATCTTTCTCTTCTCAAGGTAGAGCATCCGGATAACATTATACTCAAACGGCGAACCTGACTGGTAGTAACGGAAAGCGGTGCGATGTCTGGCATCAATAGCCTCCATGACATCAATGGCTGTTTGAACATTGGACTTATTGTCCACATCATCAAGAGCCCATTCAAGCACTGCACTGCGTACTGCCGTGTCAACAGCAAGACCGGTGGTATCACGCAGGGTAGATGGACCGAGAAGCGGCAGTACAAGATAAGGACCGGCCCCAACACCATAATGCCCAAGGGTTTGACCGAAATCTTCTTTCTGCACCGGCATGCCCCATCCTGTGGCAGGATCATACATGCCAACCAGCCCCACGGTGGTATTGACCACGAAACGTCCCGTGGTAATGGCGGTTTCTTTTGCTTTAAGCTGCAAAAGATTGTTGGTAAAGTTTTTCAACTCACCGAAATTTTTAAAAATTCCTGAAACACGGTCCTCAACATAGTCCGGCATAACCCACTCGTAGGCTCCGACAACAGGCAGGAACACATACTTATCAAAGTAATAGTTGAACACATACATATTGCGGTTAAAGCCTTCCCACGGGTCATAGGCATCAATGGTGTAGACGATGTCACTTCTGACATATTCGCTCACCGGCTTCTTAGCCGGAATGATTGCTAAACCTTCTTCCTGATGGCTTCCCTGCATTGCCCCGCAGCCACTTAAAAAGGTCAGGAGAAGGCCAAGCACCAACATCTTCATTAAATTCATTTTCTGTATTATTTTCATCGCCTAATCCCCTATTCGCTTTTAAAAAAATCGACCATATAGGCCACATTGTCTTTGTAGGCCAAGTTTCCGCAATGGCCTCCACGGGGATAAATTTTTGCCCTGGATCCAAAAACCTGTTTGAGATAGTCAACATCACCATCTGCCAGGATAAAATCATCAACATTTGTCACAAGGCCAATCTTGTCACTCTTTTTCAAATAACCTTCAATGGCACGCAGGCTGCTCTTATCAACAAAATCACGTAAGCTCAAGCCTGGTTCTTTAGCTTTAAAGGCAGGGTAGAGAATATTTTCAACATATTCGCCAAAACCATCTCCTCTGGTGGTTACTTTGCCATAATCAGTCAGGGAATCTGTACGAGACAATTTCAGGTTTTTTGGCACGATGTAGCCGCTGTTAGTCATGACATCGGAGGTAAAAAGCAGATTGCTCAAAGAAATTCGAAATGAAAAGCCGATCACGGCCTTTCCTTCCTCAGGACTGGGCAGAATTTTTTTGTAGGCACTATAAAAAAACCCCTGGGAAAGATCGACAAAATCACCTTGCACATAAGACTCAGTAATATTGGCCATTAACTTCGTATAAAAAGCATCAAAATGATCCATCCCACCGGGGATATTATCCGCCAACATCTTGTCAATCTTCACTGCTGAATCATAAATATTTAAGGCGGGATTAATCATCAATACTTTTTTGAAATTAAAAACCTTTCTCTCCTCATCAAGTTTCGCCACATAGGCTGCCTGGGAGCCGCCGAGGCTGTAACCGGCGAGATAAAAATCTGAAATCAAATCCTTCTTCTTACTGCGCTGCAGCATTTTTTCCATGACATTATACAGGTCAGCGGCATCAGAACGAATATCACCCGGCATTGACGAACTGGAAGCAGCGACAATAAAATTTGGATGGGTGGGTGAGCTGAGTGCCACAACATGGAAACCGGCCTGGAAGAAAGCCTTTTGCATCACCTTCATCTTAGCGGAATCATAACCGGCACCGGTCCCGGCAATCAAAAACATAACAGGTGACTGTTCCTTATGATAGGCAACGGAGTAGCGCAGCTTCTCGTTGTACCAGAATACCTCCGGTACGTCCCGGTCTGGAAAGACATCAAAGGTCTGATACTGCTTGACCCTGATCTTCTCAGGCAGCACCGCCCTGTCCTTTTGTGGTGTCGACAGAATCGACGCCTCTATCGGATCGGCTATGGGGAACTCATAGGATGCGGCTTGCCCGATACAGACAGTTGCAAACAGCAAACTGCACATCAGCAGAACAAGTGGCAACTTCTTTGTCATTTTCACTTTTCTCACCTCGTAATTTTTTATGTGCCGGAGAAAGGCAGCCATTTTTTATTAACAGCAAGCATCTTGCCGTTTTTATTCCATTTTTCAAGAGTAATATTAATTTTCTGCAAAAGCTCCTGGTCACCCTTATTTACAGCCCAGGCCAGATACTCTTTCGTCAGTTTAAAGGGCAGCATACTCAATCCTTTTGCTTCATTTTCAGCGGCCATCAGCCAAATTTGAGGAGCATCCAGGATCAACATGTCAATCGTACCTTTTCTTAAATCACTAACACCATTTGCTGGTAATTGGTAGGTAATTTTCTTGGCATTTTTGCAATTATTCTGGACGAAAATATCACCGGTGGTGCCTTTCGACACACCGATTTTATCGGTGGATGAGACAACCATGAGCGGCACACCGTATTTAACCCTATCTTCCGTGCGTACCAGAACCATTTGTCCAACAACCATGTAAGGCTTGCTAAACGCCACCCTGACGCTGCGAAGTTTGGTAATTGACATACCGGACATGATGATATCAATTTCCTGACGCTGCATGGCAGGTATCAGGTCCTCAAATTTCATCGGCACAAACTTGACATCCCGGCCCAGCTCTGCTGCCAGCGCATAGGCATAATCAATTTCAAGCCCGGCCAATCGATTATTTTCACTGTAAATAATCGGCGGATAATTTGGGGTAAGGCCTACCCGTAAGACATTGCTGTCTGCAGCCTCCCTGTCCCCTGGCGACGAAGGGGTCATCTGTGGTGTACACCCGCTCAGAACTGCCAACAGGGCCAAAAAAAGAATAACTATGGATATTTTTTTACAATTAACAATCATATCAGGCCATCGGATGAGTATCTCTTCATAAGAATCTTCACAAAAGATCGTATCATAAGATCGTGGGGTTGTCCTGTATAAATATCAGACATAATAGAAGAAACAAGTCCTTTATCAACAACTTTATAAAGATTTGTCTCCAAACTGTAAATATTTCGTATGTCAACTTCAGCGGTTCCGACATATACTGGCACCAATGGAGAAGTATACGCCGGACTTCTTACTTGGCCCATGCTCCGTGCATAATAACTGTCCCACCGCCCGCTGTAATCATAGGGCGTTCCCCGGTAACTTTTACTGATAGATTCTTTCACCCGCGTATCAACCACCTTCGAAACAATGACTGAATCAAAATCACTGGCCTGTATTTTGGCGGCAATGGCCTCTTTTTCAGCAAGTTCGCTAAGAGAAAATATCCTGTAACTGGCCACTGCTTCGATATTTTTTTCAGCAAAACGGGCAACAACTTCATCCTCAAAACCTCGACGGATATTTGCTATTTTAAAAACACCAAGCACCAACACCTTTTTCACCGGGCCTCCGGTATATTGCTTATCAAACCAGACGTTGGTCACATCAGTGGTGGAACAGGCTGGCAAAAGCAATAAGGCTCCAAGCAGTACCACTAGAAGAAGTTTTCTGATCATTTCTCACTCCTTTAAAATTTTCAAATCCTTTCTACTTGAACAATTTCTCTCCTGCATTATCGATGACCTTCCAACCTCTCATCTCTAAACCTTTTCTGGCATCCGCTGTCACCGTACCCGCAATCCACATTTCTTTGTTCATTTCCGGACCGATTTGATCCAGAGAGCGCGACAACTGGTTTTCTTTTTTCCAGAAATAGATGGTGGAAGCAACGTAATCCAGGGGAAGAAAGGCCACCAGGGTTTTGTTGTTTGTTTGCAGAAAAGATATTCTACCATCCACGTCAACTATGCGTTGACCAGGAGAAATTCTATGATGGTAACTGGCCATCATCTGAGCCTCAATGCGTAGAAAAGAAGCAACAAATCCACCGTCTGCCGTAAGCACGTCAGAGATAAATTTTTCCCTGTCCTCCACATTTTCCATACTCTCCAGCTCACCGACAAGCAGGGTGGTCTCATAAGGGTTAAAATGCCTGTTACCCAGAAAAGACTTAATCAGATGCTCTGGAACCCCCATGTTCTTTAATTTTTCCTTATTAATGTCAGCAAGCTCTGCCGGAGATTTATCACGCACCATCTTTTTCATAGAGTCGGCAGTGGCCGTTAAAGACAATATGGCGCCAGGAGCCTTGCTGATGGCGTTAAAGGCGGCTTTGGGCACTATGCCACCGGCAAAGGCAACCTGGGAAACAGAAGTTATTTCTTTCTGCACCGGCCCGTAGGTGGTATAGGGATCTATATCAAATTGATAGGCGTATTTACGTTTCATCGCTGAATACCCTAAGGCGGTTTTAAAGACATTATCCTGGTACGGGTCATTGCTGTAGACAGAACGGCCAACATCGCTGAACCAATTGCCGACACCACTGGCCACGTCGCTCACCGTATCCACCGGTTCGGTGAAAAGTCCTTTAACGGTATTTATTGGGGCTTTGACGCCTTTCTTGAGTGATTCGGTGAAAATATCCGTACCCTTCATGGCCTGCATGTCTGCCATGGCTTTTAATTCGTTTATCCTGGCCCTTAACAACGGCGTAGTTTCAACCAAAATCATACCGGTAGGAGTGTTAATGGTGTAGGTGTTAATAAAACCGTCATTAGTAACGCTTTGGTCAATCTGGTAATTAGGACCTTTCAGCATATCTGCCGGGACAAACTGTGAGGCCTCCAGGGTGATCGGCGTCTCAACCAAAGGGGGATACATTTCAGCATGTATGGTAACTGGGTGCGTTGCCAGTAAACCGATCAGCATAGATCCGGCTGCAATGGATTTAATTCTACTCATTGTTTGTCTCCTTTCTTTTTCGTGTTGCAGATGATTAAACACATTATAATACAGGAAAAAAAGATGTGCCTGAATTCTTATTTATATATTTATGCCTGCGACATATTTCCCATAGGTTTATAGCTGTGACTCGATTGGCAGAAGCCCCCAGAAAAAATCTGAGATGCGCTGGCCAACATGTTTTGCCGGTTGCATGGTTTTCGTTGTATCAGCAGAAACCCATATCAGTTTTCCATCTTTATTATTTTTTACCTGCCAGCTGTTTTCCGATACGGTCAATTCTCGTAAGTACTGGTTCAGTTGTTCTGCAAGTTTAGGTGAACGCACATACAGTCCGTTTTCAGTATTAATCACGATAGCCCGTGGGTCAATATTCAAGGAACCGATGAAGCACGTGCTGTCATCTGTGACAAAGGCTTTGATATGCAGTGAAACAGAACCGCTCATTTCATCATTGGCATTGCTTAATTTTCTCAACGCCTTGCCGGGATCAGGACGAAACTCATACAGATTGACACCGCTGTCTATTATGGTTTGGCGATACTTACGGTAATGACTGTGGGCCGCAGTATGGTTGTTGGACCCCAGGGAACCGGTAATGATATGGATATCCGCCCCCCGCTTGTGCACCTGCTCGAGTCTGTCCAAAAAGGTGTTTCCTGGTATAAGGTAGGGAGTGGAAATCCACACATCAGTATCCACATGATCCATCATGAACTTAGGGATATCAACCAGCCTGAACTCTTCATCCCCCATTTTAACCGCATCATCCTGAAAAAAATGGGCCTCCCCGACAATTTCTATCTCTGCCAGAGTCGAAAGCCTTGCCTTTGTGTCATCAGTCAACAGGCCCAGGCGTTGCAGACGTACTGTACGTTTTTTCAGTCCGGATCTGTATTTTTTGCGCAGTCTGTCAAGGTCATCCTGGCTGACGATACCGGCAAAGGCCTCACCCGGATGGGCATAGTCATTATTCCAGTAATCATCATAGGCATGGCTAATCTCTTCAGTAACTCTGCCTGTTACCACCAGATCAAGATCTATGAAATTGAATTTTTTGTTCATGCCAAAATACTCGTCACCGATATTACGCCCACCCAATATGACAACACGTCCATCTGCGATCATTATCTTATTATGCATGCGCCTGTTAAGATCGGAAAAACGGCCAATAAATTCAAGAACACGGATAAAGCGGCTGCGGTGATGACCCGGGTTAAAAACTCGTATCTCAATATTAGGGTGCTGGTTCAGTATGGAAATTTTTCGATCATTAAGGCCGAGCATGGTTAGATCATCGATGAGCCAACGAACCCTGACGCCGCGGTCAGCAGCCATGATGACATGTCTGGCCACAAGTATTCCCGAAAGATCGTGGTGCCAGAGAAAATACTGCATATCTAAAGATGAAACGGCGTTATCAATTACTGCCAAGCGCCATTTCAGAGCTTCAAGATTTTCTTTAACCAGCAGAAAACCGGATTCATGATCCCCATGCTTTTCTGCAAAATTATTGTATGTTAGCCATAAATTTCCATGGGTTGCCTGGGGCAGAGAAAATGTTTCAAGTTTTTCTTCAACCGGGTAAAGGGTGGCGCATGCCGTGTTGATAAACAGGGCACAGATTATAAAACAGAATCTTAAAAAAGATTTACTCATTTTTTCATCTTAACCCAGAGCCTCTGCAAATTTTATAAAGGTCACTGGACAGGTGCCTTAACAGTAGAGGCAAGTTACTTATTTTAAAGAATATTGTTATCTTTTTGACAAAAATAATATAACAAAAACTGATCAGGCACTAAAAAGGAAAAACCAGAGGTGTCAGTAAAATAGTGATGATGCCGACAACAATCGTCAATGGCACCCCAATTTTAACGTAATCAATAAAGCTGTATCCTCCGGGTCCATAGACCATCAAATTGGTCTGGTAGCCCACCGGTGAAATAAAGCTGCAGGATGCCCCCACCAGTACAGTCATGGCAAAGGGCATGAAACTGACCTGCATTTGCCCGGCCATCATCAAGGCAATGGGGAACATGAAAACTGCCGAGGCTACATTGGTCACCAGAGTATCCATAAAAATACAGCCACAAAAAACAACAATCAGGGCAATGGTGGGATTACCGCCGCCAATGCCGGACAGCAGATCGGCAAGTATTGCAGAAAGCCCGCTGCCGGTGACAGCCGCCTCAAGTCCTATGGCACTGGCAATGACCACCACCGTGCCAAACTCCACACTTTGACCGGCTTCTTTTAAGGTCATGCAGCCGGTGAGAATCATCATACCGCTGGCAAGCAATGCAGCATTGAGCATGCTCATAAAACCCGAAGCCACCACGGCAACCATACCAATGGTAATAAGTCCAGCTGCCACTGCCCGGTCGGTGCGTTGCAATTTAGCCTTTGTCAATTTTTTCACTGAAAGAAAATCGATCTCGCGCCGGTTCTGGTAAAAAAAGGAGTCGCCAACTTCAAGTATTACCAGATCACCGGCCTGAACCCGGTGGTTGCTGATGGACGTATCCAGCGGTCTGGTTCCCCGGGATACTCCAACAACATTCATTCGGTAAGTGCTTTCTGGAAGTGGGAGTTCAGAAACCAACCTGCCCACTGATGGAGCCCTGCGTGAAATAACCGCTTTAATCAGGGTATGTTTGTAGCGGGGGCTTTTCATCTTTTGCAGAACATTGACCGGAGTCAGACCATTGGTGGCCCATAGGGTTTCAATATTGTCAAGATCGGTGGTAAAGACAAGGATGTCTCCCTCGGCTAATACAGGATTTGTTGAAAGATGTACCTGAGAGCCATTTGCCCGGTACAGGTAATTTAAATAATAGGTCGGTGAACTGAGATAACCGAGCTCATCAATTGATGAGCCAATAACCGCTGAGTCCTTTTCCACGGTAAACTCAGCTCGGTAAAAGCGCTTATCATCGTCAGAGTCATCTGTTGCTTTGGCATCAGGAAGCAGCCATTTGCCCACTGTAATTATAAAAATAAGCCCGGCAATGGTCACCGGCAAACCAATTAAACCGGGATCAAACATGGTCAGCTCCCGCATGAACGGGGCATCAGGTCCGGCCTTTTTAATGGCATCGATAAGCATACCGCCAATAACCAGGTTAGTGGCCGTACCTATCAAGGTACAAGTGCCCCCAAGAATGGATGCGTAACTTAAAGGGATATAGAGTTTGGTGGCCGGCAGTCCACAGCTTTTTGACAGATCCCGTATGCCGGGAATCATCATAGCCACCAGCGGTGTGTTATTGAGAAAGGCACTGCCAAACGAGATGGCCGGCAGAATTTTAAGCTGGGCGGTAATGAGTTTTTTCGGTCTGCCTATCAGCCATTCAGAAATGATGGTGATGGCCCCGGTGGAATACATACCAGCCGCCACCATAAACAGGGCACCAATGGTCAACACACCTGAATTTGAAAAACCTTTCAGACTCTCCTGCAAAGGAGCAAGCTTGAAGGTTATGGTCATGGTCAGGGCGCCTACAAAGATAGCCACCGGTGATATTTTCGTCAGCAGGAGCAGACCGAAAGTGACAGCAAGGATGGCAATGGTTATATAGATTTCTATGGTCATGAGAGTATGTTTTCCATTCTTTGGGGTTAAAAGTTTATTCCCATTTACCAAGGTTAGGTTATTTTGTTGTGGTTTTTACCTGCGGCTACCAAAAGCTTATCAGGATTATTAGGCACTACTTGTTCTTGTCAAGAAACGCCCCAAGTTTCTCAGCCCAGTGATCAAAAGCTTTTTCTATGTCAGCCCATTTGCCGCGGCCAAACTGCTTGCCGCCTTCACGACGGTCCACTGCTGCAGCCAGACGTTCACCGGTTGTTGAGCTGATCAGTTCAATTTCCATGGCTGCTCTTCCAACACCGACATTTGTATCTGAAACAGCTTTAGTCGCTGAAGAAATAGCGATTCCAATCGGCATAACCGATGACATCGAGCCAGCAACAGGATGTCCTGGTTCGACATCAGTGATCGCGGTACGTACACGCAATACATCTGACCCAGGTTGGTCGGTAATTTCATATCTGCTTTCCAACGCTTTGATGAGTGACTGATGAAAGTAACTTGAGAGTTCTGTCATCTGCTCAGGTTGAATAGCCTTAGCGTCAGAGTTCGGGGCCAAGTAAATCACAACATGATCAATCATGACTTTTTTATACGTTGAAAGGTCTAGACCAGGTTTTTCATAAACCAGCCCAAGTTGTTCCTCACTGCCTTTCGATAAATCAGAGTAGTTTTTCAAAAATCCTGAAGTTTCTTTGGTTTCAATTTTTTGAGCTGCGCAACCACCAATTAGAACAGCCATTATCAAGCACACGATTGTCAAAGATGTTTTCCTGGTCATTTTTTTCCTTTATTAGTGTTAATCGAAAATATAGCTGAGCAATGATTGCCCTAAAAAACTTCCAATAAATAGAATAGTCACCACATAAATGGTGGTAGATAATATTTGGCCCAATTTTGATGACCCTTTTTTTGTTTCAGTTGCCACAGGTAACCTCCTGAATAGTTATTCTTTTTTTGATAAAGCAAAAATATTTTTACGCATTTTGAGCAGATGCCCCAATGCATTTCCGGCGGGACAAAAAAATCTGCACCAAAATGTTGATGTAAAAAAAGAGCCGATAATAGCCAGAGGCAGGATATACCACTGGATGCCGATGCCCTCCAGGGAAAACATCATGGCAAAGGGCTCATAGGCACCTGCTGCCGGATGTTTGGACAGAAAAATGATCATCAGCGCCAGCCACAGCAAGAAATTGGCTATTTTTCTAGTCTGTCGGAGTACCCCCGGGGTAGGATTAAGCTTACTTCCACTAACTTTATGTAGTAAGAATTCCACCCCGTAAAAAGGGCATATTTTAAAGCAATAGACGTTTTTGCCAAGAAGGAGAATGCCAAGTACTGTACCGATTACCAGTATCCACCAGGTAAGATGCTCACTGATGGCCGGGATATATCCCATCATCAAACCGGAAAGATTGCCGATAGATATTGCCGCATTAAGATAAAAACCGACAATGCCGATGGTGGCGGCCAGATACAAATATTTCCATGGTTTTTGATTGGAAATTTTCGGCACAAAAGCCAGTCCGAAAATGACAATGACAAGTATCTCGCCAAGGCCAAATTTCCAAGGGACTTTCTGCCATTTTGGTTCAAGCTTAAAGTACTGGACAGCGGCGATATGGGCACCATTACGCACGGCCTGTGTTGCTGCCATGGTGGTCACTGTAGCTCCGGAAACAGCATCAATGTCGCTGCCGACGATGAAATTGTCGGTGACTGATTTGCCAATAAATTGGGCTCGGTAGTTAGCATCCTTTACCTTTTTGATAAAGGCCGGTGTTTCCTTGTCATCCAGTGGAATGACTTCATGTACTTTGGCATCATCATTGATACGGATACCCAAGACAAAGGGACCGCCATAGCCCTGGCCCTCCTGGATGAGAATATACTCTCCAAAACCGGATTTTTTTTCGCCAATCTGGAAAACCACCGGGTCATCATTTACCTTGGTAAGATTTTGGCCTTCGAATTTTTCCTGGACCATGGCCTCGTAATCTTTCCCTTCCGAAGTCATGCCGATTATAAATGCCGCAAACAAGGAGAGATAGGCAATATAACGAACCGCTTTGCTGATTGGTCCTGCCTTTGCGGGGACTCTTTTGGGGCGATGTAATGGAGGCTGAGGTTGCTTTTTCTCAGCAAAGGTTGTTGCCGTTGCAACCGTAACGACTCGCTGCTCAAGTTTGCTGGTGGTGTAGCGTAAGGTCAGGGTAAGAAGAACAATACCGGGAAGGCCAAAAAGCAGCATGCCCATGCTGCCTGCTCTTGGTACCCCTTCAAGAACTGCCCCAACCGACCAGGCAACACTAAACAGGACCAGGATAACGCCCAGGCCAAAACCAGACCAGGCAAGCCAGTTAAACATGTAGCGCTGTGAAAATTTCCACAGAAAAATAATGGATGCCGTGGTGAGCAACCCCAGGATATACCAGGTTAGTCCCATCATGAGCTGTTCTCCTTTCTGGAAACAATAACTCTTGTGGTATAAGTAAGGACAACAATGCCGGGCAGACCAAAGAGCAGCATGCCCATGCTGCCGGCTCTAGGCACTCCCTCAAGAACAGCTCCAACCGACCAGGCAATACTGAACAGGATGAGAATGGCCCCTGTTCCCAGTCCTGACCAGGTCATCCAGTTCAGCGTATATTTTTTTGACAGTTCATAAAAGATGTATGCCATGACTCCGGTGAGAGCTCCTAACAGGTACCAGGTAAGATCCATCATATCTTTGCCCCCGTTTTCCAGAATTTTGTAACCCTGGCAGGATCACTCACCTTGCCGTAGCCAAAGAGAATATCCATTTCTCTCATAAAGCTGTGTACAGGCCCCGGGGCAATAACATTCTGGGCATCAACCAGACGGTGGTGCCAGAAGTCAGGCTTGTTATAAGGGCAGGAAGCAATACAGGCTGCACATGACCCATCATTTTCGATCCAGAACTTAAAACAGAGCTTTGCGTCATTATGAAATTTGAACACACCCTTACTGGCCTGCCAGATATAATCAGGATCAGAAGAGTATTCCGGCCCCCAGGAAGGATCGCCAAAGGTAATAGACTTTGACGGGCAGGAATCAGCACAGCGTTTACAGTTTTTACAGAAACTGGCCACCCCGAAGTCCCGGGGCTTGGCATACTCGACATAATCAAAATCAGTATACACCTTGGCCACCCGAACTCTAGGGCCGTAGTGGGGAGTGATAACCGCCCCGTTTCGAGCCGCTTCGCCAAGACCGGCAGCCACTGCATAAGGAACATCCATACCAAGATCGTTCATGGAGGCAACTGCCTTAAACCCAAGCTGTCTCATAAAAACAGCCAGCTGCCCGGCAAGTTTGATGGCCTTGCCATAGCCATCACCAGTTGCTCCGTCAGTTGTCCAGGCAGGAGCCGTGGCAATGGCATCATAATCCATCTCCACCAAGACGACGATGACGCTCTTGGGCTTAAACGGGAAATCATTTTCCCAGCTCAGCGTCTCGTCGGTGGCAGCATCATAGAGCGGATGGTAATCCCACCGTTCATCCCGCTTTGTAATGCCACAACGAACAGCACCAAACAGACGGGCAGCGCTTTTAATGGAAAGGGTCGCCTGCTCAGGGCTGTCAAACTGGTATTTGTCTTTGGCAAGCATGGTCTGCTTCCAGGAAGCAACACCTGAATCGAGGGCATCCATGCCGGTGGATTTGAAACCAAGCTGTGCCGCCGGGCTGAAAAAACCGGCTGCGCCCAAAGCCCGGTCAAGCTGACCCTGACCTGCTGCTTTATCCCGGTACGGTCCTATGGAAAATCCTTTTTTCTTTTCATAAAAATTCCAGTTATGAAATTTCTTGGTGCGCTGCGGATGGGCATCGTTTAATTTTTTACTGAAAGAATAGGTGTTTATCTGGTTTCGTTGGTCAATTCTCTCATAATCATCATTAATAGGCAGGGGGAAGTGATCCAGGGGGATACCCTCCATCTTTTTTACAATCGTCACTCCACCTGCAGCCGCTGCCGCCAGTCCTGCCCCTGCGGCCCCAAGTTTAAGCAGTGTCCGGCGACTCTCGTCAACTGGTTCGTCATTTTGTTTGGGATTTTCTTGGAGAGTCATATCATGTCTCCTGTTTGCCAGAACTTTTTCACTTTTGCCGGATCGCCAACCTTGCCGTAACCAAAAAGAATATCCATTTCCCGCATAAAACTGTGTACTGGCCCCGGGGCAATAACATTCTGGGCATCCACCAAGCGGTGGTGCCAGAAATCTGGTTTATTATAGGGACAGGCGGCGATACAGCTGGCACAGCCTCCGTCATTTTCGCACCAGAACCGATAACATTTCTTGGCGTCATTGTGGAATTTGAAAATCCCAGGTGATGCGTGCCAGGTATAATCTGGATCAGAGGAGTAGGTTGGCTCCCAGCTGGGGTCATCATGGCCAATGGCCTTTCCAGGGCAGGAATCCGCGCAACGTTTACAGTTTTTGCAGAAACTGGCCACCCCAAAGGTCCGGGCTTTGTCATATTGGACAAAATCAAATTCCGTATAGACCTTGCTGATACGGACCCTTGGCCCGTAATGAGGGGTAATTATCTGGCCGTTGCGGCCTCCTTCGCCAAGACCGGCCGCTATGGCGTAGGGGGCATTGACCCCCAGATCGTTCATGGAGGCCACCGCCTTGAAACCGAGTTGTCGTATAAATATGGCCATTTGCCCGGCTAGTTTGGCTGCATCAGCGTAAGCGGTACCAACTGTGGCATCAGACATCCAGGAAGGTGCCGCAGCCATGGCAAAGTAGTCCATGGGAACCATAAAAACGATGACTGTTTTCGGTTTAAAAGGGAAATCTTTCTCCCAGCTCTGTTCAAGTTCTCCTTTGTAAGGATTATACAGAGGATTATAGTCCCAGCGGGAATCATGCCGGGTAATGCCGCAGCGTACAGCGCCAAACAGACGTGCAGCACTTTTAATAGACAGAGCAGCCTCTTCTTCGGAGCCAAAGGAATATTTAGCCGGGGCAAGCATTTCCTGTTTCCAGGAAAGCACCCCGGAGTCTGATCCATCAATACCTTCTGGTATCTGGCCAAAAACACCCGAAAATCCACCAATCTGTAGAGCTCGCTCTAGCTGGGTGTATCCCGCATCCTGACGATAGGGCTGCCGCAAAAATTGTTTATTGCGCTGGTAAAAGTGGAAATTGTCAAATTTCTGTATTCGTTCGGGATGCTTTTCATTCAGTGCCTTGCTGTGGGCAAAAGTAAGAACAACATTGCGCTGATCAATGGGTTTGTAATCATCCCTGAGAGGCAGGGGGAATGAATCGTGGGGGATGCCATCCAGTCGTTTGGAGATAGTCACTCCTCCCGCTGCTACTGCGGCCACCCCGGCACCGGCAAGGCCAAGTTTCAGGAAGTTTCTTCTGCCACTTTCCGGTTCATCAGTTTTTTGAACTGTATTTTTTTCTTCGTTCATTTGAGTTGTTTCCACCTTTTGAATACCTTAAAAACAAGGCATCTAATTCAAAGTAGCCTTTTAGCATTATCCCCAATTTGGAGACGGTGATTGCAGCTCTTTGCGGTCAACGATTAATCCTTCAATATTTTTATTATTCTTGATAAATGTTGAACCGACTTTCGGCCCCATGACAAAAACTGCGGTGGCCAAGGCGTCAGCCTCCATGACGCTTTGGGCGCGAATGCTGACACTGGCAGTATTTGCTGCTGGGAGTCCTTCAGCAGGAGAAACAAGGTGGTGATACATTTTCTCCTGATCAAAATAAACTTCATAGTTGCCGGAGGTGGCAACCGCCCCGCTTACAATTTCAACCACATCAAGACGCTTCTCTTTTTGCCAGGGATCCTGGATGGCAATACGCCACGGTTTATTTGTTCCCTTGCCGCCGTACATCGCTATATCACCCCCTGCATTAATCAGGGCATGCTTAATGCCGTGATGTTTCAGTACGGCCATGGCTCGGTCAACAATATAGCCCTTGGCAATTGAGTCCAAGGTGATTGCCATTTTAGGCTTGGCGAATGACACGGAATTGGAATCCAGCTTAATATTGTTGCTACCAATAAGCTCCATAGCTGGTTTTAGTTGAGCAGTAGTTGGAGGGTTTTCAGTGGATTTAAAGCTCTGGGTATAAAGGTCGAGCACCGGCTGGATGGTAATATCGAAAGAACCATTGGTTATTTGATAGTAATGAAGAGATGCCCGGAGAACCTGAAGGAGTTCGGGCGGCAAATCCGGCAAGACAGCTTCCTGGTTCAAGTAGCTGACTGGTGATGCCGAATCATGGCGTGACAGAAGCGAACTTAGGCGATCAATCTCCTCATAGGCTCGCCCCACAGCTTCCTGGGCTTCATCCCGTGATGGATGCAGGGCTGTCATATTTACAAAAGTTCCCATGCCCAATTTACCCATGGAAATTTTTTGTAATTTTGTGGAAAATTTTGCAGCGTCACAGGGCAGGGGAAGGCTTAATGAGGAGAGAGCGAGACCGAATGCTCCGGTAAACCCCAGAAATGATCTTCTGGTCAAAGGATTGTCAAGGCAAGACAAAGTAGGTTTCATCAGGTGAACCTCCTAAATAATCATTTAACACTCCATAATCATTTAACATTCCATAATCATTATATAATCCAATAAATTTTTTAAAGTCAAGCAATAACTAATAAGACAATTGCGCTGTTGCCTATCAATCACTTGAAGAGGTTGTCAGAAAGTGCACTGGTACTGTAATTAGCGTTCTTATTCTCTCACACAAAACATTATGAGCACTATCTGTTGTCGTGAAAGCTCAGAATGTGTATCTTATGTTACAATTAAAAAATAATAACAATTTTGGTGAACTTTTAATGGTTTTGCAGCGATAAGATGACTCAAGCCCTTTTTGCGATATTTTTCTCTTCTTTTATGATAGCCCTTTCCGGAGCCTTGATGCCGGGACCGCTCCTAACCGTTACCGTCAGCGAGAGTTCCCGCCGGGGACCTATGGCTGGCCCCCTGATGATTCTTGGCCATGGTATTCTTGAACTTGCCCTTATTATTGCTCTTCTTTGCGGCATTGCACCGCTGCTTCAAAATGACAAAATGTTTATATTCATTTCCTTAATTGGCGGCAGTATCCTGTTGTGGATGGCCATTTCCATGTTTAAAAGTCTGCCTACTTTACGCTTAAAATGTGATACCCGGGAGGAAACATCAAGAAATCTTATCACCGGCGGCATTCTCTTCAGTCTGGCCAACCCATATTGGACTATTTGGTGGGCAACCATCGGACTTGGTTACATAATGCACTCAATCACCTTTGGTATCCTCGGTGTTGCGGCATTTTTTATTGGTCATATTCTCGCTGATTTGGCCTGGTACAGCATGATTTCATTTGGAGTGGCTAAGGGGCGAAATTTTCTCACTGACAACGCCTACAGGAAACTGATCGGTGTTTGCGCCTCCTTTCTCATAGTGTTTGCCTGTTATTTCTTTTACAGCGGTATTGTAAAGCTCGTTTAACATAAGGAGGTTCGTTGTGAGAAAAACTGCATTGCTTTGTGCAATCTGTTCATTGTTTGTATTTACCGGTTGCTCGACGATTACAATAAATTCAGATTATGACAGTAGTGAAGAGTTCACCTGGTACAAGACGTTTGCACTCTATGATGGAGCAGAACTGCCGGATAACGCCTTGAATAAATATCCACAACTGAGACAATACGTTGACGAGGTTGTTAGGGAAGTATTGTTGGAAAAGGGTTTTATCCATGAAGAAACAGGAGACACCGATTTTATTGTCTATACATATGGAATATTAACGGGCGTTAAACAAAGTATTCAACTTTATTCATATCGAGCCAAATGGAGAGGAGATTCTATCTCCAGGGGGAGAACTGCTGTAGAACTTACTCAGGTCGCTCTTGTTATTGATGTCGTTAACACGATGGATCAAGAAAATAAAAAACTCACATGGCGTGGTGGTGGGGGGAGAGTGGTTGAAGAAGTTATAGATGATGAAGCCACAAGGAAAAGATTGAAAAAGAATATTACTAAAATATTAGCTGAGTTCCCCCCTGATTAAGTGTCGTTGTTCAAACCAGGTCTGAAATAATTTTTCAAAACAGTCTGAGCAAATCTGACATTTTGGTTCTAATAAATTCAGGAATAAACTAATTTTTGCTTGACGTATTTGTTTATCCAACAATAGACTTTAAACTAAGATTAATACTTCTATCTATCTATCGTTGCAGACATTCAATTTTATCTTTTATTTTAAAAGGTGGATGAGATGCGATATGCAGTCCTGCAATTATCCGGATGCGCTGGTTGTGAAGTCTCCCTGCTTAATGCAGGTGAAGATCTGGCAAAAAGGGACGTTACATTGTCCTACATGCCGCTTCTTGTCTCAGCCCATGACGTGCCGGCCGATACCGACGTCCTGCTGGTCACCGGTGGTATCCGCACCGACGAGGACCTCTTCAAACTACGGGGGGCTGCCAGTCGGGTCAAACGTATTGTAGCAGTCGGAACCTGTGCAATTTCCGGTGGCGTGTCCAGTCTTGGTGATCGCGATGATATCAGGGAACTCTTTATCGCCAGTTCCCAACGCCGCCAGGTACCTAGCCTGTTGCCGAAATGCCACCCCATTGACAGCCAGGTTGAGGTTGACTGTTACCTGCCCGGTTGCCCTCCTGTCCCCCGTTTATACGTTGCCCTTCTCGACGACACTATTACCCTAAAAACAAACAGTATTGTCTGCAAGGAATGTGGCCGTAAAAAACCAAAGGATATCCGCCCCAAGAAGCTCAGCGACTTTTATCAAGGCGATGCCGATCCTGAACTCTGCCTGGTGAAACAGGGCCAACTCTGTGTCGGCACCTCGACCCGAAATGGGTGCGGGGCACCATGTCCCAAGGCCGGTTTCACCTGTGTCGGCTGCCGGGGTCCTGCCAACAACCTGATTGAAAAAGAGGCCTCGGCCTGGTTTACTGCCTTGCAGGGTGTTTTTGACAGAATGACCGATATTCCCTCAGCGGAAATCAGCACGGCCCTCAAGTCGCCTCACCTTTCAATTTTCCTCTTCCAGTTTTCAGACTACGACGACCAGGGGAATGCTCCTCGCCCCAAAGACAAGGTACTGTAATCATGCCAACCATCCATTTCCCTATGTCACGCATTGAAGGCCATGCCAAGATTGTTGTGGACATTGAAGACGGAGATGTCCGCAGTGCCAGATTTCAGGCCACGGAATATCGTGGATTTGAGAGATTTCTTCAGGGAATGCCTGCCGATCAAATGCCGGTTGTCGTGCCTAGGATCTGCGGTGTCTGCTCCACAGCCCACCATGTAGCGGCAGTTAAAGCTTTGGAAGATGCCTACGGCGTTACCCCATCGCCTTTGTCTGAAAAAATCAGGCACCTGCTTATGATAGGCCAGCTCATTCAAAACCAGGCCACCTCGCTCTTCTTCTTTACCCTACCTGACATGATGGAGACATCGTCTATTTTTCAAATCAAGCCCGCTGATAAAAATGAGACCTTGGCCGAGATTACCCGCCAGGCCATGGCGGTTCGGTCGATCGGCACCGAATTGATATCTTTAGCCGGCGGTCAGTTCATTCATCCGGTCAAAGTGGTGATAGGAGGTGTCACCGGTGGTATTGAACCTACGCTTGCTGCGGATATTCGCCAACATGTGAAAGAGACAATTCCTGTGGCCTGTAAGCTTTTTGATGAGTACTGGCAATTGACCGAGAAAATGAGCGAGCGAGTTGAAAACTGGGAGGACCGAGAACCTTTTTATTATATGACCTCAGTGGACAATACCGACCCGACCTTATCGGTCAACAAAATGAGCATCAGGGCTCATGATAACAGTGAGCATGTGGATTTTCCAGCCAGCGATTACCGCTCCCACCTGCAGTTTCATACCATCGAAGACAGCTACGCCCCCCAGACCAGTTTCAAACATCAGCCAATCAGGGCCAATAGCTTGGCACGAATAAATATGACCACATCCATGGGTACTCCTATTGCAGATCAATATTTGGAGAAATTTCGCCATGAATTCGGTTCACCGGCCCATGAAGTCCTCCTCTTTGACTTGTGCCGCGGTATTGAGCTGATAAACGCTCTTGAACGGTCTGAACAGTTGCTTGCCGAAGACCTCCATAGCGGCGAACTGACCGTTCCTTTTACCTCTTGCGACGGTACAGGTTACGGCATGATCGAGGCGCCTAGAGGGCCGTTGATCCATTATTATCAGATAAAAGACGACAAAATTGCCAAAGCCGAATTTGTCATCCCAACGGTGCATAATTCTTATGCCATCGAAAGGGCGATTACCTCCCTGGCCCGACGCTATATTCACTCTAATCGAATTGACATGGATCTGGAGCAAGCCATCGGGTGGGTGGTGCGTGCTTTCGATCCATGTATAGCCTGCGCTACTCATTGAGGGGAAATAGAGGGTAAGAGGCTGACAATCTTGACACTTTTTTAACAAATCAAAAGGTCGCTATAAGTAGCTAAACTGTAGGACATCTAAAGTTACGTAACAACTGTTAAAAAAACAGAATCATACTTCCGGCGATGGTCAGCAACACATTGGCAAAAGCATAGGCCCCGGTGTAACCCAGCGACGGTATGGAACTATTTGCAGCCTTGGTCACCACGCTGAGAGATGCGCCACTGGTCATTGACCCTGTAATTCCACCAAACAGCAAGACCGGATGAATTTTCAGTACTTTTCTGCCAAAGAAATAACCGACAAAAATAGGTATTGCCGTAACGCAGATGCCTGCCAGCACCAACACTGGTCCCGCGCTCACAAAGGTTTCTATGATGTTGCCTCCGGCTCGCAAACCGACCCCGGCCATAAACAACAAAAGCCCAAATTCCATCAATATCCAGCGCGCGGCATCGGGCAAGCGGGCAAAGGTCGGATGGATACTGCGTAAATATCCGATGGCCAGTCCCGAGGCGAGCAGACCGCCCGCAGAGCCTAACCCTATTGATAACTGCCCCACATTGATGGAAATCAAGCCGATGACCACACCAAGAGCGATTCCGAACGCCAATGTGACCATGTCCGTTTCGGCGATTTCCCGTTCAACATGCCCAAACTCCTCGCCAAGCAAGTCAACGGTATCGTGTGGCCCCACGACAGTCAGGATGTCACCTTTGCGCAGCTCGAAGTCTGCGTTGCGGGGAACTTCCATGCGCATACGTGAAACCCCAGTCAGTAAAACACCAAACTTTCTGGAAATATCCAGTTCTTCAAGGGATTTACCAACCGCATTTTTATTGATAACAACAATCTGTGCAGTTTCTGTAAATTGCGCTGAGCTTGTCTCCGGAGTTATTTCTTTACCAAAATTGGCAACAGTTTCTGTAAAAAATTCAACCGATGCAAGAATGAGCAGCTCATCACCCAACTGAAGAAATCCTTCCGGATCCGGCTTGATAAGCACCCCATTTCTTCTCAATTTTACGACCGATGTTTTGTCCCAATACTGCTGACGCAATTGTTTGACGGGGATTTTAGTCATTTCTGCATTTGTGAGTCGATAGATCCGGGCAGAAACATTGAGCTGTTGTGCTGCTGCTCCGGATTCGTCGGCGGTTTCCAGTGCTTTCGCTTCCTTTTTCAGATCAATACCCAGCACTTGCGGCAACAGCTTTATAATGGCTATCAAGCCGGCCAAACCGAAGATATACGTTATTGCATAACCGGTCGCTACATTGTCAATCATGGCATCGGCGGAAATACCTTCAGGTGGTTTGACTTGGCCGCTGCGGAGGGCTTCCTGTGCGGCGGCCAGGGTGGGCGAACTGGTTAACCCGCCAGACAACAGTCCGGCAGATGTGCCAGGTGAAAGGGACAATAATTGAGTAGAAATGATCGCGACTGTAAACCCTGTTACGGCAATGACTAAGGCAAGCAAGAAATATTTAAGCCCGTCGGTTCTCAATACATCAAAAAACCTCGGCCCGGCCTGATAACCCACCGAGAAAATAAATAACGCAAATCCCACGGCCTGTGCTCCGGCATTCATACGAAAATCAAAATGACCCAGGAACAGCCCGGCAAACAAAACGCCTGCGACAGGCCCCAGGGAAAAACTGCCGATACGGATGGCACCGATCAGATATCCCATGCCGATAATCAGGAACAAGGTAAGGACCGGCTGAACGCGAAGCAGTTCAATGAACTTTGTGAACGCAGAGATATCTTCCATATTGACCCTCATAAAGTTGAATAACTGGTGAGCCAATCTCGACACATAATCATAGCGAGTTCCACTTTGCATCCCACAATTGGCATTCACTTACTAATTATTTATAGCTGGATCTTTAAATTAAAAATTGCTTCAGGTAATATTTGTTGAAGAAACACTTTTTTTCAATCACTTAATCACTATTCTCTTCGTGGCTATTCTTCTCTTTGCGGTTCCCGCCATGAATAAAAAAACAGTTTGATCAAGTCTGAACAGCTACAAATTATTTTTTCTTTGTATACCGGACAACCATCTCACCCGTTCCGGGCATCAAGCAAGGCTCGAATTTCTCTTTCAACCTGGTTGAAGTCCTTTCGTAGATCCAGCTCAGGATGCGTATGCTCTTTTTCAGCAAGTTCCAGGGCATGGATCAGCATAAGTTTAATTCGTTTAAAATAGACAACCTTGGCCTTGTGGATATTCATTGTGTGACATCGCTGCTGGATGTCTTTGGCCAAAGAGAGGTCAAAGGATGGGGTGGAGATGCGGTTAAGATCCTCAAAAATTTTATCGATTTTATCGATGGTGTTTTCTTTGGGCTTCATAAAGTGGTGTGGGGAAGCTGTTAGGTATTAGATATTAGCAGTTAGCTAACACCTAATACCTAATACCCCAATTTACTACTCAGGAGATTTTAGCCGGAACAAGGTTGCATACAACACCGGTACGACAATCATGGTAAGCACAGTACCAAAAGTCAGACCTGACATAACAGTAATGGCAAGCCCAATCCAGAAAGGATCCTGGATAAGTGGAATAACACCGAGTACCGTGGTTGCTGCTGCCAGGGCTACCGGACGCAGACGCGAAAGAGCGGCTGCAATGACAGCTTCATACCGGCCCATGCCTTCCACAAGATTTATGTCAATCTGATCAAGTAGAACAATCGCATTTTTAATCATCATTCCGGCAAGGCTCATGGCACCGAGCAGGGCCAGAAAACCAAATGGAGTGCCGGTGGGCAGGAGACCTGCCACAATACCGATCACCGCAAAGGGAATGGTCAGCAAGATAATGATCGGTGGTTTAAAGGCATTAAACAGTGCCACTATGATGAACATCATTATGATAACTGCTGGAATAACTCCTGGAACAAGTGATGCCTGGGAGTCCATTGTGTCTTCATATTCACCGCCCCATTCCATGGTATAGTTCGTTGGTAGTTCAATTGCTTCGATTTCGGCCAGCACGCTGTCCCGTAAACTGGGCAGGGTCACTCCGGGAATAGGATTAGACTGAACAGTAATGGTCCGTCTTCTGTCCCTTCTCCATATCATCGGATCTTCCCATTCCGTCAGAAGAGCATCAGTGACCTGGGAAAGCGGTACTGTGTCTGATGACATACCGGGCTGGACTTGTAAGGAGCTCATTCCTCCTACGTTTTTCCTGTCTTCTTCAGCATGGCGAAGAACAATGGGTATCAGGTCATCGTTTTCACGATACAAACCGATATCCCTGCCGTCAAAGGCGCGTTTAGTGGTATTAGCAATATCTTCCCTGGTAATACCGGCCCAGCGGCCACGTTCTTCATTGAATTCCGGCACCAGTTTTTGGATCCTCTGCCGCCAGTCCTGAGTGGTCCTGTCGGCCAGAGGGCTGTTATACAAAATATTCTCAACCTGGCCGGACAATGAACGGAGTATAGTGGGGTCAGCCTCAGCAGGGCCGCTGATCCGTAACTCAAATTTCCAGGAGTTACTGGGGCCGACTCCATATTTTTTAATGGGTATCAAGGCATAAGGCACGTTTTCTTGTAGCCAGGGTCCGTAGTCGGCCATTAAGGCATCAATATCCCGGTAATCATGAACATTAACGATAAATTGGCCATAGGATGGATTGGGAGATTCCGGATCAACCGGTAAATAAAAACGAGGAGGTCCCTGCCCAATAAAGCTGGTGACACTGGCAACACGTTCATCAGCACTCAGCTTTTTCTCTCCATTTTCCATCTGCGCGGCCACATCCTGGATACGGGTTCCTTCCGGCATCCACACATCAATCATGAATTTTGACATGGATGAATCAGGGAAAAACTGCTGACTGAGGTTGCCAAATCCGACAAATGAAACAAGAAGCAGACCGACAAGTGAGGCCAAAGTCAAAAAGCGAAGTTTGATAGCCTTTTCAAGGATGTTTTTAAATAGATTAAAAAATTTATTAT
>PJEL010001352.1_pt1 | contig 25256 bp, 23 predicted proteins | sample 1853271 | NCBI WGS metagenome assembly PJEL01 (sample SAMN08108733, study PRJNA415343) | Invertebrate metagenome, whole genome shotgun sequencing project. | host: Globobulimina | place: Sweden: Gullmar Fjord | collected 2015-08
TAATAATTAAATTTGTAAATTTTGTTAATAAATAATAAATTAAACTTTTAACACACTAGAACACTAGTTTTAGTCTATGCGATTATACATCAATACTTAACAAAAGTCAATACCTTGCATAAAATCGCGTAAATTTGAAACTTTACCACTTAAAATAGCATAAAAGACTAAAAATGCAAGCCGAGTCCTTGCCCGTTCTTAGAATTAACAATCCAAAAAAAAGAATTCCATATTTAAATATGGAATTAAATATGGAATTTTTTTCTAATTTTAATACCCTAATTCTAATATCTTAATATCCTTATCCCATAATCCCATGGGATTATGGTATAAGGATATGAGAAAGTGTAGGATTTTTATTCTATCATCAAATCCCATATGGGATTTGATGATAGAAAGATTTTTGAATAACTTAAATGTTCGGAAACAACAAAGTGGCTAGGTAGTGCCAACTTAAACAACAACATTATTGATTACATCGTTTTTATCTATCAACTGGAGCATGTTTGTGATGGAGTCCTTGCGAGTGGTATTTAATTATTTTGACTACACAAGATCAGTTAAATCTGATTGTGTGGCCTCTTTAAAATCTACACCAATTGTTTCAAAATGGTTTTTAGCACATTTTATTTTTATTTGCTCACTTGGTCTCAAATTACTTAATATATCTTTTCTTTTTCCACCTTCTGCAAATTTAGTTTCTCTTACTAGATACAATCTCTCTCCTTTACCAATTACTATAGCCCAATCTGGATTGTAACCACCAATAGGCGTATTTATTTTAAACCTACTTGGTAGTTTGGTAAACATAACTACATCATTTCTGCTACTGTCTAAATTACCTGCAAATTTTTTCTCTCCATTCGAGTCAAATTCAGTCTTTTCAAAAATAGTCTTACTGGTATCAAGGGCTTTATTTTTGTTTATTTTAAAATCTTCAAATAAAATCTCTGCTTTGTATGTCTCGCCGATTTCAATGTATTTTAGACCGTTGTTTATAACAATTTCATTTAGACAACCATTTATAGTTACAATTAAACTCCTGAAAAACTCTTCAGGGTTACTAAAAATCAAATTTAAATTCTCTCCTTCTAATTTTCTTAGAATATTCAAGACAGTATTTTTTGTTAGGTTAGTATCATCAGCAATTCTATTTATGATGTTACTAATTCGTATTTGTTCTCTTATCTTTTCTCCAGCGTGGCTATTTTTATATACTGTCTCTAGCTTACCATCGCCATCAAAGTTGACACGCACCTCGTCTACCATAACAACTAAGTTGTTTATGTCTCTATCTTTAAACTTTTCCACCACATTCTTTACCAACTTCACCTCATCAAAATCAACAACAAACCTCGTTTTTTTGCTTATATTCTTCCATAACTTCTTAAATTCTTCACTAACCAAAACATCTTTCCTGACTTTATTTGTTATTGTGTTCTTCCTATTGTTTGGCTTGTCTATCTTCTGCCCGCTCTTTGTATATTCTGCCTGCAAGCCTCGCACATACTCGTCATAACTCTCATTTGCAATCACGGTTAGTACATTTATATTCTCATCGTGTATCCTCTCTCCTTTTATGTTTACAGGCAACCTTAAGCCACGACCAATCTTTTGCCTCTTATCCATCTCTGATCTAGTTTCTTGGAGAGTACAAATCTGAAAAATATTAGGATTGTCCCAACCTTCGCGAAGTGCAGAATGAGAAAAAACAAAACATACATCTTCGTCAAAAGATAAGAGCCTCTCTTTATCTTTCATTATTAGATCAAAAGTATCTTTGTCATCTTTAGTATCCCCACCAGTATCTTTATATTCTCCTCTATTATTTTTCTTTGTAAAGTATCCGTTATGCACAATTTTAGCGTCTTTATTGCTGAAAAAATCACTCTTCTTTTTTAGTTTGTTAAACTCTTCTTCAAAAATTCTTTTAATCAAACTGTCTTCATAGATATAATTATCAACCTTATCTATAAAGAATAAGGAGAGAATTTTTACATCTGTCATATTTTCCTGCTTTTCAAAATGAGTCCTGATGGTCTCTTGTATCTGGGTTCTAAATACTTCTTCTTTATTTTTACTCTCCTCTATTTTGTAAATTTCGCTATTTGATAATTCTATCTCTCCATGATTTGCATAAATCTCTGCAATTTCTAAGTTTCTATATTTCTCATTTCTACCTGACTTTAAAAATAGGTTATCATGCTTCTTTAAAGTCATCTCTCTGTCTTCAAATTCTCCATTTACCATTTTACGCTCCAACACTACTTTAGCCTTTGGCTGGTTACCATTTTGCACAACGAAATCATTTATCCTAAATACGAACTCATTTGCATTTTGCTCCTTTACTCCTATAACATCAATCTTCTTTACTAAGCCACTATTGTATGCCTCTGCTGGGTTAAGACTATACATAACATTCACTGGCTCTTTATGAGTAGCAGAATAGCGGAGTTTAAAAAGTGGATTAAGTCTTTCTATTGCAAATTTAGAAAGATCTGACCCCATATTTTGCGGCTCGTCCATTATTATTACTGGTCTAGTTTCTGCAACCTTTTGAGCTGGAGTTTTATCCCAACCGTCTCTCTCTTCATCATTAAAGATATTTTTATCTTTATTAAAGGATTGTATAGTCGTAACCATAATAGATACATCACCAGAATCAACAAACCTTTTCACAAAATTCAATTTTCCAGAATTATATGCAAACGATACATAGTTCGGCAAGTTTAAATCTTCTACAAAATGCTTTTTCATGTCAGTAAGCGATTTTTTTACACCTTCACGAATAGCGATAGATGGCACAAGGATTATAAACTTTTTAAGTCCATACATTTTAGCAAGCTCCAACATAGTCTTGATATATACATATGTCTTGCCAGTACCAGTCTCCATCTCTATAGAAAAGTCGTAAGACTCAAGACTTGAAATCAAATCATCTTTATGGAATTTGTTATCCTTTTGTATATGCAAGATATTTTCTAAAAGTCTATTATCATCAAGCTCTAAATCATTAGAAACAGTTTGCATACTATTCAAACTAAACTCGTTATAATCTCCAGCAAACATGTTCTCCCCAGTATCAAAAATGTCAACAATGGACTGCACAGCCCTGTCTTGGTGTTCTAAATTTTTCTGAAATTTTATTTTCATTACTGATTTTTACGGAATATTAATTGTGGATACTTTTAAATTTTGATTATGAAAAATAACTTCCTTACCTACTTTAAAATTATTAACAAAATGGCTCAATGAATACTTTAAGCTCCTAGCCCAATTATATAAATTATTTACTTGTGTTACATCATCATATGAAACAATCCAGTGGATATTTTTTATGCCTTTAATCGCACTTGCAATTTGCGCATGCTGTTTATCATTATAAAAATTCATGTACAAGGATGGGCCTTTCAAATAATACGGTGGGTCAAAGTAAAAAATTGTATTCTTATTGTCTGAATCTTCTTGTATTTTTTGAATCAATTTCAATGCATCTTTTTTATAAAGCTTTATATTTTTTTTATGTCTTGCAATTAATTTAATTCTCTCCACAAGTTCTTCTTTATTAAAACGACAATCTATTTTATATTTTCCTTTTTGACTAATACCACCAATAATACCACCATTAATAACACCAGAGTAATTTACCCTGTTAAGGAAAAAAGTAGAAAACCCAAGCTCTAGCAAATCAGCTTTCTTCTTATTTCTTTGTACCTCTTTTGCTTTCCGCCAGTTTTCAATATTTATTTCAGTATCTTCAATCATCTCACAAAGTTTGCCCGTGTTATTTAAAACGGAATACCAAAAAGCGTAAATTGAACGATCATAATCATTTATGGTTATATTTTTTACTTTTCCCTCAATCAATAAGTGCAAAGCGACAGATGCACCGCCTGCATATGGCTCAATGTAATGTCCATCAATATTATTATCAACACACACCTTAGCGATAAATTTTGCCAATCTGCTTTTTCCGCCAGGATATCTTAATGGTGAGTAGAACATAACTATTTTTTATCATTAAAATAAAATTCCAAAATATCGGCCGTCACGTAAGACATTTTTAATACGTCTTGTTTAGAAACTTGCACATTTCCATGCGCGTATTTTCCAAGCAAAGATTCAAAATTGAAGCTTTTATTTAAAAAATCAGATGTTGTACTTAAGTAGTTCACGGTTTCTTTCTCATTACAATTATTTTGAAAATGCTTAATAAAATTGAGATAAGGTTTTTCTATGCCTGCTGTTTTGGTATCACCTTCTTTTCTGTAATATAATCTCGCTGCAACATCTAGCATAAGCCTCATAGACATTCCAACTATGATTAATATATTTTCATCATCTTTTCCTTTTTTGTAAATCTTATCAATTGCTAGATATAAATCATTTATCGGACCTCGTTTAAGCTGTAAGATTCTTCCAAAAAGAACATCTTTTTTTCTTGTGGGTGGAGTTTTTTTAAGTTTTGAAGCAACTTTCTTCTGCTCCTTTTTCGGAATAGATATTTTCTTATTTTTCTTATTTTTCGGATTATTTAAGATTTTTTTTATCAATTCATTTTTGTTAATAACAGTTTTTAATTCCCCCCTGTTATTTCTTGTGGATATTTCTTTTGTTTCCAAAGCATTTTGTATAGACTTAAAAATTTCGATAATCTGGTCATTGGAGTATCTACTATGTAGTTCATCATTTTTAAACTCTATTCCAATATCTTTTAAATTTTCTTTATTTAAAACTTCTTCTTTTACAAATCTTTTATTAAAATTCTTGTTTCCTTCGATAAATCCAGTTTGTTCATTGATAGCAACAAAAATACTTTTTTTCTTATTTTTAAAATTTGACAAAAAATAGTCTCTTTCTAGTTCTCCCCATGAACCATTATCTATATGCTTTCTCTCAATACTATTTATTGCAGTATTTTCATCACACACATTACAAGGTAAAAAAGTTTGTTTTCTTAATAGTTCTGGCTCTAACTCTTTAAACAATTTACCTACATATTTTTGGTATTTTTCGTCACTTTGTAAGATTTTCAATAAAGCAACCCTTCTATTTCCATCATAAACTATATATTCTCCACTTTTTTTAACAACTATAGGTAACTCAGAATAGTCATAATATTCTCCCATTTTTTGTACTAACTTCTGTATTCTCCACCTGTTATCAATGTCTTTAGTAATACGGTCAATAATTTCTTCATCTGTTTTTTTGAAATCAATTGGATCTCTCGGATTCTCTGTCCAGAGATGTAATTTTTTTATTGGAATGTTTAGAATTTCTTGTTTCATAATATTTTTAATTAACTAAATAACCAAAACCCTAACATTACCTTTTATTAAATTAACTTTGCTGTTGTCAGTTAGGGCGGAGTCAAAGCAAACGAAAATATCATTTTCGTCTAACTCTAGCTTCTCCACTTTCTTAACTTCAACCTTTTTACCAAAATCTATAAACATTCTCCTGTCTTCATCTTCTATTTTCCACATTCCATTTTCTTGTGCGATTTTAGCAGAGAGCGCAAATCCTTCTTTAACAACAAGCTCAAACACTACATTTACCTCTTTATAATTATCGATTAACGGTTTATCTGTAAACAATTTTGCTTGTTCCAAAAGCTTTTCTTCAAACATGTCAAAGTCTCCTGCCTCCCACTCTCTATAATTAGAATTTGCAACCTCAAAAGACCTAAAACCAACATCGCCTTTGCCAATCTTATCTCCTGCTCTCCTTATTCTCTCTCGCGAAATTTCCGCAATATTTTTATATCCTGCTTTGCTAGCTTCCGACTTTTTATCCACTTCTTCATCAAGTTGTACGCAAATATACTTTCTATCCCCTCCGTCTTCCGCATTTAAATCCATCACTGCATGAGCTACAGTTCCAGAGCCAGCAAAGAAGTCTAAAACAACATCTTTCCCTCTGGCGTTAGCTATCTTGCACATCCTACTTATAAGCTTAGATCCTTTTGGGTTATCAAAAATACCTTTTCCTAATAAATCAGCTAGCTCTTCATTGTTTCCGTGCGTATGTCCAACTTCATCATAATTCCAAATACTACCTGGTGTTATAATTTGCTTTACCTCACTTAAATAAGTTTTTCGATCAACCCCTCCATTCTTGTTAAAATATAATCCTCCCTCATTATATATTTCTAGAAGTCTTTTTTGGTTATACCTAGGATAACGTCCCTTTGGAGGTTCCCATTTATGCCCATTTGGAAATACTATTGTATAATTATTTTTTTCACTTCCGCTTTTGGCATGAATTGGTGTAGATTTCCATTTTCCTTTAGGATCTTTGTCGGGATTAGTATATGATTTATTATGTTTTGCTGTCCTATCAAAACCACCAATTTTAAAGAGTTCCTTATTTTTTGCAAAAAATATAATATTTTCATGTTGGTATGAAACATATTTTGCATCATTAGAAGTAGTGTATTTACTATGCCAAATTATATTTGCGACAAAATTCTCCTCACCGAAGATTTCGTCCATGAGTAGACGGAGGTTGGCAACCTCGTTATCATCAATACTCACAAAAATTACACCATCATCTTTTAAAAGTTTATGCGCCAAAAAGAGACGACTATACATCATGTTAAGCCAGTCACTATGGAATCGTCCATTTGTTTTTGTATTTGTTGAAAGGACAGCTCCGTTTTCCATTTCGCCAGAATCTTCCATCTCCTCTTTCTTCGTTCTTGAAAAGTTATCACGATAGATAAAATCCTTGCCAGTATTATACGGAGGATCAATATAAATCATCTTGATTTTCTCAAAATACTTTCTTTGTAGAAGCTTCAAGGCTTCCAGATTGTCTCCCTCAATAAAAATGTTTTCTGTCTCATCCCAGTTTTTAGATTCTTCTTCTTGCGGATTCAAAGTTTTAGTCGTTGGAATAAGCGCCTCTTTTTTAGCATTTATTTTCCCAGCCCATGATAAGCCGTACTTATCTTTTGGCACATCTTCCAAATACTCAGCAAAAAACTCTTTTAAATTCTTAACCTCAATCGGCATTTTTGATACTTTGTGTGTTTCTTTTTTTACCATATTGTGCGTTAGTATACCACATCCAACATCAGCCTTAAACAAATGGCTGTTATAAGGCGTGTTAAACGGCTCACATCGGGAGATGTGAGCCGTTTTGTGCTATCAACTATCAACTACAAACTATCAACTGGGAAAATGTGAGCCGTTTTGTGCTACCAACTACCAACTATCAACTATCAACTGAAAAAATGAGGTGTTTTGTGCTATCAACTGCCAACTGCAAACTATCAACTGAAAAAAGTGGGGTGTTTTGAATTTTATTATTTAAATAATTCTTCGTACTCCCCGTAGCCTTCATTTGTAAGATTACTCCTCGGTACAAAGCGCAGTGCTGCGGAATTCATACAATACCGCACTTTATCGTTTGACTCCGGACCATCTAGTAATATGTGCCCGAGATGTGAGTCTGCCTGCGCGCTACGAACCTCTGTGCGCTTTAGAAATAGCTTGTAATCATCGTGCTCCGTAACAAAGCTACTGTCTATCGGCTTTAAAAAGCTTGGCCACCCAGTGCCAGAGTCAAATTTATCTGTTGAGGAGAACAGTGGTTCACCTGAGACAATGTCTACATAGATGCCCTCGTCGTGATTATCCCAATATTCATTATTAAAGGCTGGCTCAGTGCCGTCTTCTTGCGTTACATCATATTGTAGTGGTGTTAGCATATCTTTTAGCTCATCATCTGACGGTTTTATATATTCTACATCCTCACTATCAAATACATCGCCTGCCATGTCTCCCCAATGCTCCTTTATAAAGGCGTCTCTGCCGGAGACACGGCGATAATAACCATATTTAAGAGGATTCTTTTTTGCATAATTTTGGTGGTATTCTTCAGCAGGCCAGAATTTAGTGCGTGGCAATATATCAACCGCAAGAGGCTCACTGTACACTCCTGACTCATCAATCTCTTTTAATACTTCTTGTATAATCTGCTTCTCCTCATCACTACTATAATACAACGCCGGAGCATAAGCTTCACCGCGGTCGCCAAATGAGCCATCAGAGTCTGTTGGATCTATATGTCGCACAAGATATGTCGCAAGCTCACGGAATGTAACCTGCTGTGGGTCATACGCCACCTCTACCACCTCGCGGTGTTTGCCTTCTTTATAATCCTCATATGTAGGGCTCTCTGAAGTGCCTCCACTATAGCCTGATGTTACCGATATAACATCTGGTATCTTCTCAAGGTCTGACTCAACACACCAAAAGCACCCACCGGCAAACATTGCAGTACTGGCATTATCTATTTTTATGTTTTTATCCATATATTCTTTTGTGCCATCGTTACTACTGCTCATGTATACATTATATATGAATGCCACAAGACATAGTAACAAGACACTTAGTATAACTTTTATATTTATTGCCATATGTTTAAAAATATTCCTGCATAATGTACCACAACATAGAGGAAGAATAAGTACCCAAGCACTCCAGCAGTAATCGCTATTGCAATTATATTTATAATTTCGTTACGCCTCTTTTTTACTTGATCTATTGTACATATGCCCTTGGTACGGCGTATATATATAGTGGCAGAGACTACCAATGCGAGTAAGCCAGCGACTCTGAAGTACCACTTATAATCACCGTAAAGTGTATCTGCCATAGATGTGGCAAAGCCGACAGATCCAAGCCCAAAGAGTACAATAATGACAGGAGACAAGCAACAAAGTGATGCCACGATAACAGGGATTGTACTTATTTTAAATATATCTTTTGTTTTCATAATTTACTTAATCTGGTTGTTGATAATATCTACTTTACATACTCAAGGAGGCTTCTTTCTATCTTGGTAACATCAAATACACCTGCGTCTAGCAGTTTAGTTTCAATCTTTTTATCAATACCGAATGCAATAACAATACCAACAAGTATAAATAGCGCGCCAAGACCACGCTTGAGCCAGCCACTTGGGTTGGCAAAGTTAGTAAACATAGCCATAAGTTGTTGCCCAACCACAGCCACCACAAACAATGCGACTGAAAGCCCTGCCACATAAGCAAGTAAGTATAACATCCCCAAGGCTGGACTCGCCGGCAACACTGTAGCGAGTACCACAAAGTATGTAGGGCTACATGTAGAGAACACAGGCCCTAAAGTCGCGCCAATTAGTACATTACCCCATATATCACTGCGTTTACTACCCTTGCCGAGTAATATGTTGGACTCCGCACTCACCTTTGCAAGTAGCTTGCCACCCCAAAGCTTAGGTAACAAGAGCACAAGACCTAGAGCGATAATGACTCCACCGGAAATCCACTGCCACACTTGCTGTGGTATTTCTATAAAAAGTGTACTGACCTTTAGTAAAAGCGTAAACAATATCACAGAGAGAGCAAGCGAGGCGACAATTGTAAATGCTCTCTTTTTGTCTACGCTACCACCAGATATTGACCCGCCAACGACTATGGGCAGGAGTGGTAATATACAAGGTGCCAATACAGTGAGCGCGCCAGCTATAAGAGAAACGAAAAATAATATCATAAACTTATTGTGTTAATTCTTTTATAAATTCGGCAAGTGTTGGGCTACCAGACCATTGCTTTATTTGTTCGCCGTCCTTACCCAACTGCACATATGTATGCTGATATCTTATCTTGTACTTCTTCTTTAAATCTGTGTACGAGTCGTAATCCACACTAAAGATAGTTAAGCCTTCGGGTATGTCTGATATGTTCTTTAATAAATCTCTCTTAAAGGCACGGCAAGTAGGACACCACACTGCATTAAAAAATAGTACAATGTCTCCTTCAGCTTCTGCCAATAACTCCGGTGAGTACTCTATATATTTGCCGGCATTTGTACTCTCCACTTGCACATCAGCACTGCCATGTATCTGTACTTGCACATCATCATCAACAACCTTGCCAAAATACGCAACCGTGGCAACAATAATTATCATCAGTATTATGGTTAATGTTAAAGTCGTTTTACTCATATTTTATTGATTACTATTTATAATTATTCTGCACTTGCCCACAGTATACCATTGTCTTGATGGTGTGTAGCCCAAGCAAACCACATAGCAAAGTACCCTGGTATTAGACTGCCACCTGCGTCTCGCACCTCAACCTCAGCATCGTTATACTTAGCTGTAAGCGCGGTGCCACCAACACTAACCTCGGCAACACCGACACTTCGCAATTCAGAAAATCTAAACGCAACAGACTTATCCTCAACATTTACCGCATAAATAATCTCCTTGGTCGGCAACCTAACATCTTCAAAAGAGACAGAGAAGTATATATCGTTATTTGAGTCATAATCACCATAAGGGTACACATCATAATCACGATGATGACCTGTGTCAGTACTCAGTACCTGAGTATTTGGATATTTCACCTTTACATCACCAAATTTCATCAATTGCGATGGATAAATCTGCAATATTTCGCCCATTCTATCACCTACCAACGCCTTGCCAAGCACTTGCGACCACAGGCTCTCTGTAGCAGAATCATACATAAGTAAATTGGACTCATAGAGTTTACCAGATACGCCAAATGTATCTACGGCATCGGCACGCATAGCATCAAAAACTATAGCGGAGCCACAGAGTGGGCAGAATGTAACTGTTAGAGCTTGCCCACTAATTATATCATTTACTATCTCGTGCCATGCTAATATATTGTATGGGTAGTAGCGTGCAATGTCTCCTACCTTTACCAATATCCCACTGCTCTCATCACTTAAATATTCGCTGGCGTTACTTATGTCAACAAACTTTGGATTGTTAAGTGCTGGTATTCTATCTTTACTAGGGACACCATCTAATACGGCATTAAGTGGTATAGATGATTTGCTAGTGTTGGTTTGTAACCCAGTATTACTAAATTTATGCTCAACACCATTTGCATCTATTAGATCCTTGTTATCTGCAATATTGCCCATTTTGTCTTTATTGTTAAGTTTACCAAAATTTATGTATACAGTCGCCACAATTAACAAAACCATCATGAATGTAATTATTGTTACAGTTTTCATATATTAAAATTTAATTAGTTATGTCTGAATTATTATAATATATCCATTACAAATCACATATAAAAAATGTGGACAGTCAAGACAAGCCATCCTCTGTTAATATATAAAATATTAAATGGCTCACATCTGTAGATGTGAGCCATTTAGTTTTTCAAATTGTAGATTTTGTGGTTATTTATGATATTTTATTGTAGTATATGGTGGTGGTAAGCGTATGAAGTATTTATTCGCATAGTAGAAAATAAACTTAAATAATCTTTTATGTCAACAGAACAACAAAAAAGTATACTAATTATTGAAGACGAGTTGCCAATAGCACACGCATTGGAATTAAAGTTTTCAAATAACGGGTTCAATGCAAAGATAGTATTCAATGGAGAAGAGGCTCTAGATTCTTTAAAAAAAGAAAAGTTTGACATTATTTTATCTGATTTAGTAATGCCAAAAATGGATGGGTTTAGATTGTTAGAAGAATTAAAAAAGAACAATAACAAAATCCCTATTGCTATTTTATCTAACCTTAGTCAAGAAAAAGATAAGAGGCGTGCGAAAGAGTTAGATGCGATAGGCTTCTTCGTTAAATCAGATATATCAATTGCTGAAATAGTTACCTTTGTAGAGAAACTATTTAAATAAATCGTGCAATTAAATAGTGAAATATACTTCCAGCTTGTAGTTATGATTTTAGTAAATTTTTTCAAACCAGTTTCTTGTTAGGATTAAGATATCCGCACCTATCCATTAACAACATAATCCTATATTGTAGTATATAGGCTCGAGAAAGGATAAATACACAATCAAAGAGATGCATAAAGTTATTTTTCGGAAGTACTTGCAGTCTTACATTGCTTTTCGCTAGGAGGCTCTTGGCTTGTTTACTAAGTTCTCACAATTTTTTGATATTTTAGGGAATATCTAAGTCAAATTTGGCTATTTTAAAGGGTTTTTACTTAGGAGTTGGACTCCTAAGTTGTTTAACTGGTTAAGTTATGTCATTAAGGGATGGGTGTTAAGATATCCACAATAGTTTATAAAAACATACACAGAGTTGATAATAAAAAGGTATAATAAAAAACATAGCTATATTACGCTCATAAGCATTTAGAATTATAATAACTTCTGGCATTGTCGGCGGAACGATCAGCAAAACAAAAATTATAAATGTAGTTTCTTGGCAAGAATTAGCAGATTTTAATAAATTATATATTAATTGTTATGGAGGCTACAGAAGATAATGAGAATAAAGAAGATATAGAGAATAAAGAAGAAACGCAGAATGATTTGTCAGTGATATCAAGTATATCATTCAAGCTTGTTGTTATTCTTATTTCAATTGCTGTTTTTATACCGCTAGCAGGCTTTGGTTTTTACTCATTTATCAACTTTAAAAGCATAGTTGAGAAAAATACATTAAATAATGCAACTCTCATTGCTGAGGCTTATGAGGGTATACTATTTACATATATTGACGCAATTAAAAATAGGACAGTGGACTTCTCTTCAGATGGTTTTATTCGCTCAAATACAAAAGAGTTGAACGAAAATCCGCAAAACGAAGTAGCTAGGCAAGAGCTGAACAATCACCTGATAAGAAACAAAATGGTACTTGATAAGAGTATCTTTGGTATAAATATAATAAATAATGATGGTATTGTTATAGCATCAACAAATGATTTTGAGATATCGCTGGATGATAGCGACGAAGAACATTATACTAAAACCAGAGGTCTTACATATGGTAATGCTGTAGTAATAGATATTAGTGATGTTAACCGTTTTCAAAGTAAGCAGTATGCTATCCACACATCAAGTATTCTAACAGACAGGACTACTGGAGAGCATTTAGGTACAATAGTAATTTATTTCAAAATAAATGCGATAAGCCAGATCTTCTCGGGCGAATGGCAAGTAGCACTTGGGGCAATTTCTGGCTTCAGAGGATGGGTCAGTGGAATAGATATCTACATAGTAAATAATAAGGGTTTGATGGTAACTGATCAGAGCTTTTTGCATGATGGCTTGTCTGAGAACCAGATAGTTAATACCGAACCAGTTAGAGCATGTATTAAACAAAACAGAGAGATTTCTGGAAAATGGATAAATTATAATGATGTTCCTGTATTTGGCGCGTCTATGTGTTTGCCAGTATATTTTAACTGGACACTCGTAGTAGAATTGGGCGAAAGTGAAATATTAAAATCAACAAATCAGCTTAGTATCGGTTTATTTATTGTACTTATTTTAATTGCCTTATTGACTGTTATTATTGCGTTATTTATAGTACGCTCTTTTACCAATCCGATACAATCGCTTATTAAAAGTATACAAATTATAGGCAATGGCAACTTCAAACATAAGATTAAAACCAACTCAAAGGGTACTGTAGGGCGTTTGGCAACCGAGTTAAATAAAATGACAACAGGTATATTAGAGTATAACGATAATATCTGTAAGAAGAGCGAAGATCTTGAGATTGCTTTACAAGAATCGCATGAAAGTAAATCTGATCTTGAGAGTGTAAACGACCTTATGACAGGTAGAGAAATTAAAATGACTGAACTAAAAAAAGAGATTGTAGATTTGAAAACCAAAATTATGGAACAAGAAAATGAAAAAACTATAATTCCAAAACTTGTAGAACACCATCGTAATTTGAACAAAAAAGTTGACGAGATTTTTGAAATTCTAAAAAATGAAAAAGTGGATGCCAAGAATATACTGAGAATGTTAGAGTTGTTTAAACAAGACCTAATGAATCATCTAAAACTTGAAAACGAAGTATTTTATCCGAACTTGATTAGTAACATGTTAAACATTGGTCAACCAATAGAAAAGACTGAAATGCTTATTGCGGAGATGAAAGAAATTGAAGTGAAAGTAATCGCATTTTTAGAAAAATATGCGACAGTACAACCAATAGAAAAAAATATAGAAGAGTTTAAAGAAGATTTCCAAAATATCGTTATAATTTTAACTCATCGCATAGAATCTGAAGAAATTGGAGTATATAGCCATTGGGGATTATTCTAATAAAAATCATGTTGTCTTTTCTGAAAAAAAATAAAATAAAAACTGCAAAAAAAAAGAAAAAAGAATTTTACGGCAGAATTGGAAAAAAGTTAACGATTGGCATGCTTTTTATTACTATTATCCCATTTGGTATTATAGGGTATGCTAGTTATATATATACAAGCGGAATTTTAATAGAGGATGCATTCCACGAACTTGGGCACAACCTAGATACTAGTGCAAATAAAATAAACATTATACGCGGTAGAGTTAACGACGATTTACTATTCCTCAGTAAAACTCCACCAATACAAGGAATTATAAGAGCACAAAATGGCGACGGTGTAGATCCACTTGACGGTTCAACAGATACAGAATGGAAAAACAGGTTAACCGCTATTTTTGAGGGGGTAGCATATCCTAGAGATATATATCTGCAAGTAAGATATATTGATGAGAATGGGCAAGAGTTAGTGCGTGTAGATTCTGACGGTGATGGTACAGTAAGGGTGCCAACTCAATTATTACAAAACAAGGCAAACAGATATTATTTTACCGAAACTATGAAACTTGGGCTTGGGGAATTGTTTGTCTCTCCGATTGATCTAAATCGTGAAGGATCACCACCTAGAATAGAAGTCCCCTACCAGCCTGTTATTCGTTACAGTACGCCTGTGTTTGATGAGATTACTAGAACTCCCAAAGGTATGATAATCATAAATGTAAGGGTAAAACACTTTTTAGATGACTTTGGCACTGATACGCAGGAAGACAAATTTGGAGACGATATAGGGGATGGTTTTATTGTAGATAATAACGGATACTATATTTTACACACAGATAAAAGCAGAGAATGGGGTAGTTATGTAGATCTCGGTACTGGAGAGAACATAAAAAAAGATTTACCTGAAGAAATAACATCTGCCATACTGTCTGGTGAGTCAGGTATTTTTGAAGTATTGGAAGATAACCATGTGATTGCATATCGTCCCGTATTCTTAGATTTGGCTGATACGGAAACATTTATAGTCATATATAAGTTTGTACAGAGAGATGTCATTTTAGCTCCGATATTAATTTTGCGTAATATTTTGTTATGGACTTCTTTTATATTTGTGCTTTTTGTTGCTGTTTTCTCAGTAATCTTTTCATTATCTATATCAAGACCGCTCGTTAAATTAACTGAAGCTGTGCAAGCAATCTCTGCTGGTGATATGAGTGTGCGTAGCAGTATCAAGTCAAAAGATGAACTGGGAATGTTGTCAAAAGCTTTCAATAAGATGGCAGAAAACATCTTAGAAGCACGCTCAACTCTTGAAGAGAAGGTTACATCACGAACCGAAGAGCTAAAGAAAGGTAATAAAGCTCTAGAAAAACAAAAGTACGCCATACTCAATATATTAGATGACATTGAGAAAGAAAAGAGAAATGTGCTTGAAGAGAAAGATAGGATAAACACCATACTCCACAGTATTGGTGACGGAGTTGTTGTGTTGGATAAAGAAGCAAAAGTCTTTATAGTAAATGACACGGCAAGCGAGCTATCAAATTACAAGAAAGAAGAATTTATTGGTTCACTGTATTATGATGTTTTAAGATTTGTGTATGAAAAAGACGGCTCGGGGCGCAACTTCTTTATACAGGATTGTTTACGAGGCGGAAATATAAACAAGCTACCGCAGTACTCAGCACTGATGAAGAAAGACGGTACACTGTTGCCTGTATCAGCCATAGCTTCGCCTCTTAATGACATGTCAGGTAAAATAATAGGGTGTGTTATTGTATTCAGAGATACAGAAAAAGAGAGAGAAATAGACAAATCAAAGTCTGAGTTTGTATCTCTTGCATCTCATCAATTGCGTACTCCTCTTTCAACAATAAATTGGTATACGGAGATGCTTTTGGCAGGTGATGCCGGTAAAATAAACGATCAACAAAGAGAATTTTTAAATGAGATATACACAGGAGGCTTGCGGATGGCGGATCTGGTGAATGCGCTTTTGAATGTTTCAAGATTAGAATTGGGCACATTTATAGTTGAGCCAGAGTTGCTTGACATTACTGAAATTTCAAAAAATGCAATTGGCGATCTCGCTGCACTTCTTAAAAGTAAAAATATCAAGATAATTGAGAATTATGGTGAGATACCTAAAATAAATATAGATAAAAAGTTAGTACATATTATATTCCAAAATCTATTATCTAACGCTGTTAAATATTCTCCTAATGATAGCACAGTGCGTATAAGTATTGTAAAGAAAGCAAATGGTGTATATATTGAGATTGCTGACAATGGTATTGGTATACCACAAGATCAACAAGATAATGTATTTACTAAGCTTTTTAGAGCCGATAATGTCAAAGAGAGTGATACAACAGGTACTGGTCTTGGTTTGTATATTACAAAGTCTATTTTAGATCATTCAGGTGGAAAAATTTCATTTGAATCTACTGAAAATAAAGGTACAATATTCAAAGTAAGTATCCCACTTAAAGGCATGAGCAAAAAGACTGGAGAGAGGGCATTAAATTAATAACTTATAAATCAATAATAAAATTCCTATGATTAAGTCAAAGAAAATTCAAATAATAGAGGACAAGCAATCGTTGCGTACAGCTATGAAAATTAAATTTGAGAATGTGGGGTTTGAAGTCATTGAATCTGTAAATGGAGAGGACGGGTTAAGGGATGCCTTTGCAAAAAAGCCTGATTTAATTTTGCTGGATATTATTTTACCCGTGATGGATGGCTGGGGATTGCTTAAGATGCTCAGAGACGATGAGTGGGGTAAGCATGTGCCTGTTATTATTCTTACGAATTTAGATGCTGATGAAAAAACAATGCAGAATATAGTTGATTATGAGCCGTCTTTTTATTTTATAAAAGTAAATTGGACAATGGAAGATCTTTTAGACAAGGTGAAGGAGAGACTTAGTGGATAGTTTTGGTGCAGTTTTGTTGACAGAGCCGTATCTATGTTATACATTATTATTAGAGTTCGTTCTTTGATATAGAGTTCGGTATGAGACAAGCACTGTGAGTGTCATTTTTTGTAATGATTCTCAGAGTGCTCGTCTCATATCCAAGAGACAGCCGACAGCCAAAGCGTAGTAGGCATAACTAAATTGGAGGTGTATGATGAAATCATCACACCCTATTGGTAATGGTTACAATTATATTCGTAGAATTGTAGGACATCATAATATAGTTACGCCAAGAGAGATACAAAAGATATTTCCAAATGTCTTGTATACGAAAGAAGAATTACGGATTTTTTTGCAGACCTTTCCGGACGAGAATGTTTTTAGACGGTGTTGTGATGGAGACTACTTTTTTTTACCACTCCCGCCAAAGAAAATTTCCTTATGGGAGATTTACAAGCAGAATCTTGAATTATTTTACAGGAAGAATGATGTGGCACTGTTACGGAATGCTGAAGCCGAATACGACAATGCCCATTGGCTTATCATCGGCAAGGAGCCTTTACGCTGTTCCTGCGATGCACAGAAGAAAGGTATGCTTCTATCAGGAAAAGCAGGATACATTCCTAGTGCTACGGAGGTGGTGTTTGCCAATGTCGCCCGTAAGAAGATCCATGGTGTTCATCTTCAAGGTGAAAACATTTTCGTTATAACTTCATCCGTGGACAGTAATGGCAATAAAATCTGCTGTGGCATTGTTGAAGGAGGTATCTCTATTCGCGCACTCAGTCACAGTCCACGCCGCGAAACTTTCGATTTTGCACATACTGTTGCTGTATGAGACTCAATTATCATTATGGCCTTCGTGATTTTTTTCGCGAAGGTCATTTTGTTTTGCGCATCTTACTAGAGGCTCAATACGACATTAGAGCATGTACTTTAAATAAAGACACAGTATTTGTGTTCGGCAAGCTAACTTTTAGAGTTACCTCACACTGCATTTACTATTTCTGTTTTAGTGCTAAAGAAACTAAAAATCGTAGCGATTGTTCTATACTTTCAATATACAATAGAAATATATTCTTCCTATAATTAAAATCAGTAACATGCCTAGGGAGTGAATGTTCTTAGAATATTTGCCACACAATCTATATTTAACTATCTCCACTTATAGGTTATACTTCCAGAAATGATATACGATATTGATATAAAGTTTGTGTTTGCAGTTGTGGCTACAATTATCGTGGTGGTCGCATACTATCCGTATATTAGAGATATATTTCTCAAAAAGACCCGACCTCACGCATATACTTGGCTTATATGGGCAATCACACAGAGTACAGCAACGGCAGCTCTTTGGTATGGTGGTGGTAACTTTGCAGCAATGAGTTTGGCCATCAGTACTTTACTTGTTATCTTTGTCTTTTTCCTATCATTTAAATATGGAACCAAGAACATAACAAAAAGCGACACTGTCGTTTTGTTCGCAACCCTGATGGCTATAGTCGTGTGGTGGCAACTTGATAGCCCGCTCCTGGCTGTGCTGATGGTATCCGCTATTGATGGATTAGGAGGTTATATCCCAACTTATAGAAAGTCATTTGCCCAGCCATATTCGGAAACTCCTATATTCTGGCTTGCTATGACTCTCTCTGGCGTATTAATACTTTCCGCTAATGCAGAGTACAATTTACTTACTGTCACATACATCGCAACACTTATAACAGCAAATACCATATTATTCTTTCTCATCCTTATCAGACGCAGATATGTCACACAACCATAACACCGAGGTTGAACCTCCGTGTTTAGATATGTCACACAACCAAAAATTCAAAATTCCATATAAGCAGGAGGAACGAGCTTTTTTAGGTTTACAGTAGAATTACGCTCTACTTTTTATAATCTTAACGGTATTAGTCATTGCTTTTGTACTTGCATACGCCAATACATCACTGTCTGGATTATACAACTCAATCATATCTAAATGAGGACTTGGGAATAACCTTGCCCCATGTAGTTCTCTGCCGACTTCCATTTCTGCCTTCAACTTAGCATATTCTGCTTCTTGGAGATAGAAATCCATATCCCCTACATGGTGTCGGTACGGGTCTGGTTTGCGAATATACAGGTATGTGTATATTGTTTCTGGGATGTTGTCTTTTCTTGGCACAACAATCGGCTCATGTAATCTAAAATATTTCTGGTTCTTATTGTCATATGCTTTTGTCAGTTCTTCTCTGATGCCAGTTAGGAAATCATACTCATCATCATAATGACAGAATATACCCAAATTTCCAGAATTACTTAAATACCTTCCAAAACTCGCCTCGCATAATTTATATGCTTCGTAGTTAATATGCTCAACTGCCTTATATATTTCTCTCTTGCTCTTAATCGGACTAAATTTATATAGACTCATACTAAACAATTATTTTTATATATTTAAAATTTTTTCCTACTAAATCTTCTATATCAATTTCCTCTTTCTTTAGTGTAGACTTTTTAATTTGGCTGGGTGAGAGGATTACTTCTATGTAGCTGTCACCTCTCTTTTGTAGTACGCCGATACTAATCCAAAACTTAGCAACTGAGGTTTTAGTGCTACCAATGGCAATAATGTTTGATATTCTAGTAAGAAGCGGAAAGGCAACTATTCCTTCTACTCTGTGGTTGGGTCTTGGGTGCTTCTTATGCGCCTTTAAATTGTAGTATGCGATATGTATTAAATCATTCTCTTCTCGCCAGTTTGGGTTATCATCCTGACCAAGTTTCAATCTAACATTTAGATCAATCATTGCCTTTTCTTTGTCTGTCAATATGTGATTCTTGCCTCTTTCTTTACGCAATGCCTCAATCTCAACAGCTAGTTCTTTTTCAAACTCTGCGTAATCCTTGTATCGCGACCTCTCCAAAAAGACTTCAAACTCTATGTTCTCTGGGGTAAACTGTTTGATGTATTTTAGAAGATTCTCAAAACTCTCCCGATATGTTTCAGTGTCTTTTGTGGGGATATTATTGAGTCTCTCAACAATTACTTCATCAAAACGAAATACAAAATGAACACCAGGTTTGTAAACATCGCATATCGGCTTAAGCCAACGAACAATGTATATTATTGCGAATAGTTCCGCCCAATCTACCTCTGGAGATTCTTCAAGACGCCACAATTTATATCCGCCGAATGGGTAATGAATTAGTATTGGCTCGCTGTTTTCAACTCGTTGCTGGACTTCTTTTCGTATCGTTTCTTTATTAATGTCAGGTATTGCGAATTTGCGGAACTTCTTTGACATGAGCTTCTCATATATGAAATCACTTAGCTTTTCAGCTCCCACAGTGGCATCACTCCGCTCTCCTAAGCGCTCTAGTTGTGACAGAATGTATTCTTTTGGTGTCATGAGATGCGGGTAGGAATTGAACCTACGTCTCTTGTTTTGCAAACAAGCGCCTGAACAAACTCGGCAACCGCATCCCCATTATTCTAACATACAAAGCATCTATTTAGTAAATGTATAACACCGAGGTTCAACCTCCGTGTTTATGTGTTTATGTACTTTAACACGGAGATTGTAACACCGAGGTTGAACCTCCGTGTTTATGTGTTTATGTACTTTAACACGGAGATTGTAACACGGAGGTTGAACCTCGGTGTTGATGTACTTTGTTATTGAAATTCATAAGTACTTGGAGAGAATAAAGAGAGATGTGAGATGTTGGAGAATATAAAAAGCAAAATAATTTTTTTAAATAAAAAGTTGCTTATTCAGAATTGACAGAAACAACCTCAAGAAGTTCATAATATTCCTCATTTAGTTCAATTCTATACAAATACTTATATCCGTATTTTTTTCTCATTCGAAGCAATTTATCCTTATCTTTTTTTCTTGGCGTCTTGTTCCAATACCCTTTAATTTCTATTGCAACTAAATTAGGTCCTTCAAGACCCCGCTTGTGAATCACTATGTCTGGAATCATTTTTCCATTCACATCACATTTTGGATCACCTTCATCTTCTTCTCGATTATATTCAATGTCTACATCCCAACCCTTACCATGAAATAAATTCCTCAAGTAACAAAAGATAACACCTGCAAGAGTTCTTTCGTGTGCACGATTCCTGACTAAACTAGGCTCTTTTTTGTAAAGAGTCCGACAAGCCGAATTTATATATTTCTCTATTTCTTGTTTATTCATAATCAAATGGTGCATACCTATTAGAAGATCCCACCTGTATAGGTAGACCCCCATTACATGCTGACAGAGCTGCAAATGGTTCGAACCATGATTATGACTGCTCAAACTGTGGTATAAGTTTATCAACATATACTTGAACAGTTTTTTGGAACTCATCGTGATACGCCGCAAATTGGTTGTATGCTTGTTCAGTAGTTATATCATCATTTTCATATGAGAGAACAAATATTAGATAAATAAAAAAATGATGTTCTAGTATGTTATACTAAAAATAATTTATGAAAAAGAAAATAATATTTCTGGATGGTGATGGAACAATTTGGTATCCAAGTAAAACCAAAAGAACAAAAAAGCCACATTGGATTTATCATGACCCAGTTTTAAAAGATGACTATCTACCTCATTTAGAATTGACACCAGAGCTGAAAGAAACTTTAATAAAAATTCATCAAAAAGGAATCTATCTTGTTGTTATTTCTGCAAACCCACTAGCTGAACATATAGCAGTTGGGGAAATAAAAACTAGACTTGAACATTTCGGATTAACTAGTTTTTTCCTAGCAGTACGTTCTTCTGATGGGGCTGACCCAAATGGTAAAATTGGTGTGATGCTCCAAGTCCTTGATGTATTAAAAATGGGAAAAGAAGATGCTCTTATGATTGGAGATAGTTTTTATTATGATTATCAAGCTGCAAAAGATGCTGGCATTGATGCTTTATGGATAGAAAATAATGTCGGTAAAGTTCCCGAGGTGATGCCTACTGACCTGCAAAGTATAAAAGAAGTGAGCGATGTTTTAAATATATTAGAATAAAATCAATAAGCTGCATCTATGGAGGAACCAAAAATTACAACTACCCCGAGTTAGGAGCATGAAAGCAGAAATAAGACTGAAGAATTAGTGTCTTGATAAAATTACACACTATTTACATATATAATAGCACATTCTCTAGATACTTACTGAAAGTTATCCTACACGTTACTAACTCCACCAATCCTAAACTTACAATGGTGGTTGCGTCATTCATTGTGGTGTTAATAGATAAACACATACATATGACTCCACAACTGACCGTGAAGTACTGCTTGTATGCTTTGAGCATAAAAGAAAATATAACCAATGAACTAAAACGATACAATAAATTCAGTACTGAAGTACTCGGTGAAAAGAAAGAAAAACAAGATGTAAGTGAATTGGATATCCGTAATTATGCAAAGTACGTATTGAATAACGGAACTATACTTGAACAACGAGAGCCGTTATTGAATTTGAGGGGCAAGATTGTTCTTAAAAACCGTAGTTTGGAACTTGCCTAACCATTATCATTAAGCCTTTCCTCAGCTTTTTCCATTATAGACACTACCTCATCTGAAATGACTTTATCAATTCTATCCAAACAAGTCAGGGAGCTTTTATATTCCTCAAGCTCCTTTTTATTTTTAAAATACTTAAAACTTACACCTTCCAAACACCAAATTTGGAAGTGTCGTTTCTCTAATAATTTTAGATTATAAACTTTAATTTCAGCCAAGTGTTTCTTTGCTTTTTGCAATTGATTAATAGCCTCACTCACAAATTCATAAAAAGATTCGTTGTTACGTAAATATTCATCATTTTGGTTAGTTGTGGTTGCACCTCTCTCCACCAATAATTCAGCTTTTTGGATGATATTTTTATAGTTAATTTTCATCTCACTCAATGTCGCATTTGCGCCTTTTAAATTTTTGTACATAATCAGTATTTTATTATGTACATAATAACTTCCATGTTTAGCATGCACTAACGCTGGATCTATGTAAACAGCCGATGAAGGAAAATTTGTTTCGTTTAGAAAATACTGATTTGTATTCGAACATCTACGTAGTGGTTCTATAACTATTTTATTTAATCGCCCAAGAAATTCTTGGAGGTTTTTTTCTATATCGTAGATATCATTTAATACTATGGCGAGTGATATTTCCGTTAGTCTAATACTTTCTCTAATGTCTTTATATTTGATGTAGAAATGATTTCCGATGAATCCAATAAGTCCAACAAAAAATGCACCAAGCACACCCAAAAACGCCCCTATTAAAGTCTGCCATTGGAATAACAATGTTGTCTCATTATGTAAATATTGTAATACTCCTTCCATATTTTATAAAGTGATGTACCACGGTCACTATCACATGATTGCTGGCTACCACGGTCTAGAACCTTGTGTGTCCAAGTACCTTCAAGGGTATTCTAGCACATTTCTACAACGCAATTTTGTGTGTCTCGGTATGGCTATCTATTTTGTAAATGAGACAAATGAGACACTCTATCAATGCTTTTACAGTGTATCATTCTCATTTTTGTATTCCAGTGGCTTACTTTTTGCTTATTTTCTTGTTTTTCGCAAACCTGCGATTGTTTTTGTTTTGTGAGCTCGCTATATAACGACAATGATCTACTATGTGGTTATCGCAGAGTCTATGTAGTATTGTTTTGGTTTAAGGTTTTTATTCATCTATGTGAACTCCGCAAAATCGAGCAACTTCCTCTACTTTACGGCAGAAGGGTGAACACCCACTCCCTTGTTAATACATTTGATTGCGCATTCTTTTGATACTTTTTGCTTATTGTCAAGAAGGTACGCATGATTTATGCCCTCACACTTTCTAATAGGATGCTCATTGTACAGCCAGTAAGATGCGAGCAGTAGGCTGATGATGCCTATAAAAACTAATGGGCTGATTTTTTTTGAGGAAGGCATACTTTAGTCTTTCCTGTTTTGCTTGTAATATTCTGTACACAGATACTCTCCACCAAAAACTATTACTGCCACAATAGCCACTGCAATTAAACCAAATAATTCAAAAATGATTCCCAAGAAAATAATTCTTGCTAAGTTTCCCCATGTGCCAAGTTGTCTTGGTTGTTTTTCTAATTTCATAATTTATACATCTTCTTAATGCAACTAATAAGATGTAGTGACGCCCTATACAAAAGCCTACTAGATGAGCGGTAGTTTAGCTACCCACTGCCAATTTCCCGACAGTACCGATTAAGTATTTCCACATGAGAGCCTCTTATACTTAATCGATTTTAAACCATACCTTTGATAAGCTAAAGGGTTAGGCTTCTACAACATTATGTTGTATTTGCAATTATTGCATAAAAGCATAGAATTTCAAATATGTATCGGCTGCCAGACTTGGACTCGAACCAAGATTAACCGGACCAGAACCGGCCGTCCTACCATTAGACGATCTGGCACTACTTCGCTCTGCGGAATGCTAACTGCATATAGCACACAATATACACTATATCAGTAAATATTATCATACATTATTTTAGTTTATATTCAAAAATTCTAGCTAGTAGCCTAGTAGCTCAACTCAAAATTTGTGGTATTATGTAGGTTGGTAACTTAAGGAGATAATAATGTTCAATCTCGGATGTGAAACTACGACAATTATAACATTGATGACTACAGTTGTCGGTTCTTTATTCGTACTTATTGCATTTTGGAAAAAGTGCTGGTTTGTTTGGGACATAATAGAGAATAAACTTGGAAGTACCGCGGAGAATATGCTGAGTTTCTCAGTTGCTCTTTCAGGGTTCATGTTTCTGATATTAGCACTTCATCTTGTCGTAATGGAAGTTCCGATTGCATGCTTTGGGTTCATACCCCATGCTATGCAATAGCTCCGTTGGAGGAAGTCGTTCAAACTCCCTCTGGGCGATTTCTTCTTTATATGCTACTGCAAACGGCTCACATCCACAGATGTGAGCCGTTCTTTGAAAATCGCCTTTATCCACGCCACATTCGCAAGGACTCCCCTTGCGAAACGATTTGGTGGATCTTGAGTTATTCCTTACATTTACAATGCACATTGCGCCAACCTATTGTGTAAAACACAAGTAAGAAAGGCATTCCAGCAAACAGTATAAATGCAAATGTATGATTAACTGATGTTACCATTTCTCTTAACATAAAATAAGCAAAAATACCAAATGCCCACATGCTTATTAATTGCCACTTAGTTATGTTGTATATGTTCTTCATATTTTTTTAATTAACTTATAAACTAATAAATAGTGGCACACAAAAAGCCCA
>PJEL010001354.1_pt1 | contig 25163 bp, 19 predicted proteins | sample 1853271 | NCBI WGS metagenome assembly PJEL01 (sample SAMN08108733, study PRJNA415343) | Invertebrate metagenome, whole genome shotgun sequencing project. | host: Globobulimina | place: Sweden: Gullmar Fjord | collected 2015-08
GGAGATCTACATTTTAAAAAAACATTAATTATTAAAAAACAATAGGGACACATAGATGCAAAAACAAAAACAAACAAAAAACAAGTTAAAAAACAAGTAGATAAATAATGCAATATCGAATACGCGTACATAAGAGCATTTATATACTACGTAAGTGTAAGAGATGTCTCACAGAGTAAGGTTACAAAGCGTAACACCTTCACGATAAAAACTTACACCGAGTTACTATTCTTTCCCTTAAAGATAAAAGTTTATTGCCATATAGTAAAAAGAGGCCGAATAGGCCTCTTCTTGAAAATATTATTTAAACTTTACTTTAGTTAATTTAAGCTAAATTATGTTTGCTTCTTTCGATAATAAATGAGTAGATCTCCAGAGACTTTACCAACAGCAACTTTATCTACTAACTGATAATCTACATCTTCAAAAAACTGACGATTTTTTTCTGAAGTTGCATAAACTGCCACACCCTCACTATCAGGGTGGTCGTCGAGTACCGTGTTCACTGCGGCAACCAAATAGTGGCCAAACCCATGATGTTGATGTAAAGGATGTATTGCAATAAAAGACAGCATGTGAAATTTTTTCAAGGGAACTGCAGCGAGGATCATTTTCTCTTTTTCAATCATTTGTTTAGTACTAAAGTAGCCTGCACTGAGCAACATCTTTAAGCGCCAGTGCCAAAAACGCTCTGACGTAACACCGTCTTCAGGCATATTAATACATGCGACGCCTACCATCGCTTCACCTAAATATAAGCCTACCATTGGCTGTTCAGCATGCCAAAAGGCACTTAATTCCTCTCGGATAGATGCACGTAACCTTTGTTCGTAATCTTCTTTGTCGCCATTAAATATTTCTAAAAAAACAGGGTCATCATGATAAGCCTGATATAGCAAAGATGCTGCTAGTTTTAGCTCTTCCGCGGTTAAATAGACAGCTTTTACGTCAGTGCTAGGCTTATCGGTCAATACATTTGAATTTGACATTATTCCCCCTTTTTTTTGCGCCAGTTTATTTTATTATTTATTTCCACCTTATCAGGAAGTTTTCAACAAGGTCAAACACAATCATATCGCCCAGACTTGAAGCTACCTCAAGCCAAAAATAAAAAAAGAGAGCAAAGCTCTCTTTTTTTATTCAATTGCTTAAAGCTGATTATATGCTTTATCGCCCCAACTAATAAGTAAACCATCTTTAAAAATCAATGCCGTACATTCATCTTTTGTTGTTAAACCGTCTTTTCTAACCCGATGTGTTCTGTAATAAAGTACTTGAATATTTTCATTATCTTTTTTATAAACTTCGTTAAAGTCTGCAATGCCAAAATCACTTTGAACCGAAGCTAGCGCTGTATTAACTTCAAGGGTCGCAATTTTTTTTCTATTCTCATATTCTCTGTCAGAGTAATCTGAGTTAATTGAATAGCCGTCATCTGAGTCGCCCCCACCTACTTTTACAACACATCCTGATAAAGAAAGCGCAAGTGGCGCGGCAACAAGTAATGCGATCAGTGATTTTTTCATGTTTTACTCTCTTATAATTTAAATTATATCAATTATGTTTTTAGTTAGAATTTTATTGTTCATATTGCTCATGCAAATTGAATCAATCTCCTAATTGATAGAGCAAAAAGCTGTCCAACATTTTAATCCATTGAATTAAATGGCTTTTTATAAAAACCACTGTTTTTATCAGAGACATGGTTAGTTAAATTAGCTAAAATGTAGTTTCTTTACTTACTCAGGTTTTAAAAATGACGATATACGATGAAATTTCAATCATTGCCAATAATTTAGCCAATCAAGGGAAAAAACCAACGGTGGCATTGGTTAAAACAAAGTTATCTCAACCAGCTCCTTTGCCTATAATTATAAGTACGCTAAAGGGGTGGCAACATGATCCTGATTTCATTTCTTTAGATAAGAACAAGGTTCAAGAAGATAAAATAGAACCCGTTCACAACAAAGAAAATAATCTAAAAGAAATAGAGGCTGCCGTTACTAAAGCGACAGCGCCGCTTCGTAACGATATTGCTGAACTTAAAGCTATTATTGAGCAACTTTCAAAAAAAATTGGTTAATCTTTTACGGGCATTTCAACATAAGGGCTAAGTGATTTAATAAACTCAGCTAAATTATTTGCTACTTTTTTATGAGGCTCTTTACCAACTCGCTCTACCCATATTTCGCCAGAGTCGTTATTAATTGAAAGGATCAGATCATCTTGGTCTGTCACGGCAAAAAAAATGGTTAACGGCTGCTTAAGTTTCTTTTTCATCATTATATGACCAATGATGTTTTCTTGCAGACGCTCAAAATCATCTTTATTCCATGCAAATAGCAATGATAAATGACCTTCATCGCATTTTGCTTGAATTGACTCGCTATATATAGACGAGAAATAAGAAGATATATCAGGGTGCAGTGAAATCTCCAATGCACTTTCGATATTTTCAAATGATAAAGGGTCCTGAATTTTTACTGGCTGCCAGGTAACTAGTTCATCATTGAAGTCTTCTCGCTGACAAGGTGATAGCCACTGTTCATCTTTCTCAACTAAAGGGTAATGTCCAAGCTGAGCTTGAAAGGCATCTACGTATTGTTGCCCCAGTTGAAGTAATAATTCTGCTAAAGAAGCATTTGTTAATGTCATCGAAGATAAAGTTCCTTTAAAATAGGCGAAATAATGCAGCAATAAAATATCAAAATGACTACATACCAAAACGCCAGCGAGCTTACCAAACTCACACTTGGTAAAACAACCCAATATATAGACAAATATGATGCTAGCTTACTTCAGGCTGTACCAAGAAGTCTAAATAGAGACAGTTTAAGTATTGATCCCCTAAACCTTCCTTTTAATGGTGAAGATGTTTGGTATGGCTACGAGCTTTCTTGGTTAAATGGCAAAGGAAAACCCGTTGTAGCAGTTGCTGAATTCAGATTTCCTTGTACAAGCAATAACATAGTAGAATCTAAATCTTTTAAGCTCTATTTAAACAGTTTTAACCAAACACGCTTTGAGTCTTGGGATATTGTATTAGAGACATTGACCAAAGACTTGTCAAAATTGGTTGAAGAAAGTGCCCAAGTAAACTTGTATCCCGTAGATAATTGCCCGCCTTTAGCACTAACGAATAAAACAGCAAAATGTATCGATGAACAAGATATAACCATTGATAATTATGACTTTAGTGCAAACTATTTAGCATCTGCAAACGATGAATTAACAGCAAAAAAGGTTACCAAAAATTTGGTTAGCCACCTGCTAAAATCAAACTGCTTAATTACCAATCAACCCGATTGGGCAAGCATATACATCAGCTATACCGGTCAAGCTATCTCAGAAGAGGCACTTTTGAGATACTTAATTTCATTTAGACAGCATAATGAATTTCATGAACAGTGTATTGAGCGAATTTTTTGTGACATCCAACAGTTTTGCAATATTGAAGAGTTAACTGTTTTTGCTCGTTATACACGAAGAGGCGGACTGGATATTAATCCATTTAGAACAACGTCTTTACAAAAAGCGCCAGCGCTAAGAACTTTACGTCAATAAATAAAGCAGCCAAACATCAACATTTTTTTTGCGCTCAAACAATAAATACCTTGTCATTGAACTAATATCTATAAAATAAAAGATTAATTAGTGGTTTGGATCACTAGTATTTATATTTGTTATGTTTACAATGAACTAATAAGAAAAAGGGAATTACTATCAATAATTTGTCATATCTAAGTTACCTTTTTCAACGCATACCCCTAAATAATGAATATGCGATACAACTTATGGGACGTGTTTAAGGCACATTAAGTATATGAACAACAAAGTAGAGTCGAAAGAACAAGTAAAAGTATTGAAGAACAAGTTAGAATTAGCAATTAATTCACGTTCTTTACTTGAAACTGATTTTAAAGCACAAATGAGCATGCTTGTTCATTTTATTGGTAAACTTTCTCAAGTATGCAAAGGCATAGACTTAGAGTTAGATAATAAACTTGCCAACTTTCGCGTTATGTTAAACAAATCTGCACCACTCTCAGAGATTGAAAAACAAGTCGAAACTATCGCTAAGCTTTTGCAAAAGCACTCAAAGTTAAATGAAATTCAAATTAAGCAAATGCATGAACAGTTTATTAGTTCAGGTCAGTCATTACAAAAAGCAAAAGGTCTACCAGACAAACTAAGACGAGACTTAAGAGCATTACTAACAGATAGCAAAGAAAGTAAAGATGCATTAATTCAATACGTACCACTTTTAAGCACCTTATTAGAATTTTATGACTTAGCATTAAAGTCTAAAGAATACCCGCCAACTAATGGCTTACTTAACCAAATAAAACAACCTGTTGTAGATAATTCATCAGCAAAAGATGAAGAACTAAATCCCGTCATTAAAAAGTTGATTAAATTAATCGGTCGCCTTGAGCTATCTAATGGCCACGATAATAAGTTAAATGCTATTAAATTAAGGCTTGATGAAGACTTACCTATTACGGATTTATTAGATAATTTTGTTGGCGTATTTAATTTAATTATCGCAGAGTTTCAACAAGAAAGAGAAACAGCTAAAACTTTCTTATCTACACTAAGCGATACATTATCTACGGTTCAAACCGCTGTTAATAACACTATATCAGTAACAAAATCATCTCAAGAAAAGCATGCTAAATTAAACAATCAGCTAAATAAACAAATACACGACATGGCCAATGTCGTAGAAAAAGCAACATCGCTTGCCCGCGTTAAAGTAGATATCAATGAAAAGTTGCAAAATATTGCTTCAACGATCAGGCTTAAAAATTCATTTGAACAGCAACAGCAAAATGAGATTGAAAATCAACTTATCGCAATGAAAGAGAAAGTTGAATCTTTAGAAGATCAAGGTAAAGTATTTAAAAAACGTATTGAAGATCAACGAGTCAAAAGTTTACAAGATGCATTAACTAAACTTGCAAACCGCGGCGCTTTTGACGATTATTTTGCAAAACAAATAGTGAGATTTCACTTCTCACCTTTTGAACTTTCATTGGTTGTACTCGATTTAGATAACTTTAAAAAGATTAATGATACCTACGGCCATACTGCTGGTGACAAAACATTGCAAGTTATTGCCAATACCTTAACTAAAGAAATCAAAGACGACGGTTTTATCGCTCGCTATGGTGGCGAAGAGTTTGTTTTGATATTTTCAGATTTAGACAAAACAGCATTGTTAGCTAAACTTAATAGGCTACGTAGTAAAATTGCTCGACTGCCCTTTAAGTTCAAAAATACAAGTGTAAGCATCACAGCATCACTTGGTGTATGCCATATTAGAGAAAACGATAACGTTCATGTTGCTTTTGAACGTGCAGATACAGCACTGTACGAGGCAAAGTCAGAAGGAAAAAACCGCGTAATATATGCTGACTAAATACTAAAATAGTTAATCAATTAGTGAGTAAGTGCCAATACCAGCCTCGCCCTATTCCTCAGCCCTGAAGGAGAAAATGTATGCATATTCAAATTAACCCTGTGGGAAATATGAATTTACTTTCTCAAATAGAAGTTGACCAATTACAGCAATCAGCCACCAGCGAACTATATAATTTATATCGAAATTGTTCGCTAGCTGTGCTCAATGCGGGTAGCCATACCGATGACGCAGAAGCCATCTATCAACAATATCAAGACTTTCATATTCAAGTATTACCTCGAGAACGCGGCGTTAAATTAGATCTAAGCAATCCGCCTGAACATGCCTTTGTTGATGGTAAAATTATTCGCGGCATACAAGAACAGTTATCTACCGTATTACGAGACATTCTTTTTATCAGTAGCCGCTATGACAGCACCAATATAACAACTGAGCAAATCACTCATATCACCTTTGATATTTTAAGAAATGCCCGCACTATTCGACCAGAAACAGACCCAAATCTGATCACCTGCTGGGGTGGGCATTCAATAAATCACAAAGAATACCGCTACACTAAAGAAGTTGGTTATCAATTAGGACTTAGAGGTTTTAATATTTGCACTGGTTGCGGCCCAGGAGCAATGAAAGGCCCAATGAAAGGTGCAACAATTGGTCACGCAAAACAAAGAAACAAAAATGGTCGTTATTTGGGGCTTACCGAGCCAAGCATTATCGCAGCAGAGCCACCAAATCCTATTGTAAATGAACTAGTGATCATGCCTGATATTGAAAAACGCTTAGAAAGCTTTGTCAGAATGTCACACGGCATCATCATTTTTCCAGGCGGTGCTGGCACGGCAGAAGAATTACTCTATGTTTTGGGCATTATGTTGAATGTCAAAAATCAAGCTCAAAAATTGCCAATAGTATTGACTGGACCAAAAGAAAGTGAAAATTACTTTCTTGAGATAGACAAATTTATTGGTGAAACCCTTGGCGAAAAAGCCCAACAACTTTATCAAATAATAATTGATGATCCTGAGTCTGTCGCCGTTACTATGAAAAACGGACTAGCTGATGTCATCCAATACAGAAAGCAAGCCGGTGATTCTTATCACTTTAACTGGTCTTTAGTTATTGAACCTGACTTTCAACACCCATTCGAGCCAACGCATGAAAATATGGCAGAGCTGGCTATTAACAGTGATGTTGAAACCGCCGATCTTGCTGCCAGTCTTCGCCGAGTTTTTTCAGGCATAGTAGCAGGCAATGTAAAAGCTTCTGGAATTAAAGCCATTAGAGAACAAGGGCCATTTATTATTTCAGGAGAAGAACGAATAATGGCAATGATGGATAAACTACTCGCCTCATTTGTAGAGCAACAACGTATGAAACTACCAGGAACCGAATATGTTCCCTGTTATAAAGTAGCTAGGAGTCAATAAATGGCCATTCACCTAGTATTAATAGATGCTTTGAATTTGATACGACGTATATATGCCGTGCAAGAGCGCCCTTTTTTACTCAACAATGAGCTGGCAGAAAATACAATTAAACAAGTTTTATCAAATACTGAAAATGCTTGCTCATTAGCCATAGATAAAATTAAAGACGCTCTCCAACCTACACATGCATTAGCGGTCTTTGACAGCCAAGCGCCTTGTTGGCGTTACGCCCTTTATCCTGACTATAAAAAAGGCCGTAAGAAAATGCCTGCGCATTTAGAAAAAAGCCTCAATGATATTCAGGATAGGTTTTTGACCCATCAAATTGATTCATTAATATCAGAACAAGATGAAGCCGATGACCTTATCGCGACACTCGCAATAAAAGTTGCATGGCGAGGGCAAAAAGTAACCATTATTTCAACCGATAAATGCTTCTTATCTTTACTAAATCAAAATATTGAAGTGTATGATTATTTTAATCGACGCTATTTAGATAAAACCCATGTGAAAGAAAAATTTGGTGTTAAACCTAGACAGTTACTCGATTTGTGGACACTAACAGGTGACAATACCAATAAAATCCCAGGTGTTGCGGGAATTGGTCAGGTTACCGCTTCAGGGTTATTAAACAGTTATGACTCTTTAGATGTAATATTATCGGCAAATGATCTCAAGAAAAGTGTTGCAGAAAAACTCAACCAAAGCCATGAACAAATAGCACTTAGTCGTCAGCTTCTTTCACTAAAACAAGACATTCCTCTTGGCTTTAACCTAAAAGATATTCGACTAGAATCAACTCAAGATAGCGAAAATACTATAGATTCAAGGCAGGACTGTACTGAAAACATGCCATAGTCGGCCAATGGTCATGTTTTCAAGTTAGTTAGACTACCCTTTTTTTATTTTTAAAATATAGTTATGCTATTGCAGCTTAAAAAATATGAGCACATCAAAAGTATTAGCTAAAGGAATTTAAGGCCATTCATGAATAAGAAAATCATCAGTCGCATACTGCTAGCATTAGCCGCCTATGGTGTATTTGTCGCACTAGTAGTTACTTTTTATGATGACAGCCCATCCAACATGAAATGGGAAGACAGAGAAGCATTTAACCGTCAATTCATTGCGAATTTACAACTTGATAAATTTTCTTTTGATCAAGCATTAATACAATTGGGCAGCCCTGATATTACCGAGGCAAAAAAAGTAGCTACCGATAATTATCAAGTGCTCTTTTATCGAACACAACATATGAAATCTGACGGCATCACCACACAAGATGAATGTACCGCGTTATTATTTAAAAATGGCTTATTAGCGGCCATTGGCAATACCGCTTACGAACAGTTCAACGCTTATTAAGTTGTGTCAAATCAAACTAACGTCAATTATGTAAATTTATTTCAGGTTTTGATGAGTTTTTATACTAATATAAGAGGGATAATTCTGTCAGCGGCATTTTTTGATAGAATGCCTGAAAAGTTTCATTATGGCTTACAGTAACTTAGCATGCTATAACGCATGTTATATCTACACTGGCATTTCCAAAGAGCAGTGATAGTCTCTTTTTTTAATTTTTTCAAAAGGTAAATTCAATGGGCAAACAAACCATAACAGTTATTCCTGGCGACGGCATTGGCCCGAGCATCATCGACGCAACAATCAAAGTTTTAGACAAAGCAGGATGTGATTTTGATTACGAATTTGCAGACGCAGGTTTAACAGCATTAGAAAAGCACGGTGAGTTAGTCCCAGAAGAAACACTAAATCTTATCGAAAAAAATAAGATTACGTTAAAAGGCCCACTAACAACTCCTGTTGGTGAAGGTTTTACCTCAATCAATGTAACATTACGTAAGCAATTCCAACTTTATGCCAATGTACGCCCAGTGCTTTCATTTAAAGGTACTAAAGCGCGTTATGAAGACATTGATATTATTACCATTCGTGAAAATACTGAAGGTATGTATTCTGGTTTAGGTCAAACAGTTTCAGAAGATGGCGAACAAGCTGAAGCAAAAAGTTTGATCACACGTGAAGGCGCAAAACGCATTGTTGAATTTGCCTATGAAACTGCCCGTAAAGAAGGTCGTAAAAAAGTAACGGCTGTGCACAAGGCTAACATTTTAAAATCAACTTCTGGTTTATTCCTTAAAGTAGCGCGTGAAGTAGCAAAAGATTACCCAGATATTGAATCAACAGAAATGATTGTTGATAACTGTTGTATGCAACTAGTCATGAATCCTGCGCAATTTGATGTAATTGTAACAACTAACCTATTCGGCGATATCTTATCTGATTTATGTGCTGGTCTTGTTGGTGGTTTAGGCATGGCTCCTGGTGCAAACATTGGTACTGACTGTGCAATTTTTGAAGCCGTTCATGGCAGTGCGCCAGATATTGCGGGTAAAAATTTAGCTAACCCAACTTCTGTTATCTTAGCGGCAATTCAAATGCTTGAATATCTAGGCATGCAAGATAAAGCTGAGAAAATTAGAGCTGCAATTACTGATGTAATTGAATCTGGCGACCGTACAACAGGTGATTTAGGTGGTACACATGGTACTACCGACTTCACAGAAGCATTGTTAGAACGTTTATAGGTTTATAGAAGCTTATATTCAGATATAAAACAAAAGCTTAGTTATAAAATAAAAGACCGCTTATTAAGCGGTCTTTTTTTGTTTATCAATTAATGATTAGTACCAATTAATACGTAGGAACAGGAGATAACAAACGCGCATGAACGGTTATTTCTTCTCTATCGTAATACAAATGCTTGGCATACATTTCATATTTTACACCAGCAGCTGAGAATGCATCTTTAAGCGTTTGCAGGTTTTTATTCACTTCTTGATAACGACCTTTCATTGGCAGTTTCAGATTGAACATTGCTTCCTTACAATAGCCTTTTAATAACCATTGACTCATCAACCAAGCAACACGTTGTGGCTTCTCAATCATGTCACATACCAGCCAATAAACATTTTGTTTGGCCGGGACAAACTTAAAGCCATCCATCATACGATGCTTAACTTGGCCTGTTTCCATGATAGATTCAGCCATAGGACCATTATCAATCGCCTGCACCATCATGCCACGACGCACTAGTTGATAAGTCCAACCACCTGGAGCCGAACCTAAATCAACAGCATTTAAGCCTGATGTAAGTCGCTCGTCCCACTCATCTCTAGGAATGAAGTATAAAAAAGCTTCATCAAGTTTTAAGGTTGAGCGGCTAGGCGATTGACTTGGAAAACGTAACCTTGGGATCCCCATTACATGCGGCGAACTATTATGTGCAATTGAAAAGCCTAAGATAACTTCTTGTCCTGATAGAAATAAGGCATGTAAATTTGCGCCTTGATCATTTCCTTTTTCAGTCAATATCTTATTTTTTCGTAGGGCTTGTCTTAGCGGAACTGCCAATTTACGACAGAACTTAGACAATGCTTTGCCATCATTAGTATCAGGTGTTTCCATGCGTAAGTCCGCATATTGCCATTCATTTCCTAATGCTTCAGTGATCGCTTCAACACGATTGTAATCAGGCAAGGTAATTTTTTCACCTAAGGTGATAAACCATTGACGGGTAAATATCAGCCTTTTCAGCGGAATTTTATCCATCAGTTTTTCGGCATCATCACCATTTTGTAGATTGAAATAAACTAAACCTTCGTTTTTAGTCAACGTAAGGTAGCCATATATTTCGTTCCAAGCGGCTTTTTCTTGAATTTCTGCGCCGCACTCTTTTTCAAAGCCCGGTCGACAATATAAAATTATTGCTGTCATTGTTTTGTACCTGCATATGCTAGTTGTAGCCAAGCTAACGCTAGCAAAATCCCACCTGTTGGCGTTAATCCTCCAACAAGCGTCATATCGAAAAATGTTTTTACATACAAACTTCCGCTAAAGCCTAATATGCCTAAACAGAAAAGAAGCAAAGCAACCAAAATGCTGCGAGATGGCTTAACCATATACCAAATAAGGGTTGCTAGTAATGCAAGTGTATGAATGAATTGATAGTTTAGCGCCGTTTCTAGGCGAGATTGCACATCTATAGGCAATGTAAAACCTTTATGTGCAAGCCAAGCGCCGCATAATACTGAAAAACTGCCGCTTATTCCAACAAATAACATCATTGATTTAGTGAAAGTTTCAGTTTTCATAAATAAACGTCACCATTTGTTTTATTGAATATTCAATATTTTGCTGATGAGTCTTTCCAGACTTCACTCTAGGCTTAAGATCATGATCGCCATCAGGCAAATAATGTACCTGACATAATGTCGAAAAATCGTATGTTGCTACTTCGTCTTTATTGCCCAAAAGATCGCGCTCTCCTTGCATAATACATATTGGTAGTTGAGTATCTTGCAATGGCTCTAAACGAAGCTTCTCTGGCTTTTTAGCCGGATGAAATGGATAACCAATACAAAGCACGCCTTTTACATCTTTTAGCGGCACTCCTGCTATGGTAGCTGCAACTCGGCTGCCCATTGATTTTCCACCAATAAAAAGTGGCAGTGAGGTTTCAATTGAATTCACTACAGCTTGATAACAGGCAATTAACTTAGGCATTCTATCAGGAGGTCTTCGTTTACCGTCTAATACGCGTTTATCCATATAAGGAAAATTAAACCTTAAAACACTGATCCCTTCTGCGTTTAATTGCTCGGTTAAGTTAACCATAAATGAATGATGCATGTCTGCACCTGCACCATGAGCAAAAACTAACAGGGCATTTTCATTTTTTGCTCTAGATAATTCAGTAGTCACTAAATTATCTTCAAGCATAACTTTAGATAAATTGATCATATTAATATTCACCTGATTCATTCATCGCAACTAAATTAATGCTCATCATCCATCTCCTGTTGTTCTTGTGCAACCGTATCTAATACCCATTCTCTAAATGCTGAAATCTTCCCAATATCAAGCTGCTTCTCACGACAAACAATATAGAAAGCATTTTTACTGGTTAAGACATTTTTAAAAGGTGAAACTAACCGACCTGCATCAAGTTCAGGTTTCGCCAAAACGCTGTGCGCTAGCGCAATACCTTGTCCATGAACAGCCGCCTGAACTACCATCGCCGAGTGGCTAAAAATAGGTCCGTGATTTACATTTATACCTTTTACGCCAACTTCTTTAAACCAACGTTTCCAATCACGTCTAGAGGTGTCATGCAATAAATTGTGATTTGCTAAATCATTTACCGTTAATAAAGGCTTTTTTCCATTTAATAATAGCGGTGAACAAACAGGTATTAGATAGCCAGTATGCAATTGCTTTGCATATACATCAGGCCAACGACCACGCCCATAATAAATTGCCACATCAACATCTTCAGTTAATGAGTTATCCGGTTGGTCCACCGCTTTAATTCGTACATCAATATCTGGGTTCTGTTGATTGAAAGCATTAAGGCGTGGCACTAACCATTGAATGGCAAAACTTGGTTGTAAACTAACCGTAATTGCCCCTTTTGCCCCTCGAGCAAGTAAACGCTCGGTTGCATCACGCAGAGCATTAAAGATCTCTTTTATATCGAGGTAATACGATTGACCTTCCTCAGTAAGCAATAACGAACGATTTTTTCGCATAAATAGTTTAATGCCTAAATGCTCTTCTAAAGATTTAATCTGATGACTGATTGCAGCTTGTGTAACAAACAATTCTTCCGCAGCACGTGTGAAGCTGAGTTGCCGAGCAGAAGCCTCAAAGGCACGTAATGCGTTGAGTGGAGGGAGACGGTTAGCCAATTTATTTTTACACCATAATTATGACAATTAAATGAATAAAACAAAAAACGTAACTGAAATGTTACTTTTTATGCATTAGATTTTCTAATGGATGGCATTATAAATTGTCGTTTTAATTATTACCACTATTTATGTATTATTCGCATCGTAGATAAAGGACTACATCTTAAAAAGAGAATGAAAGTTCAGCAAGCTGGCAAAATAGCTTACATGGAACATGTCATTAGAGTATGCGCCCAACCCATGCTCAGCAGTGAGATAACGGTCCTATAAATCTATAAGGATATAAACATTTAAATATTATAGGTACCATTATGAAATTATCGAATACTATTGCACTACTTACGGTTGCACTCATTACATTAAGCTCTACAGCATCTCAAGCAGCTAACTTAGTTAAAGCAGAACAGGTAAAGCCTGAGCACGCATTAACCTTAGCAAAACTAGACATTACCATGAGCTTAAACGATTTAATCGTTGATACAAAGTCAGTTAAAGAGACGGCTAAAAACTTATTGATTGAAAAATCAACACCTACTATTAAAGGCAATAAAACAAGCCTTGTAAGCTTAATTGCTGAATAAAAGCTTTTACTTATCTGATTATAATCGTCAGTGAGTTTGATTCAATATGGCCCCCCAACCTCATATTGAATCTGTATAAAGAAACCAGTGCAAAGTCACTGGTTTTTTTATAGTTAAAATCTCTACCTTTTCTACCTCTTTAATTTATCAAAATGGCTAGCACTGAAAACTGTGCAGCCAGAGGGAACATTAGTTGGAACAGTCTGTCACCTTTTAATTAACAACACCTACTTTTAACACCTAGCGCTATGATTACGCCTACTTATCCCCCTTTAAAATTACAGTTTTAAACAACTTTTAATTGCAGAGCTTGTTATGATAAGCCAATTTATTTTTCACAGATAATTGAGTATTAAAAATGTCAAACACAGAACTGTCTACCCGTATCGCCAATGTGCAACTACCAGGTTATATACTCAATGCATCTGGACCAAGGTGTACAACAGAAGAAGAACTTCAAATAATAGCTAGCTCACAGAGTGCCGCTATCATGACAAAGTCTTGCACACTGCTGCCAAGAGAAGGAAACCCTGAGCCGCGTTATAAAACATTAGCGCAAGGTTCTATTCAGTCAATGGGATTACCTAATTTAGGTTATCAACGTTATTTAGAAATACTACCAAGGCTTAAAAGCAGCCATAAACCAATCGTTGTCAGTATTTCGGGCTTAAGTATTAATGACAATATTGAAATGGTTACCGCCTTTCAGCAATCATGTGCCGATTTAATTGAAGTAAATTTTTCATGTCCAAATGTGCCCGGCAAACCGCAACTGGGTTATGACTTTGAACAAACAGATAAAGCACTTGCTGCCATTAGCGAATTAGGTGATAAACCTCTTGGTATCAAACTTCCCGCCTATTTTGATTTTAACCATTTTGATACCGTTGCAAATATTTTAGCTAAGTACCCTATTAGTTTTATCAGTACAATTAACTCAATTGGCAATACACTTGTTATTGACCCTATTTCACAAAGCCCTGTGATCAAGCCTAATAGCGGCTTTGGAGGTTTATGCGGTTCATATATTAAGCCAATTGGTTTAGCTAATGTTCATGCCTTTAGAGCTCGACTACCTGAGCATATTCAAATAATGGGCGTTGGCGGTATAAATACTGGTACCGATGCATTTGAGTATCTACTCGCTGGGGCAGATGCCGTGCAAGTAGCCACATGTTTCCAAGAAGAAGGTGATACTTGCTTTAAACGAATTTCTAATGAGTTATCAGAAATTTTATACAATAAAGGTTACGCTTCTATCGCTGATGCTAAAGGCCAATTAAAAGCGCTATAGAGGTTTAACCCGCTCCCAAAAATCATCTTTTATAAAAAAGCTCGAACAATTGACATTGTTCGAGCTTTTTATTTATACGCTATTTTAGACATTGTTTTAGGCGTATTTAGGTTTGTTTTATCAACAGCTTTAAAAAATCAATCTTCAGTGCGATAGCTTGCTAAAGCGGTACTTAAGCTTACACCTTGTAGCTTAAGTTGGTTAATGCGTTGAAGATAAGCCGCACCTTTAAGCATGTGCAAAGCAATATCAACCGCGCCACGGCGCGTATAGTCTTCTAAGTAAGTTCCTTTTACCCAGCTATTAAATGCCCCTAAACTCGGGCCTGCCCATATTTGATAATCCATTTCACGGCCTTTTTCACCGGTATTTGACCAACGAGAAGATAGACCTAAATACCATCTAAAAATTAACGCCATTTTTCGCTTTGGACTATTCATCGCGCGTTCTAGCATTTCAGGATCGCGTTCTTTAAAGAATGCCACTGTGCCAGACCAAATATCATCAAGGTTTGTTCTAAATATTTGCTTTTCTATTTTCTCTCGCTCTGCTGCGGGAATATCTTCAATAGAGTCATGGGCAACATATAGCTCATAAAGCTTCTTAGCTCGCATGGCAAACATAGAGCCACGTTTTAAGACTTGCAGTTTTACACCCATTTCAAACATATCAGCGGCTGGTGCCATCGTTACATCAGCCATTTCAACTGTTGATAAAAGTTTACGAGTATATTCAGACGCTCCAGCTTCAACACAGGCTTGATTTACAGAGCCAAGTACAATGTATGCTGCGCCCATATTAAATGCCGCAAGTGCCGCTTCTGGAGTACCAATACCGCCACCAGCACCAACGCGCAATGCTGGGCTGTAGTTATACTGCGCTTGTACTTCATCACGAAGCGCAATAATTGTTGGCAACAAAGTCAAAAACGGACGATTATCTGTATGACCACCAGAGTCAGCTTCGGCTGTAATGTCGTCAGCCATTGGCACAAGCTTGGCAAGTTCGGCTTGCTCTGGAGTAATTTTCCCTTGTGCTAAAAGCTTATCTAAAAACTTCTGTGGCGCTGGCTCCATAAAACGTCGGCCAACTTCAGTACGTGAAACTTTAGCAATAACTTTATTGCCGATATTAACACTGCCATCATTATTTTTAGAAAGGCCGGCAATACGATACCAAACGATATGTTCGGTAAGTCCTAAATAAGCCGAGGCCTCAACGGTTTTAACACCTAGCTTGATAAAGCGCTCAACTGCACCACGCTCTAACGCTTCTTCAGCAGGCGCATGAATAAGGTTTACTGCATAAGGACCATTTGGCAATTCAGCCTGAATGCGTAAAATGGCTTCTTCAACGGCATCAGGTACTAAACCTGCTGCGCCAAAAGAACATAAAAATCCAGCTTTACCTAAAGCGACAACAAGCTCAACTGATGCAATGCCATTAGCCATTGCTCCACCATGATAAGCATACTTTACACCATGCTGCTTTTTATACGCTTCATCGCCTAAATCTTCTGGGTTAAGCGCTTGAGCAAAAGCAAGCACATCACTTGTACCAGAATCTTTAGTTGCTTGAGTAAAACCTAATTGTTCACTATTTTTAGCCAAATACAATGGCTTATCTAATGCCATTAATGCTTGTTTAATGGCTTTATCATGAGTCGTTACTGAGGCACTATCAACTTTCCATGCCCAGTTAATTGCACCGCTGTCATTAAAGTTTAAATTAGACATATTGCTTCCTATTATTATTTTTATACGCTTTAAATATAAAAATCTATTTATCTGTCAGTATTAATCTATCGCTATTTATCAGTAAAACTATCGAGATTAATCTACCGTTCTTGCGATTAACTTTTAACATCTTTAAAAGTTAATCGCTGCTTTTATGCTTTGCTTTATACTTAAGCTTCTACAATGGATAAAACGATATCTTTAACTTCGTATATTCTTAAGCCATCTTTTGAAAGATTCGCATCGCCAATAAGTCTTACTTCACCATCAGTTTTTACAATATCGGTAATATGAACATCTAAAGACATCTGTTTATTAACTGGCGTAATTTGACCACGATACTTCCATTTAACTAAGGTACTTGGCGCAATAAATCGAGGGTTGGTAAAAGCGGCACCCAAATCATTTTTAAGCGCATAAGTTTGCATCAACTCGATAATAGCTTCGACACCTAAAGAGCCTGGCATTACCGGATCTTGGTGGAAGTGGTATCTGAAAAACCAGTCGCTGGCATCGATAGTTCGCTCACCTAATACATAAGCAACATTGGCCTTACCGCCGCCTTCAACAATCGAAACTTTATCAAGAAAGTTAAGCTGTCCACCGGCAAGTTTATAATGTGGCTTTTCAGTTGGCGCTTGATAAAGTGCTAAATTATTATCGCGTAAATCAAAAATTTCGATTTTATTAGCAGGGGTATTATTGTCAACAAACCAAGGTTGAGTAACTTTTCCGTTATCAATACCAAGCTGGTTAGTTAACGACTCGCCACTAAAGTAACCAAAAACAGCGGTACCTTTATAGAATAATTCATTCTGTTGCCCAGGCTCTGCTTTAACGTAAAGCTCAAAGGTAAAACTTTGAATGATTGCGCCACCAGCAATTGCCGTGCTCACTAATACTGACTTATTAACAATAGTTTTGTTACGCAAATCAACTTGTTTGATTAAATCACCAGAACCATCGAGATTGCGGAAAAACAAATCTTTTTCAGGATATTTAAGCGTTGTGCCCATATAGCCAGAAATAAAGCCATTTGGCTGTAAGGCAATTTCCATAATGAGTGAATAAGGCATCCAGTTTTCATGGCTATTCTTAGCAAAATACCAAGCGTCTGCTGGTACAAAGTATTCAGCAATACAGCTTGACGGATTTTTAAGATCAAGTCGCTCACCTTGTACTTCAACAACCTGCGTAACTACTTGTAAATCACCACATGGCGTACGTGGTGGAATACGGCCTTCATAAACATCAAAATCTGGACCAAAGCAATTTGAGATATTACCCGTGGCAAATTCAAACATATGCCAAGGGGTAAATGGTGCTTTGTTTGGTACACGATGATGGCCATCAACAACAGGCGCTTCAAAATGTTTAATTGGCACAACACCTTTTGTTTTTGGCGCAGAAAAATCAGACTCAACTCGCATCAAAGGACGTTTAGGATGTTTAAAAGGAGCGATGCCGCGCTCATCTAATTCAGCATTATTTGCTTGCATATCATTGTTGACTAGTTCAGCAATTGGTGAGATTTGCTTTACATTCTCAGGCAAGGTTACCGGATAGGGTGAGTTTTCATCTTGCTCGGTGATCATCACACACAAGTTTTTAAAATCAACCACGGCTTTGCCGTTAAGAATAATTTCAATGTTTGCTTTTAAGAACGGGTAAGGCTGCATGCCCATATCCGTAACTTCCATACGATAAGTAAGCGTATTGTGCTGTGGAACAACTTGCCCACGACAACGAACCGTTTGCGCTTCGCCTGGCATCGGTTGAAAACGAGCATTATTCACATTATTGTGCATGCCTAAAGACAACATGAAAAACATTGCCATTTGACCACAGCCTTCACTCATTAAAGAGCCAGCCATAACTTGGTCACCTTTAAAGTGACAAGGGAAATACCAATGCTCAGGGTCTAAGTCTTTTTGACCTTCAAGTAAACCCAAACCCCAATGTCCGCCAGTAGCATCAATTTTAGTAATACGCTCTATCATCAAGAATTTTTTCGATGAAAACTTCAATGATGGGTTGCGACCTTGTTGGTCATAATCAGGGCCAAAACAACCAGCAACATCACCATTAACTAACTTCATCATGTCGTCATAATCAAAAGTCTTACGCGGGTTATTTAATAACGGCGTAAATGAAGTTTTCTTAGCATTGGCCAATTGCGCTTTATCTTTGTCGTTTAATATAACGCCTTTGCCGTCAGCAAGTTCTTCATCAGTAAAGAAGCCCGCACAACCGTTACGCATGATCAAAACTTTCTTATCACCGACATAGCAGTCGTAGTGGAAGAAAAAGAGCAGTTGCTCACCATTTCTTGCATAAGCATCAATATGAATTTCATAGCGCAGTGTTTCACCACCAAAGGCCATTTCTTCAAGGAAAGTTAATTCACAATCGAGTAAACGGTAAACACGTTCGCCTTTTGCTTGAAAATCTATACCTATATATGAGATCAATAATAAATCACATTGCCCTGACTCAACCGAAACCGACCACGGAATTTGGCCATCAATCAGAAATGGTGCATCAACTGGAATGTCATACTCTGTGCACATGTATGATTTTTTGTATTCGTTAACCGTCGCTTCAAGTTCGGTAACTCGCGATACTAATAAATAATCAGTGGTTGGCAAACGAACACGACGTGAGTAGCTGTCTATAATGCGATATTCTTCACCAAAAACATTGCCAATATCACCTTCAGCAAATTCAACTAGATCTGCCGTATCCCAAATAATGTTTTCTGGTTGGTTAAAGCGCTCAGCTAAATGAAGTGGGGGATATTGATAACCACTCGGCCCTTTTATTTTAAAGCCGCTTTGTTCAACATAGGCTTGGTTAGCTTGTTCAAGTGATTTAGCAACTACAGATAATTTAGGCTGATATACTGTTTTATTCACTGGGGCACTTACCGTTTTAGCTTGGTAAGCAGGCAATCCGGCACTGACATTAGCTTGCATCTCAATAAGTTGGGCAATTTGATCTTGCGCCGTTTGGCGTGTTTTCAAAAAGGCTTTATGCGTGGCTGATTGTTGAAAAATTTCTTTACTGACTTTGCTTTTCACATTGGCTCCAACAACACCTGATACATTTTGTGAACTACTTACATAACTAGTTTGAGTAGTACTCACTGAAGCTTCAGGTTGTTTATGCTTTGAAAAAGAAGATAAACCCAAGGCATGTCCAGAAGATAGGGCTAACTGGTCTTGCTTAGGTTGAATATTTAATAGCTGTACTTGCTTAGTAACATCATTTAATGATGCCTTAGCATACGATGTAACAATATTTTTAACGTCACTTGCAACATCCACGCCCGTTAATGATGTAACGATTGCTTGATGAATTAACTCTCCACCTAACGATATGTTTTTAATCAAGGCTGGGCGTTTTTTAACATTATTAATTGGCACCGGCTTAGTACGTGAGCTAGCAGTATTTCGCATCAGTGATGATAAAATCACATGACTACAAGTATCGTCTTTACCTAAACCATTAATGGCAATATGACTAGTACCTAAACGAGCACTGTCTTTACTGTGATTGTCCAACAAAATAGCTGACTTAATTAAACCAGCAATGCCTGAGGCATTAAAGGTATGGCCAATATTTGATTTAATTGAGCCAATAGGTGTTTGACTGTAGAGCTTTGGCAGTGCAACTTGTTCGGCTTGGTTTTCATGAATAAAACCACTGGCATGGGCTTCTACATAGGTAATATCTTGCACTGTTAATTTAGCTTTATTTAGTGCTTTTTCTGCTGCCAACTCGATAGCGTTTGCACTAATGCCATTAACAAAACCTGTGCCATCAATCGTTGCATAAGTATTTTCATTATTCACTTTAGATGTCGGTTTTAATACTAACGCCGCAGCGCCCTCACCTACTAACCACTGAGTTTGCGCTAAAATGTCTTGTTTATTTGCCGAACCAGAAGGCTTGGCAGCATTTAATGCAACGTCACCATAATGCTGGCGCAAGGTAATATTTTCAATTGAACCCGCTAAATCAACACCGGCAATAATAACGGCATCAATATCTGAGGTTTGAAATAAATTCTCAGCGAGCTCAAGACTACGATAAACCGAATTTTCCTCAGCTGACAAAGTTATCGCGGGTCCAGAGAAGTCCCAAAGTGCAGAAATTCGCGAGGCCATAATATTGCCAATAAAGCTGGTATATTGGTTAAGCTGCGCTGCAGATGCAACGCCATCTTTGGCAATATTAGTTAAGGTATCTCGCTGCTCAGCTGTTAATTGCACACCTTGTTGCAATAAACTTTCTTCAATTTGCGTGGCAAGGTTTACCCGGCCACGATATTGATGAAGTTCAAGTTCAATGCCCATGGCAACAATAACGGCAACATTTGATCCTTCTTCAAGGCCCGCGTCTTTGGCTGCGTTATCAGCCACTTTCATCATCATTAATTGCTGTGGGATCAAACAATCTTGATCATTTGGCGGCACTTTAAAACGAAGGAAATCAATATCAAAATTTTCAATATAACCACCCGCTGGTGCTTGTGGTAGTTGCAAGGCATTCATCACCGCATTATCTTGCTCGATACCTTTCCAGCGCTTTTCAGGTAATGTTCTAAAGGTATTACTATTAGTTTCAATTAGTTTTTTAAATTGAGCTAAGTCTTCAGCATGGCCAAAGTGAGCATCCATACCGATAATAGCTAACGGCTCGCGCGCACTTGCAGCGTTTGCTGACTGCTCAGATAAAGAATTGCTTTCAAGTACTTGAGTTGGCTCTTGTAAAACTAAATGTGCATTACTACCACCAAAACCAAAAACACTAACGCCAGCGGTTCTAGCATGAGCCGGAGCATTTGCTTTTACTGGCCAAGGGGTAGTTTCAGTTGGCATTTGTGCAGCGCCTAAATAACCATTTTTAGAGCTTAAAGGTTGATTAAGGTTAATCGTCGCAGGAATTTCCCCCTGATTTAATGCCCAAATAGCTTTGGTCATGCCCGGCATGCCCGCAGCCGTTAATAAATGGCCCAAATTAGATTTTACTGAGCCTAATAGCGGCTTATTATTATTTTCTCTAGGGAAGCGACTAAAAAAAGTATCCATAGAGCCAAGCTCAACGTTATCGCCTTTTGGCGTACCTGTGGCATGACATTCAATATAATCGACATTTTTAGGGTCAACGCCAGCATCTTGATAGGCACGTTCATAAACCAGCACTTGCCCTTTGGTATTTGGGCTTAGAACAAACTCCCCTTTACCATCGTTTGACAAAGCGCCACCTTTAATAATCGCGTGAATTTTATCGCCATCTCTTACGGCATCGCTATGACGCTTAAGCACCATCATGCCTGCGCCTTCACCAGCAAATAGCCCTTGTGAATTTTTATCAAACGGCGCGTGAATATTATTGGCAGGATAAGCCTGAAAAATAGAGAAGCCCATATTGACAAACATAGGATCAGAGCCTGACACAGCGCCCGCTAACATCATGTCAGCCTTACCGGTATGTAAATAATCACAAGCAAGTTTTACTGAATAACATGATGACGCACAAGCTGCGTCTAACGCAAAGTGCGAGCCACCAAGACCAGCCGCTTTCGCTAATAATGCTGACGGGTAACCTGCTACTAAAGCATTATCTGCGTGAATATTATTATCTGAAATATTGGTATCAGAAAAGTGACTCAGCTGAAAATCTTGATTGAGTGACTGCTTTAACGCATTTTCAACCACTTGATGATAAAGCGGTAGAAATAGATGATTAGATGATTTAGTTGGGAAAGATAAGTTTCCTAAAATAACACCACAATTATCAAGCTGCTCGCTATTCCAATAGCCCGCATCCGTTAATGCTTTTTCAGTAACGTATAACGCCCACTTATTTAAGTCATCAAGTTGATTTAAATAGTCATCTGATAAACCACTACGCTTTGAAAAAGCGCTGGCATCAAAGTCAAAACCTCGAATATAGCCGCCATGTACACAATAAAACTTATCGGTATCGCCTTTTTTACCTGTGTATTTTTCAGGTGAAACACCCATTTGCTCAATGGTTGCTTTACTTCGACAATCTTGTTTTTCGAGTAGTTGTTGCCAAAATTCTTCAGGGGCTGAAGAGCCCGGAAATAAATTAGCAATTCCTACTACAGCAATATTTTCCATGCTTCTCTCTTTTTAAATGCTATTTTGCATTGGCTGTTTCGATACAATGATCGAACCATAAAATAATCGGTCAAGGTCAAGTTTCACCCCGTGACTCACGAGTTTTGCGACGGCGCGAATATAAGTTAATTCATCGTTAGTGCCTTTAGCATTAACGGGAACAGAAACTCTTGGCTTTGAAACCTGTTCATCTTGTTCATCAGTTACTGCGCGGTGGTCTAATATCTTTTCAACCCAACTACACAGTGAGCGCCCTGCGCCCATTTCAATAAAAACACGTGCACCTTTATCGTACATAGTATTAACAAGACGAGGAAAATCGACCCGTTCACATAAGCACTTGGCAACACTGATAGCGATAGCTTTACTTAATTGTGGCACCGGCAAATAACATGAACTTGAATACATTTTGGTTTGAATTCGTGCGTTTACTGCCATGGTATAAAGCTCAACCATTTTATCGTATTCATACTTTGCTGGTGGGCTATGAATTGCATTCGCCATATTTAAAGCCATGGCTCGAATACCGAGCTTTTTAATGACTCGTAAACATGCAGGTGGAAAGCCAGCAAGTAATAAACTGTCTGGTGTATTTATAATGGTGCAATAAACGCGCTCTTCACCTTCACAAGCCTGCTCTAATTGCTCAAGGGTCGCTTTAATAGTGTAAGTTTCCCAAAGCGGTGTTTGTTGCTCATTGGTGATCGCATTAACATCATTTTGTGTCATGCCCCAATGCTCTTGCAAAGTAAGCAACTCGCCACAAAGTCGATGATTAAAAGTATCTGATTGCGCTAAGCGTTTGCTCATCAAACCTGGCTGTTGCCAACAACCTAAAGCAGCATACATGCTCACTTCGCCCATGCTATAACCTGTAGCAAAGTCAGCTTTAACTTTAAAAACATCTTCAAAAACTTTGGTAAATACACAAGCAAAACCAACGCCCGCTTCGGCAATGTCGGCAAGGCTACCACGTAGTGCTAAATCAAGTTGCTTCAACTCTTTAAAGCTATGGCTAACAATAGAGCGAGGGTTTAATAAAGTATCTTTTAAACTACTGCCAATATCGTCAGCTAGATCAGCCACGCCTTGATATATTTCAGGAAACAGGTGAAATAAATCACGACCTAAACCAACATAAGTAGCGCCAATGCCAGGATAAAGAAATGATATGCCTTGAGCAGCTTCTTTCGGCGCTGAAGTTGCTGACAAAGAATCGTTTGATAACGTGTCAATAACTGGCTGAGCAGTAAAGTAGCTGCCTTTTGGCGTTTTCCAATCACTGTTGCTAACAAAAGCTTTTTTGATACCGGCTTTTGCTAACGTTATTTCTTTAATTAACTCTTCTTTTGATTGAGCAATTAAGCCAAGCTGAAAACGTTTTGATGAAAATAATTGATATTGCTCTTTCGCAATAAATGCTAATGCTGCTGTTTCATTATCAAGAGCATTTACTCGCTCTTCCAAACTTGATAGCTGCTCTAAAAGTGAATTTTCATCTTCTGCTGCTAACAAAACAAGCTGTAGATCACTACAAGCAATAAAGCCATTTGAGCGAATATCTTCAGCAGGAAAACGTTGCTTATCTACCTTTATTTTATGCTCTTCAATAATGATATGAACATACTGATTATTTTGTTTATCAGTTGAGTCACTGATACTTAAACATGAATAGGCCGCTACATGCGGTTTTGCATTGGCATTTGGATACCAAGGCCTCGCCTGTGTGGGAAAATAAAAATTAGAAGCTTGCCATTGCATTAACTTATCTTGCTTTGGTTGTTGCCAACCATTAATAGCAGGAATAAAGCGTTGCTGAGTTGCTATTACTGCGCGCTGCAAGCCAAGTACTTGTGAGAACCCTTCGCCTTCGCCGGTAATACTTCTGGCGCAGCTGATAGCCGTTGTTAATGGTTTTTCATCGCCATAACCATAGCCAAGCATTAAACCTTGCTGTTCATGGTTTAATAAAAGACTTTCACTAAGTGAAGAAACCTCGAGCAAACCAACATCAGTAGCCAAAACGTCTGCTTGATTTAAAGCATCACTAACCGTTTTAGCTATTGCCGCTTGGCTATTAACTTCGCTATTAACTTCGCTTGTAGCCACGCCTTTTAAGTAAGCATAAACATAACTCGATTGAGCTGTCGCTAATGATCCATCAGCAAGTAGCAAACTTGCCATACCATTGGCATTGGTATATTGACTGAATGACTGATCAAAACTTATCGTTACTGTAACGTCTGCTTGCTCTGTATTTTCAACATTGTTAGCGCCAATAAGCGCAACAAACTGACCTTGTGACAAAGCTTGTTGAGCAAGGGTTAGCGCTTGTGATAAATGCTCAACCAACTCAGTTTTAGCATAAACATCCTCATGCAAAGTTATTTGCTTTTGGGTCGCTTTATTGCCAACAATAATAACTTGAACATTTTGTTCATCAATTAAATTCGCCGTACACATGCGCTTAATTGACTGCTGACAGCTTGTTGTAAGGTCGGAAGTTTTCTCCTGACTTTCAACAGCGTCACCAACATAAAGTGCCCGTTCAACTTTATCGATAGTTGTCTGCGCACCAAAGTGCGCATCCATGCCTATTACAGCTATTTTTTCCATTAACTTTCAGCCTCTAAAGACTTAACTTTAGGCATAAAAAGCTGGTTAAGACTTTCGCTTGCGGTAACTTTTGCACCTTTAACATCAGCAATAAGTTGCTGTTGTTCGTCAATCAATTGAACATCAGCAGTCACTTGAGCACCTTTAACATTGACGTTTGT
>PJEL010001356.1_pt1 | contig 25115 bp, 21 predicted proteins | sample 1853271 | NCBI WGS metagenome assembly PJEL01 (sample SAMN08108733, study PRJNA415343) | Invertebrate metagenome, whole genome shotgun sequencing project. | host: Globobulimina | place: Sweden: Gullmar Fjord | collected 2015-08
TCCCGTGTCATCTCTGTCCACAGTACTGGTCCGGCCCAATCCAGCTTAACTTCCGAGATCGGACGGGATCGGGTGTATTCTGGATGGTATGAACGAATCATGGTAGAGAGGAATTAATCATGAATATATTGGTTGATTTCGTTCCTTATTTATGATTCAAAAGATCTTTTGCTATGCATACAGGCAAATTATTTTTTTTCGCGAGATGTCGTTTTCGCGAGCGCAGCGAGAGAAATTTTTAATTTGGAACTAAGATGTTTTCTTCGCGAGACGTTCGTTTGAGGGGTGGGAGGTCAGGCCTATTCTTCGCGAGATCATCGAGGTCCCTACCCTTTGAATGGCTTGAAGTAGTTCTTACAAGAGATATTGTACTCAACATTCCACTCTAATTGCAAATCTATGCCTGCGCAACCTCATCGTCCTCCTGGTCCACCTCTGACTCTTCTGTGTCATGAACTGAGTATTCACCCTCATCATCTGTGTCTGACTGGTCATCCTCGTCCCCATCAAAGACGTCCTCAACAATCTGGCGTACAGTCTCACGTCCTTCTTCTTCAATATCTTCCACAATTGTCACAGGGAGCTTCCGAGGCCTTCCCCTTTTTCTCTTTGGTGGGATCTCTTCTGTTGTTTCATTTTCTCCCTTCTTTTTCTTATTTTTGTGCCATTTAGCGCTGTCTCCATGTTGTTCTATCATATCTTCATCCACTGTTTGGTTTTTTATATGTTGGGTTGCAAAAGCACAAAATCTGCTCCACAGTCCGAAATCATCTTCGGAATCTGCCTTCATTGCATTGGGCATTTTGTCCCCACCATCATCATCCACCATGTCTGGCTCATCTTGATCCCGATCGACATCCTCTTCCTCATTCACTTTATCTTGCCATCGCTCAGCACTTTCCGGGGTTATCATTCCCAAATCCTTCTGAGCACAATTGAAAGCTTCCCATTCCCTCCGCTTGGTATCATCCATGTCCATGGCAGTAAACATTCTCTCTAGAGCTTGCATCTGATACAAGCTACTAAAGGATTCGCTTAATCCACACGATTTCCATCCACTCAGAATTAACTCTTTTCCTTCATCTCCTTGAAACCAAGAAAAACCTTTCTCAGCCCACTCTGGAATCTTCTCCCTCAAAGTGATCATCTTCAAATCACATGTATATCCAACTGGTTTCTCACCCCGACTTATTCGCTTTTCATTTTCCTCTATTTGTTGTTGCAAACTTTCAAGGAGGTATTTTTCAAATTCTTTGATAGCCAGGGCCTTCAATTTATAATTGCCCACCAGGTCTACCACCTGTAGCTTTGAAGTGCATCGAGCAGGGACAAAGAGCAGTAGTATGTATGGGTAATTCTTCTTCATCCACTCAGTAAATGCTTTGGAAATGTGTACTTTCCAGCAATCTAAAACCAGAACACATCTTTGTTTGATATCTTCTATCCTCAGACTCTTACCTGTGTAAGGTTCAACAAGGTGTTTCTCCACCAGCTTCTGGCAGAAGTACGGGTGCAGCACCTTGCCAACCCACTCTTTCATGGTGTCTAAATTCGCCCAATGTGTATCAGGGTTGGTAGAAAACAGCCAGTCATGCAGTGCTGTATAGTGAGAGTGCTTGCTTCCCTTTACCTTGTCTGTCTTGCCTTTGAAGACAAACTGCAGAGGCAGCATCTCCCCACTTGCACTCAGACCAACCATCATTGTCACTTGCCTTTTATCGTTGTGGGCTATCATGGAAACCGAGCGCTCACCCCTTTGCGCTAGAGTTTTACCCCTGTGAGGAGCAAGGTGCCACCCAGTCTGATCTGCATTGACAACCAGGTCAGGAGTGATGTTGAATTCTTTAACACGAACAGCCAACCTGTCACAAAATGCCAGTTTTAATTCCTCCCAGTTATCTGGCACTTCTCTGCCCGTGGTTGCTTGACGCAAAGAAAGCCCTAAATCTTTGTATAAAAAGTTCCTGAACCAAGATTTTGACATTTTCCAACCTTTCAAAATTTCTGGCTCCCCCCTCCCAGCCTCATTTTCCTCGGTCCTCACTCGATCTAACTTTGCCTGAACCAGCGACCATATGAAGTTGATTGCGCTAGGAATGTGAACTTCTTTTGGCCTGATGATGTCGTTGAGCCAGCTCCTGACCAGTGTCTTCCTCTCTTCATCAACTGCTTTCCTTCCTCTGATCTTTCTGTAGATACCATTCTGCCTCAATGCCCTGACCGTTGATTCACTCAACCTCTGAAAATTCTCGAGTCGTGGAAACTGTTTTTGGAACCATTTAATCGATTTGGAGACAGAGAACCCACCGCGAGGATTCAATTGTTGGGCCTTCTCTAGGACCATGGCAACTACCAAATTGTCCCAATACATATACTCCCCCCCCAGCCTGTCAGGCTGAGCCTTTTCCCCTTGTTTTCGTTTCCTTTCCAGTCTTCTATTCCGGCTCTTTTGGATGTAGGACGGGGGATTGACGAAATACTTCTTGGGACCAGGTTGTAATCTTGGTTTGAACTCCACCACTGGTCTAGATAATGTAGCCCCTTCTCCATTGAAAGCTTGCATGATCGAAATCTGCTTTGTCGATTTTTTGGCGTGTTTATCCAACTTATTGATGCTTTCAGTTAAGACGATACAAACGTCGTCATCTTCTTGCATCGAAGTTTCCTCTAGAACCGGTGCCGTTTTCTCTGGCTCCGCCCCAGGGTCCTCGTTCATTTGATTCGTCGACATTTCTGTAGACAACGAACTTTTTTGCAACAAATGTGATACTTGGTCAACAAGGGCTGGGAGGATTGGGCAATCCAAATTCAAAATTTTGAATTCTCACGACTGAGATCGACAGAGTGCTCCTATCAGAAGACCTTCTCGAAGGTATGTTCCAACCTCACGACGGAGATTCTCAAGCATTTCAACGTCGGTCAAATGTTCCCTTTGATGGGAGCATTTGATCTACTAGAAAACAAGTGGAACTTTGGGCCAATTTTCGCGGATGGCTCCAGAAAGACAGTGATAGGTAGCGTTTACTTCGCGAAGTCCTCAGATTTCTCGCGAAAAAAAATAATTTGCCTATATGCATACGTTGTATGATGTAAAACATGTGGTACATGATGGTAGTAAAGTATCGTCGTACAGGTAACTCTCTGATGTTGAGATATCAAGGTCCTCATCCTAGCGGAAACCATACCAACCCCTCGTTTCAACAACGGTGAAAAGTCGAACCAACGTCCGTTTTCAAGCATTTCAATATGATGACAAAACCCTACGAAAAAAGCATTAACATTCTACTTCACATTCATTGCAGTTGTAATGAACGGCTAATTCCCTGATACAGGTACGCTTTGCTGACGTCATTCTGTTTCCAACGGTCAAAGGGAAATCCTACACTTTCGTAGTTCCACCCTATACGCTCACATTGGACATTTCATATTTTAGAAATAGAAATATTTGAGAAATATGTGGATGAGAAACGTAGTCATGGGGTGGCTGAGCCACAAGAATACTAAAGTCAAGACACCAACGTCAACGCAGCAGCACAAGGTGACAGAAACCGTTGTTGCTGCAGTCCCAATTATCAAAGATAACGACATTCGATCAATTACGATGGAGAAAGCTGTTGACTTGACGTTTTGGTGGTGAAGGAAACTCGTTTCTCCATTCGTCATCATGATGAATACATGAGGCACATATCTTGCTTGCCCCTTTTACAGCAAAGTGAATCTACCCCTCGTCTGACTAGACGTCTATACCAAACTCAATACGAAGAAGAATGATACTGATGGTGGGACAATACTGATACCTGTCAATCTTTGATTCATTTTGTTTGTAGCGCATTGCGCCAACTTAGTTTTTGTCTAATCTAGAATTCTTGAATCTAGAGAATGCATATAATGTATTTTAAAAAACTGCTCTTGTAAAGCATTGTCAAATGTACATGCTGAGAATATAATATAATAGTAAATAGATAGATATACATGTAAGATGGACCAGTTCACAAGGTTGTCTTGAGGGCATCCCGCAAAAAGGCAAACTGTGATGACAGCATGTCTGCTACTTCTTGCCTATGTGACTCTGGAATATCCTCAAGTCCCCGACTTCCTATCGCCCATTGTTTGCCATCTTTCGTCGTCACAATAGCAGCCCGAGGTTCATCCCTTGACGCCTTTGTCTTGCCTCCTGCCCTCTTGCCTTGTTGCTGCATAGTAAGCATGGTCACTGGCATTGGAACTGCCTTGCCAGTAAACGGCATAGGTGTCTGCAAAGGCTTGCCATTATAATACGATCCTTGTTCAGTCTTTGCCTTCTTGTTGTTCACAGGTACCTCGGCTTGTTCTGTAGAGTCTGTCTCTATAAGAAACTCACCAACCTTTTTCCCCTTGACAGATTTTGGCAATCGGACAAGTTTGGTCTTCAAAGTGGTGTGTAAACTAGTTACAGCATCCTGGGTTGCAGTTATAATTTCCTGGACACGTTCTTCGACTGCAAACACAATAGAATCATTTGGTTGGTCGTTGGTGACAGTTCATTCCATCCAGCTGGATACGAACAATAATCAATTCACATCCATAGAAATACAAACAACAAAATAACATACCTTGTCGCTCAATGCTCTCGATCATATCCAAGACTGCCTTTTTATCCCCAACGGTCGTGTTGGCATCAACCAACGCCTTTCGTTTATTCCGTGTAGACATCCTTTGTATCACATGTATGATGTATTTAAAAATTATTGTTATTATTATATACGTTGAATTGTAGCCATGAACAAATGAATCAGTCAATCTCCATCTTTTGTCCTTCTTCAAGAGACTGTTCCAACCGAGTCACTTCTTCCATTGTTGTGGCATTTGCAATCGCAGCTTTGATAGCCATCAGCTGTTCTTTGCTCGGATGATTCTTCGTCGTCGTCTCCTGTACACTATCCTTGTCTTGTGACGACGAGACACCTTCAAATGATGCTGCTGCCCTTGACCCACATTCCTCTTGTGCTCTTTCTCGTTCTGTCTTGGTCACTTTTTTATAATCTAACACTTTCAGTCGAGGACATCGACTGATTACAAACATCCTATAATCCTGCTTCTTGGCAATGGGATTATCCATGAGACTGAGATATTTCAACTTTGACAACCCCTTGAGGGACTTTTCAAGTTCTACAAAACTGGATACTTTATTATTTGTCAGTATGAGCCACTCTAGATTAGGTAACGACTCTCCAAGAGTTTCTGATATGCGTGAAATCCGATTATTATTGGCGAAAAGACATCGAAGACGTCGCAGAATTGGAAATCCATCTAGAGTTGCAATGGCATTATCAGACACATCGATGCTATCAAATTGATTCTCTGTCACTCCTAGATTTTCTATCAGTTGTATCCTATTATCTCGAAGATCTAATTCATATTGCTGAACGCAATTCATGTACTGTGGAGAACGTAGAATGAGTTCAGGAGTTAATCTACCAATGGTCCTCGCGAGCACAGCCTTGTGCTGGCCTCCACGACTTTGCATCGACATTCTATGTATACAGAATAGTTTATTTAACATTAATTAGAGAACAAAAAGATGTCTCAACACTGCGTTGTATCTCACGAAAGTTCCCAAAAAAAAAAAGTTGGCCAATTTCGAACGACCTGGAATTCCATACATCATCAAAGTCATCACACTATCTGTCATGTGGAATTATTTACATTAATTCATTTATTGCCCTAGAAATACGTCAATAGTAGCAGAATGGGCAAGGATCGTGTCTTGGGGGGGTTTGTGCGACTCTTTGGTACGACTGTTGGTAGAGTTTTCAAACAACTTTGAAGGTCTTTCTGTCCGAATGGTTCCAGCGATGTTTTCTTTGGATGCAGGATCACAACTAGGAGCTCGATTGTTGACGTTTGTCCTGAATGTATTGGCTGCGAGGTTGCTGAGTCCTGAAGAGTATGGTATTTCTGCAGTCCAGTTTCACCTCATTAATTCGTCAATTGTGTTCCTGAGTAGGGAGGGTGTCAGGCGGAGTTGCTTGCGAGTATCACAAGGGTGTGGTAAAGAAAAGAAGGATGTAGAGGATCGAATAGTGTCTGGATCGCTCATGGTTATTCCAGCTGGAGTGGTGATTACACTCCTGGGTGCAATGTTTCTGATGTGGAAAGGTTTTGACCCTGTCTACACACATGCTGCGGTGATGCAGTGCGTTGCGGCATTGATTGAAATCGTATCGGATCCTTTTTATATTCTCGCAACATCTCGAATGTGGTTTGGGATGAGGACGGGATGTGAGGCATTTGCTTCCATTGTCAAGAATTTTGTTTCTGTATGGCTCTTGGCAACCATGTCTCCAAAGATGGATCCGACCTTGGCCATGTCGTGGGGGCAGCTGGCATACAGTATTAGTTTACTCTTTTGTTTTAGTATATCGTTCCTCATCTTTGATGGACGGTGTCTTGTCGTTCCCAAACACTTTGTGTTGGATGTGTCATTCTTCCCTCTATATGGAGCATTTAGTCTTCAAGCCTTGGGAAAGTTGGTCCTTGCAGAGGGAAGTAAAGCTGTCCTTGCAATTGTCACATCACCCGCTGTTCAGGGTGTGTATGGTCTTGTTAATAATCTGGGATCTCTGGTAGTCAGGACATTGTTCCAGCCGTATGAGGAAATAGTCTTTGTATCTTTTAGTACACAGGAAAAGGCAACCAATGTTGCAGCATTAGAGCATCAGGCGACCCTTTTATCTAGATTAACACAAGTAGTATGCATCATTGGCGGACTGAGTGCATGTTTTGGACCGTCATATTCGTACGTTGCTCTGAGGATTTTGTATGGGGAGGCATGGGCATCAAGTGAGGCTCCTGCTGCACTTGGACTCTACAGTATATATGTGGCACTTCTTGCCATGAATGGTACTCTAGAAGCTTTTCTCCATGGAGTTGCAGATCGCACCTCCCTGTTTCATAATAACATCGTCTTGATTGTGACATCCCTGCTGCACATGGGTCTCAGTGTCTTGAGTGTCAGGACATATGGTGCTCGAGGACTTCTTGTTGCAGATAGTGCAAACATGATTCTCAGAATTTTATATTGCTGTTGGTACATGAAATCATACTTCAAGACGATTGGAGGGTTGAAAAGGGTCCGATTGTTGCCCTCCATGCCCATTCTCCTTCTCCTGGGCTTTTCTTTTGTATGCTCCAAAGTATCACAAGCAGTATGGCTACCGGAGACATTGCATGGTAGGTATCAAGAGACGTTAATGAACGTATGGGATCCATACAAGTTTGGCACGTGGGATCTTTCAACGAGAATTATGGGACATGTGTCTGTGGGCATTGTGCTCTTGTGTGCCTTGTTTGCAACTATAGCAGTTTCCATGGATATCAAAGGTGCCGTAAGTGATATTAGATCCACTCGTGCCAAGGAAAAGATTCAATAATTAGTATACATTGGTCTGTTTCATTCCATCCAATCAGGTTTGTGACGAGGATTCCATTCTCTGTAGCTGCATGTCGTCGATTTGAAAACTGGGGAGACTCTGTGGTCGTCAGATTGCCACCAGAATGTGTTGAATGGTTCAATAGTATACATATATAGATAAGGTAGGATATGTTATCTCTCAGAAAAACGCTCCTTAGTCAACCGGTAGGTCGACAAGGAGGAGCTCTAGTGTACGAGACGGCACTACGACTTTTGTCGACACAAACTACATGCTCATCGGTAGATGAGAATAGTCTTGAGGTTGATGTGTGCATTGTCGGTGCTGGTCCAGCAGGCCTTGCTGCTGCTGCCCGTCTGAAGCAGGGAAACAGTGATGTGTCTGTCTGTGTACTGGAGAAGGGGGCTCAGGTGGGGGCTCATACCATTAGTGGTTGTGTCTTAGAAGCATCAAGTCTTGATGAATTATATGAAGAGTGGAAGGATGATCCTAGCTGCCCCGTTCGACAAAAAGTTACACAAGATTCTCTCTACTTCTTGACAAAGTCGTTGGCATTACCATTGCCAAAGGCACGAGACATGAAAAATAAGGGAAATTATGTTGTGAGCTTGAGCCAACTCACAAGATGGATGGGTAAAAAAGCTGAGGAGTTGGGGGTGGAGATTTTTCCAGGGTTTTCAGCAAGGGAAGCATTATATGACAAAGGGATCAGTCATGGGGTGACTGGTGTCATTACGGGTGAGTTCGGTCGAGATAGGGATGGTGAGAAAAAGCCCACGTATGTCGAGGGGATGAAAATCCGTGCCAAACTTACATTGCTGGCGGAAGGTTGTAGGGGGAGTGTGTCAGAGGCAGTGATGAAACAGTTCTCTCTGAGGGAGAAGAATAAGGCTGATCCACAAACGTATGCGTTGGGCATAAAAGAAATTTGGAGAATAGATCCTTCTAAACATCGAGCAGGCAATGTATGGCATTCTCTCGGATACCCTTTGTCCAATGGGGTGCATGGAGGGGCTTTTTGTTACCACATGGAAGGCGGTCTGGTCTCTGTTGGACTGGTCACTGCATTGGACTATAGCAATCCATTCTTGTCCCCTTTTGGTGAATTTCAAAAACTGAAAAATCACCCCAAAGTAGCGAAATTACTCAATGGTGGAGAATGCATCGAGTACGGTGCAAGGTGCTTGACAGAAGGTGGTCTCCAGTCTATGCCATACTTGGCATTTCCAGGAGGATCTCTCATTGGGGATGGTGCTGGAATGTTGAATGCTGCCAAGCTCAAGGGAGTACATACGGCCATTAAAAGTGGTATTTTAGCAGCTGATCAAGCTCTTAAAGCTCTCAAAACCTCAAAAGGTGGGTATAATATGGATGCATATCATGCATCTGTTGAAGAGTCATCAATACGTGAAGAATTATATCGTGCTCGAAATATTCGACCCGCGTTTTCTCAATTTGGGAGGCTTGTAGGAATGGTATACAATGGTATTGATGCTTTGATTCTGCGAGGCGGAGCTCCATGGACATTGAGAATGAGGAAAGGTATGCAAGACCATGAGCATCTTGTTCCAGCAGATCAATCTGTCCCTCCTAGGTATCCAAAAGCTGACGGTCTGAGAACATTTTCTATATCAGACAGTCTATATTATAGTGGTGTGAAACACGAGCACGATCAGCCATGCCACTTGTCACTGAAAAATCCAAAGATACCTGCAGTGGCAACATACAAAATATATGGTGGACCTGAGCAGTATTACTGTCCAGCTAATGTATACGAGTATATTGATACAACAAATGACGGCAAAGGAAAGAAACTCGTCATACATGGTCAGAATTGCCTGCACTGCAAAGCATGTGATATCAAAGATCCCCTCCAGAACATCCAGTGGACTCCACCAGAAGGAGGAGGAGGCCCCTCATATTCAAACATGTAGAGATGTTTCATATAATAATGATTACATATAGATAGAATCTAATGAGTTGCGTGTGCTGCAAAGAAGCAAACACTCTATGTATATATTTACTTGGTCTTTTTGATACCACGAAGTTTCTTGGTACGGTTCTTTCTCTCCTTTCTCTGCTTTCTAGATTTTTCTACGGCTTCGGCAAGACCATTTCTGATCAAACGATATTTGGGCTCAAACTTCTTTGCTGCCTCGAGGTTATCGTAGATAAGTCCGAATCCAGTGGACTTACCTCCTCCGAACTGTGTTCTGAGTCCAAAGACAAACACACACTTCTCGTCCTTGACGTCGTACATCTTTGCCAAGCGCTCCTGAAGCTCAGACTTGGACACATTTGCACGTCCTGGGTGGATAACGTCAGTAATCTACAGAGTAAAGATGGCACACATGTTAGTTCAAGTTCTTGAGAATGAGACAGGCAGCCGCACCAGCCTCCAGGCGAGATACTCGACCTCACCATCGACTCCGATGCACTCTCTATCCAATAGTGTAATCAATTGTAATTCAAGGCACGGCATGCAGCAGCTAGAGCCACATGAAAGAAACAACGTACAAATTGTCTGCGGCACAAGAGTCTATTGGTCATGAACTTGCGAGTTCTGACAGTGCAGCTTTTCTCCGCCATCTTTTCAACTGATTTATCTGCATATGTAAATAATCCATCAGTCGACTTCATTCAACAGAGGAAAAGAGAGATACAGCCACTGGAGGCCGGTTCTTTCTTGAAGCGACAGTTTTATCCCATCAGGCAAGGTTTTTAATGGGAACAGCCGCTCGACCAGGCACGGCCAAGGACACTGTCTCTTGAGACGTCAACCGTCCTGAGAAGTGCAATGAGGCGGCAAGATGGTCCGTTTGCTCTCAAATAATTACTAGAAACTATTTAATGCATTGGCAGACCTCCATAGCCTCTAAGCCCCCTGAAAGGAGACAATGCTCTTGCCGGCGTCTGCCATCAAAAGACTGCAACGCCCCGTCAAAGTGCCTGACAGCGTCTAATCATATTAATTATCTTACCTGGATGACAGATATAATGACAGTTTGTAATAAGTTATTGATGTGTGTCACCATGAAGTTCCTTTGGTCGTTCATATTCTTCCGCCGTACAAGGATTGCTGAAACCCATCATGCCCTTGGAACAAGAGCATATGCCATGGGGGTGATTTATGGCAAAATGTATGGCACCATTGTCCACACCCCACTGGTATTATTACAGAAATAACATTTACATGCTCAAAGGGAAATCTAGAATACATTACATGCCTATGAAAAACGGAATATACGTACAGAAAGCAACTTGAGTCTGAGTGCTGACCCTCAGCAACCTCCTCAATCATGGACATTCCTTCCCCCATCTCCCTTCACAGGAGCTTGCATGCGTTGCTGCTTTGTATAATTCTCACGACGAGCTGTTTGCAGACGTCGAGCATGCGTTTTCACTGCTACCGATGGATCAGCCTTTGGAGGCAAGTGCACATACCGAATCACACTTGACCTAATATGTATCGTCTCAGACTCTCGTATTCGACCATACACATCTTTTATCTTGACATTTTGCAGTACTAGATTCATTCGGGGATCAACTGTTTCCAAAACACCACGGACCACTGTGTCATTATCCAGCTCCACAATACAGTGTGAGCCTACTAATGCTTGCAGAAAGACAGCCAGAGTTGGCTTTTTCTTTCCACCACCCATACTATAACGAGCTTGCACTCACTTCTATGTTAAACATCATCCATGCAAGGAGAGTATTGTACAATATCACCATACCAGGGAGTGTCAGGCAATCCCTCTTGTACACTTTTCTATACCCAACAAAGTCCCTCAATCTCTTTGACGTGGATCTACCTGATTGCCTCTCCTGAGAAATTTTCTTCTTTGTAGACACAACCCACTTCAACTGCCGTGGGAGATTTGGAGCACTATCAGTGTTTGGCAGTCTATAGTAAGGACACTTGTCAAGCAAGGAGTTCTCTGGGATGATGCCAAAGAAGCTCTTACTCAATCTATTCAAGTTTTCAATTGAAAATAGAATCTGAGCCAATGTATATCGTAACAAATGTGCCCTCTGCACGTGCTCGAATACAACGGGAGCACTGGAGTCAGAGAAGAGAGTCGTTCCAGGTCTGTAGGCGTGGTGGTATGGTAAACGATATCTCTTTTGGTGAGATACTACCACCATTTTTTTGTTATTTCCAAGTACGTACGAGACAATCATCGTGACCATGGAGATGTGAATGTGCTCCACGTGGTAGAGGAGAACTCACAAGATCTCAATTGGACTCACTGAGATCGAACTCACTGAGTTCGTGAGTCTGATACGATTCTCCTCCCTTCCCCCTCCCCTCCCCAAAAAGAAAGCAGATGCACACCAAGACAATCTTCAATACGATATCATCATCCAACACAAACAAAATAATATTAAATATAAAATGATTCATGGCTCTTAGACTGGCATCAAAGCGCATGCTTGGACTATCATCGAATAGAATGCAACAAGGAAGACCCATGCAGGGTGGTGGCACTGTCGTAGTGACTGAACACGGGAAGAGACTGCGAAAAGATGTTGTAACGGTTGAAGCTGCTTCTATAGTACCTGAATCTCGTGTGGAAGAGTCTTCCATTGAGAAGATGCCTCCTCAAAAACTGAGCGTGGCACCCATGATGGACTATACAGACGTACATTATCGACAATTGGCTCGCCTGATGTCAAAAAACACATGGTTGTATACTGAAATGGTTGTAGATAAGACGATACTGTACAATACCAATCGGGATAAGTTTCTATGGTTTCCTCCTGAACAGCACCCCATCTCTTGTCAGTTGGGGGGCAGTGATCCAGAAACTCTGGCGGAAGCGACTAAATATGTTGCTGAATATGGATATGATGAGATTAACTTAAATTGTGGATGTCCTAGTGATCGTGTTGCCGGGGCTGGATGTTTTGGTGCTGCAATGATGCTTCAGCCAGAGTTGGTTGCAGCGTGCTGTTCTGCGATGGCCAGAGAGTCCAAAGGGATTCCAATCACTGTGAAATGCCGTATAGGCGTTGATGATCAGGATTCTTACAAATTTTTACATAGATTTGTTCAGATCGTATCGAAAGAGTCACCCGTCACGCATTTTATTATCCATGCACGAAAATGCCTGTTGAAAGGTTTGAATCCTCATCAGAATAGAACCATACCTCCTCTAAAATATGAATGGCTCTTGGCATTGAAGCGTGATTTCCCTCATCTTCAATTTTCTCTGAATGGAGGAGTTTTGACTCTGGATGAAACAGTTGCAGCGTTGCAGTTCCCTTGTCCAAATGAGACGGATGGTATTCATGGAGTGATGATTGGACGGGCTGCATACAGTAATCCATGGCGTGTGCTTGGTGGGGCAGATGTGGACGTGTGGGGGGAGCCATCCAACCCATGTAAGAATAGAAAGGATCTTTTGTATGAATATGCATCATATGCAGATGGTATGATTGGAAAATGGTGCCGGAAAGAGGATGGATTTAAAAGTCCCAATGTCCGGGTGTTGACCAAGCCTCTGCTGGGCATGTTTACTGGAGAACCACGTGGTAAGAAATGGAGAGCAGCAGTTGACACTGCGCTGAAAACAGATGAAAGTGTTACAGAGATATTAGACAAGACACTCCATGTTCTCCCTGAAGATATATTGCTCAAAGGACCTGGAAAAGTTCCAACAGCTGTCGACACCAAAATCCCAGGCTTGCTGGCAATGCCCCTGCCAGATTTGGAAAAGACTGCCGAAACCAATAGCTGACAATCAGTATCATAATTTTATTTAAATTAATTCGTATATTTTTCATGTAAGGCTCATTGATAGGGACGGCCGTCGGTGTCTCTGAGAGTCAAACATCCAAGTCTTGAATTGCCAACCGCCTGGTACACACGTTGATTATATACATGAGGCAGCACGTGGAGAAGGTCAAAGATAGGAAGTAATTGTGGTCTGAAACCATTCAATTCAGCGGAGTGGCATAGAATTCGTTCGTAGTCTGTGTCCCTACAACCATGGGTGGACATGGGAATCACTTGCATACGTGGCCACTGCTTACTGCTGAGCAAGTGCAGGTGAATACTCCTACACAAAAAGATGGATGGAAGGCTAGCCAGGAGATTGCTGTGCGTAAAAAGGCAGGCAAGGTGATTTATGACACAACAAAATATTTTGCCCATCCTATGTCGTCTGGAACTGCATCTGTTGGAGTCACATTGTTTCTTCGCTTCTACTCTCAAAATAGTATGGTAAAGTATCATCCATTTGTAATGGCTGTAGCGTCTCTCTTTCTGGCTGGTAAGATCAATGACGAACCCAGAAGCCTTCACAGTCTCATGTTTGAAATGTTGAAACAATGGTACCAGAGGGAGAATCCACAACTTCGCCAGCGGCTTGTTGAACAGGATAAAATGAAGAATCTTTGGAATACATGTGTTCATGGTGAAAGTATCTTGTTAAACACGGTAAAGTTTGATTTGAATGTGGATATTTTGGTCAGGGTGGTGTCTCAACATGTACGAAAGATTCCTGCGCTGCATCAATTGAAAAAGAACGAGCAAGCATACACAAATGTGTGCAATGATATTATGAGACATGATGGAACAATGGTGCTGCAGTATAGCTCGGATGTTATCGCGTTGAGTATTTGTCATTTTATTCTCAAGAGGTTGAAGGATGTTGAGATGCCACCAGAGAGTGCTGATGGCAAACCGTGGTATGAGGAGCATGGGCTCTCTGCTGAATTATATGAAGTCCTTTGTGAAAGAATCATGACCATGTATAAGAAAATGAAACGGAAATCTCCAACATCGACGAATGGGAAGAGAAGCATAGATGCTGGAAAGTCTTCAAAGGTAGCCATGTCAAGTGTAGCTCAGAAACCCATTGCTCCCGAACCTAGAATAGAATCTCCAACGAAAAAACAAAAGTCCATGGACGTAGGAGATGTAGATAGTCAACCTCAATTTCCCTTCAGTCAAAATGATGCAATGCCCCCGGGAACACATCATCAACAAGGTGAAGACTCTGATAGTCCAGAGGAAGGGGAAATTCGATGAATATTTATTTATTACATGATTTGTTTCGGTGTAAATGTTTCCGAAGCAATATTTCTATTTCTGTAAGATTGACGACAAGGTCAACCAAGGTATGGGCCTCTACACAATCTTCTGTGTTGCATTTTGTACCTGCCCAAAGATCTCCACCAAACTTTCGCTCATCATCTTCATAAATGTATGGACCTTCCTCTTGCTTGGTAGCTTTCCAATATGTATGGCTAACATCTCCAAGCGAATATATCTGCTGTTCGAATGTTTTCTCGAGAATGGACATGAAATTTCTGTGCCGGAGCTCGAGGACAAGAGCCCCTGGTGGCAGAAACATTGCGTTTGCTAAACCAGACGTATGGGCTGATACGAGTACATGCGTCTCAGATATTATTTTCATTTGAGTATTCATTGGAATTTGATCTGTGAATTCAAACTCGGAAACTACCCCGAATTTTGAAAGCAAGGCTTTGAGTTGGTCCCTGTTTTGGATTCTCCTATTGGCAGCTTTATGGAGAAGGGTTATCTTTCTGTCACCATCAGATTTCAAAGATATTGGTCTTGTCTTAATTCCATACATTCGGTGCATCCTCTTACGGAAGATGGATGCATCGTTTGAGTCATTAAATGCAGTTCTGGGGCCACCGTCAATCATATCCTTGGCAACAATGATTGTATCAAAACAAACCCATTCATCACGTGGCAGACTTTCAAATTTCATTCCAATTTGACTCCATACTGCATTTGTTTCTTCTTGGAATATTATTGGGGGCAGGTTCCCTTTTCTACTGATCCCAAAGGCTGCCCCAAAAGCAGCCCGTACCCATTCAAACACAAAGCTTCGTTTTAGATGCATCATAAGAATCGTATCTGGAACATTTACAAAGCCTTCAATCCTTCTCATACTCATCATTGGCAGCAAGTACTCAAGCCAGTGTCCAATGGCGGTCGGATGAATGAAATACGAGAAATCAAGCATCACTGTCTCACCTTCTACAACCCTCACCTTGGTAGCCGAGGCAAATGCTCCTACATCCCGTACCACCAAGGTTGCAAGATCGATGTTTGAACTCAAAGACTTTGCTTCTTTTGTCTCAGTATCATCGGTAACTTTATAAAAGACACCTTGTGAATACCAAACATTCTTCAGTACCCTGTAGTCTTCATAATCCTTGTCTATTGTCTTTCTCGGTGATGAAATGTCAGTATCAGTCAGCAAACGTCCACGAGATACTATTGTACATTCAACGGGCAGCTCATCTTTCCACACCTGAGAGCTTTCATCCCAAAATTGGTATTCACGGACTCTCCAAGTATGAGATCGATCCTTTACAGATGCTGGAATGGCCATGTCAGGAACCACCCTCCAAATACATGATTCAGGAAAGTATCCATCAGAACGTCTTGGTATATTCCTCGGAAGACGCCATTTGAGTTCCTCAAGTGACCGATGAAACGTATACCCCACCCATGACGACCAAGACTGTTTCTTGTCCAGTGGTAGTGTTGTGTTGGTTTTCAAAGTATCACGTGACCAGCACTTCCCCCCAGGTACGCAGAACTGAAACCATATTGAAAACAGACCAATCAAACATGTCAGCACAAGTACAGGTGACGTCCACACACAGGAGAAAGAAGGCCTGTTTTTCTTCTGTCCAGTCTTCTTGTTGACACTTTTTCCTTTCATTTCCTTCTTCACCATGATCAATCCTATATTTCAATTACCTAATACATACAGTCATAATGCTCAATCTGGAGATTCGCGATGACATACATGTGCTCACAAACGACATAGGCACAAGCAGAAGTGTCAAACCACTATTTCAATTAAATAGTCACGATCTCCCCTCCGTTGCATCAATACTAGCATTAATATGATTACTTTGAGTATATTTGTTTGATTTAATGGGGTAAACTGTTAGTATCACCAGCCCTGAATCATAAATTGGCAAAAGCGTTGTCATCTTTTCAAACATGCTAGAGGACGCGTGTTGATGACCTTCTGTACACTTTAGCTCAAGACAATGGTCCGAGTGCATTTCTACATTGCTGTATATTACGATAAAATTCCTGTTCTGAGACTACAGAAGCCATGAGAGCCTTTGATCGCATCAGTTCAGTAAAACCTGTTTTCCGACAAGCACCTTGTCGTCAGGTTACAAGCGGAAGCACACGTCGAAACCGATCCTGGTTCACACGGATCCAAATCACACCCCCGAGATGCAGTTCTAGATTGGAGATTATTGCATCGGCAGTGGAACACGAGCCTCTTCAAGCTCCTTGGGGACAGTCAACCAATAAGCCTCTCAACCTTGTTGTGAAATTTGGAGGGTCCTCTGTAGCAACAGCAGAGAGAATGATGGAAGTTGCACAAATTGTCTGTGGAATTGAAGATTCTGCACCCGTGGTTGTTCTCTCTGCCATGGGAAAGACGACCAACTTATTGCTGCAGGCTGGATCAGAAGCGTTGCACACCAGCCCCAAAAGTGTTGGGTCTCTACAACCTCTCCGCGCAATCAAAGAGCTTCATAGAGAGACAGCATATGTGCTAAATGTAGATGAAGGTACAAAAGATGAAATGGAGAGTCTTCTCTTACAATTGACGCAGCTTTTAGTTGGGATATCAATCATGCAAGATTTGACTCCAAGGGCAAAGGATTCCTTGGTGTCTTTTGGAGAACGACTCTCGACGAGACTCTTTGCAGCATACTTACGGGACCAGGGTGTCCCTGCAACTCAATATGATGCCCCAGATATAGGCATTATCACAAATGATAATTTTACAAATGCAGATATTGAGTATGAGCTGACACTTGAGAAACTCAACAAGACCTTTAAAGGGCACATGGACGGAACCAGGGCTCCTGAGATACCAGTAGTGACTGGATTTCTAGGAAGAGGAAAATCCTCTGGAGCCATCACAACTCTTGGAAGGGGTGGCAGCGATCTCACATGCACATTGCTGGGTGCAGCATTGGGTATGAAGGAAGTACAGGTATGGAAAGATGTGGATGGTGTCCTTACGTCAGATCCTCGTATAGTGGATGGCGCTAAACCTGTTGAAACTCTTACTTTTGAAGAAGCAACAGAGCTGGCATTCTTCGGAGCCACAGTGCTGCATCCACTCTCCATGCAACCAGCTTCTGAATACACAGACAACATGGGAGTGAGAGTGAAAAATAGTTACAATAGGTCTGCTTCTGGAACGCTCATTAGCAAGTCTCGTAATATGAGAGATGCGCTTGTAACGTCTATCGTTCTCAAACAGCACGTTACATTGGTCGATATAGTGAGCACCCGCATGCTCGGGCAGATAGGTTTTCTGGCAAAGGTGTTTGAAATTTTCAACAGTGAAGGTTTGAGTGTCGACGTCGTCGCTACCTCTGAAGTATCCGTATCTCTCACATTAGATCCAGCAAAAACGTTATGGGAACGTGATTTGATAGATGAGGAGCTCGAGGCTCTTATGGATGCATTCAAGGGCGTTGCCAAGACATCATACCGACGAGGATATTCCATCTTGTCCCTCATCTGCAATGTCACAAGGACTTCAGAGATCTTGGAGAGAGTTTTTGGAGTGCTGGGAAAGGAAAATATAAACATACACATGATGAGTCAGGGTGCAAGCAAGACCAACATTGCCCTCATTCTTCGAGATGACCAGGCAACACACGCACTGCGCTGTTTACATAAAGAATTCTTTGGCTCGTCATAGCATTACATAAATAGTCACATATCAAAACAGTCAGATATCTCTCACGCAAGAATAGCTTGCGACCCAACACAACATAAACAAGGACAGTGCCTGAGCATATCCCTCCATCGTAAGAGGCTGTTTATCATCCTCATATTTCACTGGATCTACCATTTGATATGTAAACCAATAGTTTGGAAGGAGAAAGTTCAACATCAGAAACCTACAGGCGTAAAAACAGGAAGTTTTAATGTACTCAGGTTGTGACAGGGACCTCTGAACGAGTGAAAACGTACGTCAAAAATGCATAGAGACCTTCAATGCTTCCTAGTCCGAATAAAACACCCAAGACTCCAGCTAAAATCATTCTCAAACCAAACACAGCATCATACAGTTCACTCTGTGTCCAGGTAGCTTGTCGTGAGACAATCTTTTGCAACTTCATCTCTCCAGGCGCGTCTTTGACCCTTGATCAGTGCCTTTATCGTGTATACTACTACTATAATTGAATCATATACATATTCAATATAGCAGGATACACCTTGTGTTGAGACAAATACCATGTTGTTTTCCATTTGGACTCAGAAGACTCATTGACTCATTGAGTTGAGTCATTTGAGTCCAAATGAGTTTGAATCGTATGAATGAGGAAAAACATAGATATGATAGGACTCCCATGATCAGGAATTAATTTCTTGAAATATTTTAATACATTCATGGAGATAACCACTTGAGATAGTCTTGGTTGCTTGAGCGAGAGGTGGTGGTTCATCGTCAGTTGTGGCGATCCCAACACGCCACGTGTGTATACTACAAAAGCGGCATATGCCAAACTAGAATGAAACTGTAATATACCTTTAGCATACATCAGGGGGGACTAGATACGACGTCACTGTCCGTGGCCATGGGGATTCAAGGGTTGCTTCCAAAACTGAAGAGTGTAACAGAGCGTGTTCACCTGTCTGCATTATCTGGAAAGACTGTGGCTATAGATGCATACTGTTTGCTACATAAAGGAGCGTATTCCTGCTCGAGAGAGCTTGTCGAAGGGATAGAAACGGATAAATGTGTGAGATATTGTATGAGGAGGATTGATGAACTGATTCATGTGGGGGTGACTCCATATGTTGTTTTTGATGGCGGTCCTCTTCCTAATAAAAAGGAGGAAGAGGATGCTCGTTATGCATCGAGAAAAGAGCATCGAGACAAGGCCCGGGCGCTGTGGCGACAGGGTAGTACCGTAGCATCAATGGAGTATTATCAACGTGCAGTGGATATAACACCAGAGATTGCACATGGTCTGGTGCAAGAATTGCAACGGAGGGGTATTCAATACGTGGTTGCACCGTATGAAGCTGATGCTCAATGCGCGTATTTGGCGCATCAGGGTATTGTTGATGCGGTTCTTACAGAAGACAGTGACTTGCTTGCCTATGGATGCCCACATGTGTTGTTTAAATTCGATGGAGTTGAAGCAGATCAGGTCAAGTTTGCTGATTTGGCCCACTGTCGTGAGTTATCATTTGTGGGATGGGATTTGTATCTTTTTCAACAGATGTGTGTCATGGCTGGATGCGATTTTGTAAAGGCACTTCCTGGTATTGGGATTAAAAAGGCTCATGCTCATATACGAAGGACAAGGAATATCAAAAGGGCGATTCGAGGATTGAAATTTGATGGTGTGCAAGTGCCTCCTGAATATGATAAAAAGATTCAAAGAGCTCTTTGGACGTTTAAATATCAGCGGGTGTATTGTCCACAACGCAAGGCTGCCGTGCACTTGCATGAGATTCCAAAGGATGGGTTGGATAGTGACGGCTTTGTGCCCAGGGCTTCTGTCCTCGAACACGGCGAACAGGACTTTTTGGGAAAGGAAATACCTGCCATCATCGCTCAAGGAATAGCTGAAGGAAGGACACACCCATTCACATGGGTTCCATTTGATAGTGTTGCAGGAAGATCTGTGAGTACCATGAATATATCGACCCTGTCATCTGGACACAGTCGTGTGAGTAGTATGGTGGCACTACCTGAAAGAAAGAGGTATCGCAAAGAAAGCAGTGAGCTTTCATTGCGGCCTATTCAGTCATGTGATACCACTGGACATTCACTGAATAATTATATCAGGAAACCGAATGGGCAGTTGGTCGCACCTCTTGGGTCACTCAAACGAATGTTGAACAAGGCACTGTTTAATACATCTTCCTCTTGCGTGGCACCTCCTGCAGTGATAGAAGACAGTCCAGAGGTTGTTAAAGAGGCTGAACCGTTGTTTAGTCCCATGTGGAGGCCAAAACAAGTTGATCATGAACATACTTTTCATTCCCCAGTACCATCAAGTCCAGAGAACAAAAAACAAAGGGCTGATAATCTTCTCCACAATAGCCCTACAACGCCTGGAATATATCTTCCCGAGTCATATGAGAGTCCAGAGAATAACACATTTGGTTTGTATGGTTTTGGACAGGATTGCACTAGGTTGGCTGCAGCTGACATTGATGCAGGAATCCACCAAAACAGGAAAAAATACTATGCCTCCGTATCTAGAGAAGCAGAAGAATCTTTGAATGCATTAGAAAAGTCAACAAAGAACATCAGGCATACAAGTTCAGTTATTGGTGCAAACACTCAAACAGTCTCTGACAATAAAGAAAATCCATTCTCTAGCTTTTTCTTTTCAAACACTCGAGAGGGATGAATACTAACGCAGCAATTAGCGTGATGTAATATAAGATATCGATTGTTCATTCATTCAGATTTCCATGCAAAGTTGGAATGTTTTTTCAAGCAACTGGAGAACTTTTTCCATCGTCTTTAACGGCCATTGTACTAACTCTTTTCATTTATAATCAATCATAGATATATTTGATCGTTGGATTGCTTTATCTGACGTCAATAGTCTTGGTATTAGCTTGTTTTCATCTGCATAGCGTCGTCTTTTCTTCATGGCTGATGAGTTGGAGGCAGCGGTGCCTCCCCGCGAAGTAGAGTACGATAACATTACAGGTAATTTTTTGATTTTGATGGTTGGTCTGATTGCGATACATACTGAACTCTCAGGCGATATCCACTGAAGGCCTCTTGTTTTGAAAATTACCAAGTTTTTGACAATGCGTTTCAATATCCTGTAGGGATCCCATCCGAGTTCAATGAATACCTGCCAAAAGACTGTGAAGAGTTTAAAAGGCTGAAGGCCGCTTTAGAAGGGGGTGATTTGAGCGAAGACATGGACAAATTGAAGCTGGAAGAGGCTAAAAGTAAGGACGGCAAAAAGAGCAGCAGCAGTAAGAAGAAGAAAAAGAATGAGCCCATGATTGTCCTGGAGCGAAATACTCGAAACAAGAGGAAATGCATCACTACTATTAATGGTCTGGATTTGTTTGGTGTTAAATTAAATGAAGCAGCTAAATTGTTTGGAAAGAAATTTGCTTCTGGTGCTTCAGTCACAAAGAATGCAGAAAATAAAGAGCAGATTGACTGCCAGGGAGATTTCCTTGACCAAGCTGTTGATCTCATATTGAAGCAGTACAAGGAAGTAGGCAAAAAGGATATTTATAAACTTGAAAGTAAGAAGAAAGTCCCATACTTTGCTGGGGAGGAGTAGTTTACAACCAATAACAATCTATTCATTAATATATTGTAACTCTATGCTCTAGTTTAAGGATATTCTACATCATTTCCAGAGGATGGTGCGTCTCTTGGGTTGCTCTTTTTACGTTGATCAATCATATCGGGAGAAAGCCTTTCCAAGGGTGGTGGGCCACTTTTCCCAGGAGGGCGCCTTCCGCGTGGAGGAATATTTTGCTGACTGGATGCATTCTTGTTCCTAGGAGGTGATCTACGAGATCCTTGAGATTTAATGTCGCCGTCCTTGCCCTGTGCATTTCTCTCCGTTCTGCTGGACCGTCTCTTTGACATGGCCCCAGCAGCTGCTCCCATGCGGGGATCAGCTTCGTGGCCAATAATAATCACTTCTGGGCGTTTATTATTAAATTGCTTTGCAGCTCTCCTGAGAGAATCTCCAACCACTCTTTCGACAGCACTCAACGCAGCGTCTCCTGGAAGCTTTGCAAGAGCTGCCTCGGCAGACGCATGAAGCACCTCGAGCAGTTTACCCCCATCTGTCCACATTGCCCTAGTAGTGATCCGTATTTTTGCCTTGAGCTTTCGCCGTGCAGCCTCCTGTAAAGCCGAGGTATTCGATGCACTGTCACCCTTTCCACTAGAAAGGGCAGCAACGGCAGAGATCACAGCTGGATCCCTGATGACGTCAACAGCAGCAACAACCACTCCTTCAGTGGATATATGCTGTCTCTGTTGCAGCGACATCTCTGCCGCAGTTCCTGTCCCTTTATTTCCATCGTTATAAAAGTTTACTAATTTTGCCTCACCAAGCATCGCAGCAGAACCAATGGAGACCGTGTTCTTGTTCCTCCTGTCATACACTCCCAGCATCTGCCCATTCCGAATCACAGACGTGTTCAAAATACCGCTCTCACGTCCAAGCTGAGCGTGTGCGCATAAGAAAGAGTATTCACCATGAACAGGAAGGAAATGCTGTGGTTTTACTGCCCGCAGAATTTCTTCCAGCTCATCTTTATATGCATGCCCTGACGTATGCAACCCTTCATCCCTGCTCATAGCTATCTCTGGCCCCATCTCTGCTATTCTATTCATCATTTGTACAACCTTGGTATCATTTCCGGGAATAATCTTGGCAGAATATAACAATAAATCAGAATTCCTCAGTTTCAGCATATGACTTGCGTCCCTTGATGCAAGGTTGAGAGCTGCCCTGGGTTCTCCCTGACTTCCTGTTGTCACAATAAGGAGTTCATTTGGATCCATATCATCAATTGCTGATTGAGGAACTAAATCTTTAGGATTGATTGGCGCCCTACCCTCACGGTACGCAGCCTCTAAATACGTATTCAAACTCATACCAATAAAGCATACTTTCCTTCCAGCAGCATCAGCTGCCTTTTTCACAGATGCCAGCCTATGCAGGTTTGAAGCAAACTGTGTCGTAATAACTCGCCCTTTTCCATGATGACCCATCACTCTTCGTACCAAATTTTGTTCAACATCAGATTCACTGGTTGTCCTTCCAGGAGACAAGACATTAGTGGAATCAGACATGAAGAGTGTCACATTCTCTTTCCCAAGCTCGTAAAAGTATTCTCTATCAAAGCCATCCCCATCCACAGGGTTTTCATCAATTTTCCAATCACCAGTATGCACAATTGTTCCATGCTCTGATTTCAAGACCAGACCACAACAATCTGGAATTGAATGCGTCACACGCAGTGGTTCCGCTTCAAAAGGACCACACTGGAAAGGGGCCCTGACCTGGAGCGTATGCATTCGAGATCCATCCCAGAGATTGAATTCTTGCAGTCGTCTCTTAATCAATTGCATTGCAAACCCTCCAGCATATATTGGTGTTGATGGATCCAAGGCAGGAACCACCCACGGCAAGGCCCCAATATGATCTTCATGACCATGAGTTATCACAACAGCTTCGATTTTATCCCTCCATTGAGCTAAAAAAGAGGTGTCTGGGAGAATTTTTTGCATACCAAGATCGGAGAAACTACACAAGATGGTCATTACCATTGGTTAGCCCGACAACACAAATACATACACAAACACAACACGTACTCTGGAAACATGAGACCGGCATCTATCAATATATATCTATCTTGAACACCAACAAGCATACAATTCATCCCAATCTCTCCAAGACCTCCAATAGGCAACACTCTCAAAGGAGGCCCTTCATCCCCAGGTGGACCAGGAAATCTCCTCTGAAACCCCTTGTTCAAAGACGACCCCAAGTGATCTTCTCCATCGCTTCGAACAATCACCTTATTTCCTTGTCGCGGACGTCGCTGACCTACACCAAACCCGACGATATCTATTACAGCAACCGTTTTGGTATTGACAAGACAAGAGTCTTCAGGGAATGCATACATACCTTGATTACCACCTTTACCTCCACCCCCTGCCCGACAAATAACATCATGATGTATTCCTACGTCATATCGTGGAGTACGTCGCGACCATACTCTCGTCACCCTGGAACCGGCAAATGTGCTGCCTACAAGACAGAGTCCAGCCGTTCGGTTTCCACACGTCATTCGATTTCTACAGTCTATTTCTCTTTCGTTATATGATGATAATAATTCCTATTCGTATGTATCTGAAATAGTAGTCATCCGGTCACCTATCATGCACATGAGTGAAATTCGTGCATCCGTTCTGAATCTCTCGGTACTCTCTCGTTTTGGTCAATTTCTTTACAGAAAATGTGATTTCATTACTCATAAAGATTTATTAATGACGGCAATGTCAGATCCTTTCGGTTTATGTCACCCTAGGATGACTCTTCTGGTTGACCCATGTGTTTCTCTCACTCCATTGAGAATATTCTCAGTCTATAGACTGTTTGATTGGATCTAAAAATCGAGCCACCTCTGAGGAGCGTCTCGATCAATTGAAACAATGGGTGGAGAGCCAAAGAGAGAAACATCGTCTCGTAGATGGAACCCCATGCAGATGTCCAAAGCCTAAGAACGGCAATAAAGGAGATAGTAAAAGCAATCTCGGTTCCTGGATCAACTCAAAAGTCTAGAAGCCAGCAAGAAAAAACCAAGCGCTGAAGGGAGAATCAAAGCCATTGAGATACTGAATGGTCCTATTGCAGAGGCACTTGGTCGTGAGGAAAATTGATGGTGCGTCCCTGAGAGAGAAGTCATAAGGCTGTGCTGAGAGCCCATCCCTTTGTCTGAATTTGAGGATTTACCTGATTGAAAGTCGCACATGTATACGGCATGTAAGACACGAATAAAATAAAAATAAATCAGACTTGTGGACAAGGAATATATCACTTGTAAACGAGCCTATAGCTGCTTTCATTCAAACCATGGAGAAAACGGTGGCTACCGGTTCCTCTCCAGAGATACGTGAACACCAAGGTACT
>PJEL010001357.1_pt1 | contig 25104 bp, 23 predicted proteins | sample 1853271 | NCBI WGS metagenome assembly PJEL01 (sample SAMN08108733, study PRJNA415343) | Invertebrate metagenome, whole genome shotgun sequencing project. | host: Globobulimina | place: Sweden: Gullmar Fjord | collected 2015-08
CTAAGTATAGAAATACTCACATCCATGTGTTGCCAGCCAATCGCCGACCTTTTTCAATTCCGCGAATTCTCGCAGAATCAAACAGTCTAATCCAGATCTTCGATCTAAATTCGTATAACGGCTCTCATCATCCCGAATGGGATGCATGAGTTTGTTATGTTAATTCCACTAATATATTAAAAATTTTGTTCAATTTCGAAATAATAAGGAGCGCTTGCTGCATACTCCCAAGAACCTAAGCTTGAGCAGCTAACACTATCTGAGAAAACAAGTGTTACATTTTTTCCTGATATGCGAGCAGCCAGAAAGGTAGAGTACATATTTTTACATACATTTGCGGTAATCCCCCCTACGGCATTATCTAGGTTACAGACTCTAAATATTCCAGCGCTAGGCTGTATCTGAAGATGAACGTCACCACTGGTAGGAGAAAAACCAAGCCTCTCAATTTTACCAGTACAATTAGTTCCAGCTTGAGCAGTTAGAGACAAGAATAGAGTCAATATAAAAGTTAAATATTTCAAGTTACATCCTATGTACATAACGGCTCTCATCATCCCGTATGGGATGCATGAGTTTGTTATGTTTTAATTTAAAAATCTTGAATAACGTAGTATATGTCGCTACTCGTCGTTTTATCACACGTACTCGCATGAACCTTTATTTCAGTTTTTGTTGCAGCAGCAGAAAGCAGCATTGCAAACCAAGCCTTCCCCACCTCGGTCGTCAACGAAAACTTCCAATAAGTGTTATGCGGGGAACTTTTACACGAGTCACCTTTTAATCGGAAATTCACGTAATCACCCGTAGGAAATATGCGTTCCACTAGACCTTTAGCCTCAATAGAGAGTGAATTTAGTGAAAAAGTTACCATAAAGATAAATGCAATAATTCTCATGACCAGCCTCTATGAAATTTCGTAGGTATACATAACTCCGCTTTCATTCCGGATGGAATGCAAAGCACAGTTATGTTGTTAATTTCAATTACTTGGTCAAAGAAATAAAATCAAAACCGCTATCATTTAATTTCTTTCTACTACTGTTAATTACTATGACTATGGCAAATTAGTTAAGACTAATTTCCGTAATGGTCCCTTTCCATTCTCCATTCCACTGTATACAGCTTTTACCAACTCTAGAAAGACTTACTGATTTATTAGACATATAAGCTGCCAGCAATGCAGAGTACATTGATTTTGCCTCTTCATCACCATCCGGCATTGGAAGCACCCAACCAGATGCGCTACACCCAGGAGAGCTAATACCTGAAACTAGAACCGCCTTCTGGTCTTTTTTATATACTAATTTGGAGATATTCCCTGTACCACAAACATCATACTCCCCACCTGGGTCCCTGCATTGAACTTCATTCGCAAGACTCGCATTAGAAATCATTACTAAACAAGAAATAAATAAGTACCAAATTTTATTCATGAATCCCCACCCTCTAGATACATAACGGCTCTCATCATCCCGTATGGGATGCATGAGTTTGTTATGTTTTATTAATTTATTGATGCACCCATAAATTATCGATTATTGGTACATCAATTGTCCCACCCCAAAATGCTGTCGTTTTGCAAGTTGAAGCATGAAGTCCAATTTTTTTACCTGATGCAAATGCCATCATTGCAGCTGAAACTAAATTTTGTCTTCCAGCAAGATCATGAGGAATATAAACTCTAGAAGTACTTGTACACTCATCAAGATTCGTTGTTTCTCCGGAAATATACAAGGATACCGCTCCGCTTGAATGTGTAAAAAATCTTGTAATTTCTACTCCAGGTCCACTCATAGTCGTCACATATTTAGAAAAAGAAGGTGAACTAGCTAATAATGCTAGAAGTAAAAAAAATATCTTCATAAATATACCCCAGACATAACGCCGGCAGCAGCCGCCGGAGGTAACTGGCGCCTTTTGTGCAGATCCACCGCACAAAAGGTGACAGTTGCCGGAGGTCGGTTGACTGCCCTTGTTATGTTTGTTTTGTAACCAGCACACCAGCGGCCACAGTATATAGAAACGCAACCAATTTATTGGCAATACCTGTACTTGAAACTTTATTTTTAAATGCCGAAGCTATGACAGCATACAAACTATAAACAGTAAACGAAACACCCATTGCACAAACAGTTAAAGTAAAAGCTTGTGATAAGAACGTACCCTCTTGACTGATGAATACTGGATAAACCATTAGGCTAGCAAGCAATGCTTTTGGATTCGTTAAGGAAACTATAAGAGCAGACTTAAACATTTTATATTTTGAAATTGGCTTGCCTGACACAACATAACTAGATGGATTAGCCTTAAATGATTTGAAAGCTAAAAAGAGTAAATAGGCAACACCAAGCCACTTAAGTAAAACAAGTAAAATGCTGAACTCTTGAATAATTATACCTAAACCTGAGAATACGAGCACAGCATGAATTCCTGTAGCAGTCATAAAACCGAGCGGGACAAATATTGATTTAAACGCGCCGTACTCAAGTGATTGGGCTATTGAGAATACAGCGTTAGGCCCAGGTAATATCAGAATCGTAGTAAATGTAACTATGAATAATATTAGTGATGTCAGATCCATTAACACACTCTCCTAAAAACATAACAATTCAGTTATGGGACTCAATTCGTATAACTAACTATCTAGGAGGAAAGGTGAAACAGCTATTTTCCTTTAGCATTCAGTGAGTTAACAGGTCCCTGTTTTAATTGGCGCTGATGATACACATGTTAATTCATGCATTCAAGTGGGTTTCCGTTATTCGATTCGTATAATTCTCAAATTGGATATCAAATTGATGTGAGTCAGGCTATATCTGGTTCTCAGCGGTATCTGCCATTTCGTGATATACGAACCCAGCCATGGTCTACACTGTATAAAATAACACTGTATATAACCCCATAATACTTATTCTATCGCGCCGGAGGTTAACCATGGCCAAGCTACAGCAGCAGTTTCACCTGATGATGCGCAGTGCGCATTATGCGGTTAATACCGAGAAGTCTTATTGGCACTGGATTCGGCGCTACTTGGTATTTCATCAGCAAATTAAACAATCATGGATCCATCCCGCGGACATGGGAGAGAGCGAAGTTTCTCAATTCTTATCACACCTTGCTACACGTGAACGCATTGCACCAAATACGCAAAAGCAGGCACTTTCAGCTTTATTATTTTTATATCGTTTTGTATTAAATAAAGAAATTATCATTCCTGACTGGGTTAAGCCGCGTAAGTCCCGTTACCTCCCAACCGTTTTAACTCATCAAGAGGTTACCTTAGTACTAGCTCAACTAGCGCCGCCCTATCTTACAATTGCTCAGTTGATGTATGGCTCGGGCATGCGCTTAATGGAAGTTATGCGATTACGAATTAAAGATGTTGATTTTTCACGTAATGAAATTTGCATTCATCAAGGTAAAGGCCGAAAAGATAGGGTTACTATGCTGCCATTAGCCGCTAAGCATGGGGTTTTGTATAATATTGAACGGGCTAAGCAATTGCATAAAATTGCACTTACAGAGAATATTAGCCATGTTGATATGCCTTATCAGCTGGCCAAAAAATTTCCTAGTGCGGGAAAGCAACTTGCTTGGCAATTCATTTTTGCTGGCGAAAATTTATCTATAGATCCACTGACTAAAAAACGGGGTCGCCATCACATTCATGAGAAGAGTATGCAAAAAGAAATGAAGCTTGCGGTTGAGCGCTCCGGCATTAATAAACGTGCTACTTGCCATACACTAAGACATTCTTTTGCTACCCATTTGTTAGAGCGTGGGCAGGATATTCGGACCGTTCAAGAACTATTAGGTCATGCGAATGTGAATACTACGATGATATATACCCATGTACTGAATAAAGGAGGCCGTGGCGTGGGTAGTCCACTGGATTAATTTAATGTTCAATAATAAAACGCTAAACCTCAGATAGCCAAGGACCAGCAATTGTTTTATCCAGCTTTCGTTCTTTTTTATCGGCGCTAAAATAAATGGTTACGTATTTTTTCTCATCACGCACAACACGACCTTTACCGAGCTTGCCATGCACTAGCCACTGTCCTTTTTGATATTCAGCTTCGTCGTCTTCTAGCTCATATTTTTTCGCAGTACTGATACCCGCTGAACTTGCTGATGCAGAACCACCAACAGCATCACGCTTGAGCTTCAATTTAACAGGCAATGTAAACTGTATTTTTTCACCATAACGCTCTATTAAACTCTGGCTCTTTTTCACTTGAATGGCTTCAAGTTCTTGAGGCTCTTCTAGAACTTCCCCTTGCTCTATTAAACCACCTATTTGCTGACATAAATTAAAGTCCGCTTCGCGTAAAAACTTACTCGGCCAGTCTTTAGTTTGTTGAGTCTCTGCTTGAGCTTTTTGAGTTTTAGCTTTTTCTTGCGAACTATTCCAAGCAGGCGGTGCAATCAAATAAAGATCTTCTTTCGCACGGGTCATGGCGACATAAAATAATCGGCGTTCACTTTCTTCACTACTTTTGGTGGTGAAGGTGCCTTCCGCTTCATAAGGGTAATAACGCGCAGACAAGGCAGGAATAATCACCACTGGCCACTCTAAACCTTTGGCTTTATGAATTGAGGTTATGCGAACACCTGAACCTTGTTTATTCTCGTGGCGTTGTTTTAACTCATGCAAGTAGGCATAGATTTCATTCGCGGGTTTATTAGTGATTTTTAAGAAACGAACAAAGGCCTTAATCGTTTCACTTCTATCTTCTATTTGCTGAGCTGAGAAGGCAGAGTCTTTGATACCTTCATACAGCTCCGTCGCATTGATATATTGCTGAGCGAGTTGCCAGGCTTTTAGTTCTCGCTTGCCAAAACCGTTTTTACCACTACTGACTTTTCCAACCGACGCCATTTCTGCGGCTTCAATTACCTGACCTCGATCTTCCAATTGCTGACGCTGCCATTTAGAAATATCTTTTGGTATTGCATCCCATAAAGCTTGGCTTAAGTCGCTATCGTGCTGGCTGATGTTCTCTGCCATGTCTTCTAATAACGCGCGCTTCACTTTAGGGAATGGCTGGGTCAATAAGGTTAACCAAGCGGCTTTGCGCTGACGGCGATTTCTTTGCTTGAAATTATCACTGGCAATTTCAAATAGAATCCAGAAAATTTCTAATTCAAATCGATCTAAAACCGTTTGAGTATGATCCAATTGATACGACATATCCGCTTGCAATAATGCTAATTCAATCGGCGCACTGATGCCCCATAAGCGGTTTAAAATAGCGACGTCTTCAAGCGGGCGTTTCTCTGCCAGCTCATTTAATAGCGTGAGCACTTGCTGACTGTAGTCACTATGATGCTGAAGGTGAATGCGAGTCTGCGGTGTGGATGGATGGGATAAACACAATACATCTTCACGGTCTTGGTTTTCACTGATCACTTGGTTGGCAAGTAAAGACAACTTATGACCATAGCGAAAGGTATGGGGTAATTGATAACTGGTATGCGCTATCTGCTCTCCATTTTGAGCAACAGGCGCATTAAAGGCTTTTTCAAACTCTTTGGTGATGTACTCAGGTTTAGAGCCTCGGAATTCATAAATGGTTTGATCGGCGTCGCCAATCACCATGACTTGACCATTACCCCGATAGCCGCCGTTGCCGTATAAGATTTGCAGCAGGAACTGTTGAATGCCATTCACATCTTGGTATTCATCAACCAAGATCCATTCCATGTGACCCGAGAATTGCTCGGCAATATCGGGGCGCTGTTTGAATAACATGCAGGGGTCGTACAGCATGTCGGAAAACGTTATGCGGTTATGTTCTTTACGCCACTGTTCAAAACGTTCAAAGGTTTCGATGAATATTTTGCATTGATGCGGCAGTTCAGATTCTTCAAACATTTCACCTGGGCTAAGCAGATCGGATTTAACCAGATCGATAAACGCCACCGCGGGCTCTACCCATTTTTTACGTTGCGATAAAATGTCTTGGCGAGTGTCTTCTAACCCTTGGCTAGTCGCGACTTGTTGTAAGAGTCGCCAAACCACACCGTCCATTTCCCCGGTGCCAATTAGGTCTTGTTGAATACCTGGTAGCAGGCCTTGGCTGATTAAGCGATGATAAATTTTAAAACCGAGGGCATGAAATGTTCGTACATCGGGGAGTGGCGCGCTATAGCCTGACTGACTGATTACCTGTTGCAGTTTAATCTGAAAATCACTTTGCGCCGCTTTGTTATACATCAAAACTAGCATGCGTTTTGGGTTACTACCCGCCAGTAAACGTTGTTGTATAAAGTGCACCAGAGTGGTCGTTTTACCGGCGCCCGCCACGGCAATTACCCGCGCGTGACCTTGCTGGTGATGAACGATGGATAACTGCTCTGGGGTTAATGCACTCATGAAGCTGTGTTCTGCCTAGTGGTTAATAAACGCGTCATTTTGAAAGGCATTAGCTTATCACAGACGTAAAAAAGCCCGCATCTCTTTCCAGAGATGCAGGCTCTTTTCATCGCGAGCTAATCCATAAACTAGCTCTCACGCTTTGATCTTAAGATTAAGAATCGCGACGTGGGCGACGATCACCACTAGGGCGACGGTTGCCACCTGGGCGGCGATCTCCGTTACCTGGGCGACGGTTACCGCCAGCAGGACGACCTGATGGTGGCTTGCGATTGACTGGCTTAGCGCCTTCGGCAACTTGAAGGTGTAATGGCTGACCACAAATGCGGGTCGCTTTTAGCTTAGACATAACAGTTTCTGGCATGCCGTCAGGTAGATCAACCATAGAGAAATCATCGAAGATTTCGATGTGGCCAATGAACTTACTTTCAAGATCCGCTTCGTTAGCGATTGCGCCAACGATGTTGCCTGGCTTAACGCCATCTTGATAACCCACTTCCATACGGAAACGAACCATATCAACATCTGGGCTATCTTTAAGAGGCATAGCTTGGGTACTAACATCAGCTGCGTCTTTGCGAGGAGCACGTTCGCGCTGTGGACGATCTCCACGGCCTTCACGACCACCATCACGTTCAGTACGTTCGCGCTGCGGTGGACGGAAACGTTCGTTTTCGTTCAAGAATAATGGAATGCCGTTTTGTGCCAAGTGCGCTAATGCAGAAGCCACTTCAACAACATCTAATTCTTTTTCGTTTACCAGTTCAGAGATCATCTCTTTGAACATAACCGCTTGTTCGTTACCGATCGTTGCTTCAACAGTCGCTTTAAAACGTTCACGACGCTTAGCATTTACGTCTTTAGCGGTTGGTAATGGCATTTCTTCGATGCGCTGGCGAGTTGTACGCTCGATGGTGCTAAGCATACGACGCTCACGACCACGTACGAACATGATTGCCTTACCAGAACGTCCAGCACGGCCAGTACGACCAATACGGTGAACGTAAGATTCAGCATCAAAAGGAATGTCGTAGTTGATTACGTGAGAGATACGCTCAACATCAAGACCACGGGCAGCAACGTCGGTTGCTACGATCATGTCTACTTTACCTTTCTTAAGCTTATCAACCACACGCTCACGTTGAGCCTGAGGGATATCGCCGTTTAGTGCTTCACACTTAACGCCGTTTGCTTTCATGAAGTCAGCAACTTCTTCTGTTGCTTGTTTAGTACGTACGAATACCATAGTGGCATCGCAGTCTTCTACTTCAGTAATACGTAGCAATGCATCATTTTTATGTGCACCACCTACGAACCAATAACGCTGCTCAATCGTAGAGGCCGTCGCTGTTTTTGATTCGATTTTAATTTCGATTGGGTTGTTCAAGTGCGTCGCAGCAATGTGCTTGATCTGCTTTGGCATAGTTGCCGAGAACAAAGCAACCTGACGCTCTTTTGGTGCATGACCTAGAATCCAATCTACGTCATCGATGAAGCCCATACGTAGCATTTCATCAGCTTCATCCAAGATAACCGCTTTAATATCGGTTAACGACAAGGTGCCTTTCTTCAAGTGATCCATGATACGACCCGGCGTACCAACGATCCATTGAGCGCCACCACGGATTGCGCGAATCTGTGTGCCGTAATCTTGGCCACCGTATACTGCGGCAACTTTTAGGCCTGGGGTATATTTAGAGTATTCTTCACACGCTTTAGCAACCTGCATCGCAAGTTCACGTGTTGGGGCTAATACAAGAACCTGTGGAGTACGGCTAGCCGCATCTGTACGGGCTAGAATCGGCAATGCGAAAGCCGCTGTTTTACCCGTACCGGTTTGTGCAAGACCTAGTACATCCTTACCTTCTAATAAAGGTGGGATTGATTGTGCTTGAATTGGAGAAGGCTTTTTATAGCCCATCTCGTCTACTACGCGCTGTACGGTAGAGGGTAAACCTAGATCGGCAAAACTTGGGCCTTGATCTTCAACTACTTCTGTAGCGACTTCTGTTGTTTCTGGAGTGTCAGACATCACGTCATCCTGTAATAATACATAGGGCAGGAATTAGGGCTGAGCAATACGCTAACAACAGATCACACTACACGATCAGTTCGCTATTCTTTAACAATGATAGCTAACAGGATGTTGAATTTTGCCTAGCCCAAAAAAACCAGCTAATTGAGGGAGCGCGAATTATACGCATATTTTGCAAGAAGTCGTCATGTTTCTACAACTTGTTACCAATTAGTTAGGTTTTCGGTCAACTTTCACCTATTTCTCTCCTGACACGTTCTGTCAGTCGTGTTTTTTATACTGAAATCTCACTTAATCAAGGAGATAACACGATGGCTATTTTAGAACTAGTAACCTTTAAACTTGCCAAGGGTATCAGCGAGCAGGAATTCTTAGCAGAAAACGAACATTTGAATAATTGGGTAAAAACTCAGCCTGGCTTTGAATATCGCGCTTTAGCGCAAGCGGAAGATGGCAACTGGACCGATACGGTATTTTGGCAAGATATGGAAACCGCTAGCGCTGCGCAACAAAGTTTTGGTGACGAGCCGAGCTTACAAGGTATGATGAAGGTGATCGATATGGAAAGTGTTAAAGTCGACCACCAGCAAATTCATACAATGCAAGCCCCTGCTTAAGCAGCCTTGTTAGCCTAACGACTGAAGTAATGATGGAGAACACGGTTTCATGCGCAAGTCTGAACGCCTATTTCAACTGGTTAACTTGTTGCGTGGACGCCGCACCGCCATTACGGCAGAACAGTTAAGCGATGTTATGGAAGTCTCGGTAAGAACCATTTACCGAGACATTCAAGCCCTCAGCCTATCTGGGGTACCCGTAGATGGTGAGGCGGGCATCGGTTATATGCTTAGGTCTGGCTATCAGCTGCCACCACTGATGTTTGATTTCGACGAGATGCAGGCGCTGCTATTAGGCGCACGTATGGTTGAAGCTTGGACAGACCCCGATCTGGCCGCCGGTGCCCAGCGCGCGGTGCAAAAGATTCGAGCGGTTCTTCCCGAGCCATTATTGATCCAAGCTGATCGCCAAGCATACCGTGTTCCGACCCTTAGCCCGCAACAGCTCGGCGAAACTCACCGCACCATTAGACGGGCGTGTGAGCAGCAACAGATATTAAAGCTGCATTACGCTGATGCCGAAGGTAAAAAGAGTGAACGCAGAATCTGGCCTTTGGGCATGTTCTTTTGGGGTGAACGCTGGACCTTAGTCGCTTGGTGCGAAATACGCCAAGATTACCGCAATTTTCGCTTTGACCGTGCGATCAGCGTTGAAATTACCGATGAATACTATCCCATTAATGCCGAACGTAACCTCGAACACTACATTGATATGATGAAAAAGCTGTATGAAGAACAGTCAGGTTCGAGCCATTCTTAAGCGGATTCTGCCCATTGATAGAATGTGGTACACTTCGCGACCCAATTTTTTACCCTTTTATTAACCTTCTTTCAGCCTTTTATAAGGTAAGGAATTATCTATGTTTGATGTAAATGAATATTTCGACGGCAATGTTAAATCTATCGCATTCAAAGGCGAGCAGCTTGCGTCTACCGTGGGCGTTATGGCTCCGGGTGAATACGAATTCGGCACTAGCCAAAAAGAAGTGATGACGGTTGTTGCCGGCGCTTTGATCATTAAGCTTCCAGGAAGCGATGAGTGGAAGACGTTCTCTGCCGGTGAAAGCTTTAACGTTGAAGCTAACGTGAGCTTTGGTGTACAAGTTAAAACCGATACGGCTTACTTGTGTACTTATGAATAAGCAGCCTTGCGAGTAATCGCTAGAGCCTATAAGCCCTAAGCTTAGTTTTAATCCAGTTTAGGGCTTATAGTTCATCATGAGCTGTTCAAAATCTATCACCGGTATAGGTTTTGAAAAATAAAATCCCTGGTAAATCTCACAGCCCTTCTCTTTTAATAACGATAACTGTTCTTGGTCTTCTACGCCTTCCGCCAATATTTGCAAATTCAGACTCTGTGCCATGGATATAATCGCACTGGTAATCGCTTCCCCTTGTGAATCCGTTAAGACGTCTTTGACAAAACTGCGATCTATTTTCAACTTATCCACATTAAAGCGCTGCAAATAAGCCAAAGAAGAATAACCGGTACCAAAATCATCGATCGCTAAGGTAAAGCCCATCTGTTTAAGCTCGGCAATGGTTTGAATGACCTGAGGACTTGGTTCAATTAACGCGCCTTCGGTGATTTCTAACTCAATAGTTTTCGGATCGATACCGGTTTTACTGATGATGCTATTAATTTTAGATAAAAAGCTGACATCCATAAAACTGTATTTTGTGATGTTAATGGCGAGAATGAATGCCGGTATTCCCTGTTTATGCCATTGAGCATGTTGGCGGCAAGCGGTCTCTAGCACCCAATAATCCAACTCGGCCATTAGGCCACTTTTCTCCGCTACGGGTAAAAAGGTCATTGGCGATATGATGCCATCGCTTGGATGATGCCAGCGTAATAACGCTTCGGCTCCTACTATTTCACCACTGGTCATACTCACTTGTGGCTGGTAATAAAGCTGCAGTTCATTTTTTTCCGCTAATGCACGGCGTAATTCACTCTCGAGCTGCATTCTTTCTTGCGCTGCTTGCGTTAACTCTAAGGTATAGAAGTGAACACCATTACGACCGTTATCTTTTGCTTGTGAAACTGCCGCATCGGCATGACTGATTAAATCTGTCGAGGTCAGGCCGTCGTTAGGGAAAAAACTGACCCCAACACTGGCGCCAATAAAGACGTCTTTACCATCTTCGAACTTAAACGGTTCGGTTAAAATGTCGAGAATAGATTGTGCAACAAAAGCGGCTTGCTCTACTCCATCTATTTGCTCTAACAACAATATAAATTCATCACCACCGATACGCGCCAAGGTATCCGAATCTCGGACTCGATGCTTTAAGCGCTCACTAACCATTACCAATACCTCATCGCCCACGTTGTGGCCGAGGCTATCATTGATATTTTTGAAGTGATCGAGATCGATATACATGACCGCCATTTGATATTGGTTTCGCTTTGCAATATCTAGCGCATGAGACAAGCGTGATTGGAATAATAAACGATTCGGTAAACCGGTTAATGGGTCATGATGCGATAGGTGCTCAATCTGCTCTTCGGTTTTTTTGATGTGGCTAATATCTGAGAAAACAGCAATGCGATTGGTTATTTGGTCACTATCATCGTAAACATTCTTGATCGATAGCCATTCTGGATAAAAATCTCCATTTTTTCTTTTATTCCAGATTTCACCCTGCCAAGCACCATGACTGTCTAATGAATCTTCCATATGTTGATAAAAAGCATCGTCGTGCCTACCCGATTTTAAGAGACTCGGTTTTTTACCTAATGCTTCTGCTTCGCTATAACCTGTGATATCGGTAAAGGCTTTATTAACCGCAATAATATACGAATCTTTATCGGTTATTAGCCCACCTTCTTGGGTTGATTCAAACATAATGGCCGATAAGCGTAACCTTTCTTCGGCCAACTTACGCTCTGTCACATCCATAACAGAACCGACACGGCGTAATAAATTACCTTGTTCATCTAAGATGGCTTGCCCACGGCCATGAACATATTTTAATTTACCTGTGGAAGAAATAATGCGGTAAACAAAATCATAAGGTGTTCTTTCTTCAATCGATTGACCGATTATCTCTGCGGCATTTTGACGATCATCAGCATGAACAAATTGTAAAAATAATTCGAAATCAATATCTTGATTCAAATCGATCTCAAAGATCCTATGGACTTCTGGGCTGCAGTTTAAGATCTCACTGTTATTATCCAATAACCAGCTACCGATCTTAGCAATCGCTTGGTTTTCCAATAATAGCTCTTGCCTTGCTTGCAGCTTTGTTTGTACGGCTTCGCGATCGAGAATAATAAAAAACAAATCCGCAATACTGCGTAATAAACTCACATCTTCTTTACGCCAAGGTTCTGATAGGTCGTCAAAGCCTAATAGCAAACAGCCCTTGCCCAAACTCTCACCTTGCAAAGGCAGTGCTATCGCCATGGATGAACTCATACCTTTTAAAATGTCCTGTTGCAGACTGATATTATGGAAGGAGTCAGGCAGGAAGACGGCCGTTTCTGCAGAAAATAATGTGCACAAGTTTTCAACTTGATCGCTATTCAGTCCGACCATGAAGCGATTCATAGAGTCATAGACAGGCTCACCCCATTCATAGACTTTCGGCTGGGAATGAGCTTTCTCTGGTTCGCAGTGAATCAAACAACTGCGAACACCTTCAATACTTTCGGTCAATAAGCTAAGCCCTTCGACTAACGTTTTTTCTACATCCCCCTGCTGAGCCGTTAAGAATTGCTGCGAAAGCTTGGCCATTAACCGTTCAAGTTGAAGATAACGATTTAATTTTCGCTCTACCTGCTGATTCCCGGTTAAGAAGGTAAAGATCCCCAACATGCGCATCTTGCTTCTACGCGCAAAAGTCCCTCGACACTGTACTGTTAAGCACTGGTGATCGGCATCGTAAATGCGAAAGACTATTTCAAGGGGGCGCTCAGAATTATGAAGGTATTCATTGACCGCTTTCACAACCATCTCTTTATCTTGAGGGTGTATACGCCCCTGAAGCCAATCAATAGTAACGGTATTATGGCTGACGACACCGCCGGCACGTTCAACAAAGTTCTGATTGAAGCAGATCAAACCTGTTTCTAAATCCCACTCCCAGTCGGCTAATTGATTATCATCTGACGCAAGATTGAAACGCTGGTCGTTATCCGCTAAAGATTGTGTATTGAAGAAATTGGCAAGGCGCTTCATCACAGCGTTTATTGGCAGCCAGAAGGTAGAGTTCGGAATAATGCGCTTTCTAGCAGTAGCAAGTTTAAATAGATTCTGCATGCCTTCCCTATTACTGATAAGGGCTATTTATAGAAGCTTCAACCCAGAGAACTGAAGCCGGTATTATTAGCCCAGCAAACAAAAAATTATCGCAAAAGTAATGTTCACTGGATATATTCATCTTGTATAACGACTGTAACAATAGATTCTTTAATGTATCTATCAGTAAGTAATGAATGTTAACAATGCTTAAGTAGATAACTGTTCAAGGCGATTCTGTGGCAATCAGGCATTTCAATGAATTGTGCTCCCAGAGAATAGCCTTTCGAGGTTTCAGCTCTGGAGCGCGCCATCGCAGTCAGTTCAATCTTTTGAGCTATACCGTAGACATTAATCTCAAACTGCATGTTAATAATATCGCCGACTTTTAGGTCATTTTCAGAAGTATTAATACGACAACCACAAATACTGGCATCGGTTATCTCTGCAGAGATATTGTTATTCTCACTATATGAAATATGGGTCTCTAAGCTGATTCGTGCACGATGATTCCGCCGGACTTCCCCCATAACCATATTATTAGGCATGCTTAGGTGTAGGTAGGGACTCGGTTTTTCACATAAATTGCCAACCGTTGTCCTGAATGCACACGCACTATCGAGTTGTTCAATAAAGAGACGGGCTTTAACCGAGGTATTTAATAGCTCATCTGATAAGTTGAGCTGTGGCGCTGAAACCATGATGGATTCATTAGGGCAAATTCCCCATAAATGATAACCACCATTTAATTCGGGCAGCCCTTCAAACTCTAAATGCAAGCTTTGGCCTAAGCGTAGAGAGTCTTCTAAGGAAGGAATTGAGGCTTGGATTGGTTGCTGAAGAGCTTGGTCCATACTAACCCTAGATATTATGTAGTTAGTGTTAGTATAGACAAGCTCCGCCAATTACCAGTTTTCTCGTTTGAACTAGTGCTGGTGACCGCCTAGGCCGTGAGCATGTCCATGCTGAACTTCTTCGGCAGTGGCTTCACGCACGTCTTCAATTTTCACTTCAAAGGTCAGCTCTTTACCGGCGAAAGGATGGTTAGCATCCACGTCGATCATAAACTTACCAACCTTGATAACCGTCACTTGACGAGGGCCTTGATCCGTTTCAACATGAGCGACCATGCCTTTCTTCCACTTTTTAGCACCCTGTAAGTGTTTCGCAGGAATGCGCTGGATAGCGGTTTCATCACGCTGACCATAGGCTTTTTCTGGTGATACCGTGGCAACAAACTCAGCACCCGCTTCTTTACCAACCATTTCTTCTTCAAGACCTGGGATGATGTTACCGTGGCCATGTAGGTAGGCCATTGGGTCGTTACCATGAGAAGATTCGATTACCGAGCCATCCGCATCTTTTAAAGTGTAATGAAATTGAACAACGGTATCTTTTGCAATGGCCATGTGGGGCTCCTAGGTAAAAAAGCGCTAGTATCGGTAAAGCATAAGCTTTAAGCAAGTGATACTATGGGAAAGTCAGCTTAGATTGGATCAGCTTGTGTTTGAGAAAAAAGATTTATTAGCCCTAGCCAATGATTATATGCCCTTTGGAAAATACCAAGGCCGAGTCATTATTGATATACCCGAAGAATATCTATTATGGTTTGCCAATAAAGGCTTCCCTGAAGGGCGTCTAGGTATGCTATTAGCGTTAGCGCTGGAGATTAAAATTAATGGTTTAGAGCAAATCATTGAGCCACTAAAGAAGAAGGATGCGAGCCAATTTGTTGCCAATGAGTCCCAGACTCGCCACTAGGTTAGTATCTATTTAAATGTATCGTGCACATATATAGAAGGAATTTCATCATGCGCATAGGATTATTAGAAACAGATGTTTTATACGACGACCTAATACAGGATTATGGTTCGTATGGTTTGATGTTTGAACGTTATTTCGCCGCTCTGCAACTATCAAATACTCAACCGAACCATGAAGATATTGAATTCGTTTATTATCAAGTACAGCAAAATGAACTGCCTGTATTCTTTGATGAATGTGATGCCTATATCATCACAGGCTCTAAAGCTGGCGCTTATGAAGATCATGCTTGGATTGAAATACTCTCAAAATGGATTGTTGAAGCCGACCAAGCGCAAACTAAGATACTGGGCATTTGTTTCGGCCACCAGCTTATTGCGCAAGCATTAGGCGGTAAGGTTGAGATGAGTGATAAAGGCTGGGGGATTGGTATTCGCTCGTTAATGACCGCGCCGGATTCCCCTTTTGCACAGCCCTTGCCTAAATATCTCGATCTCATTTACAGCCATAAAGATCAAGTAGTTGCTTTACCAGCAGAAGCACGCTGTTTCTTAAGTGATGATTTTTGCCCGTATGCCGGCTTCGTAATTAAACAGCATATTGTCACCTTGCAAGGGCACCCGGAATTTAGCCCTGAGTACAGTGAGCGCTTATTGAGCCGCCGCGCCGAAATGATTGGCGAGCCGACTTATAGTTTAGGGATTAATTCTCTTAAACAAGGAACCGATGCTAATTTTATCGGGCGTTTAATTTTAGATTTTTTGCGTCCTGTAAAGTATCAAACGGCTGACAATGAGGCTGAGACTTCACAGGTTTTAAACTGATTTTAATTATTCGGTTTTTAGAATCGCATATTGACCGCTGAACTTAACTGCAGGTTTTATTTTAGGTTCAGCTTCGGGATCAATTTTCATTACGCAGGTATCATTATACACCGCAGCTTCTAATGATATTCTTGCTCGCCCTTTACGCTCAAAGTGATCAAAGAAACCGGCCAGCTCTTCTTCCGCCGGTGCATGGCAGATCGCTCGAATTCGACCATCTACTGGGGCGATATACTTCATACTGCCTTCGGTGACAACTTGATTACACTGAATGTTTTTTTCTTGGGTTTTTAGATAAATCATTCCCCAGCACGCCATCACCGCCGTATTGTATAAACTGCCACCAAAAGCGGTTTGTTTATCGTTAATATTAGGCTCGAGTGGTGCAGTAAGAATTAATGTATCACCATCATAAGATTCGACTTCTAAGCCCATGAATTGAGTAATGGGTAGATGGTCGATAAAGAACTGCTTTAATTTTTCGCTGATTTGTTCTGGAGTTAAAGGCGTACTCATACTTAGCTCTTCTGTAGAAAGATTCACCTATAGCAAATCAATTATTTGTTGGGCGGCATTATACGGCGTTGTTTTATTATTCAAAACATCATCCTGTAATTGCGGCAAGGTTTGTTTTACTGCAGGGTGCTGTTTTAATTTCAGCTCTAACATTTCATGAATGAGTTTATCTAACCATTCACTGTTTTGACGCGCTCGTTTTTCGTCAAATGAAGGGATCCCGGCATTAATATTTTCAGTGGCCGCTTTATGGTATTCAGTAATCATCTGCCAAATGTCTTCAATGCGATCGTTATTCAATGCCGAGCAAGTCTGTACCTGAGGGGTCCAGAAACTATTTTGCTTCATCAGTTTAAAGGCGCTTTTATAATGCCCTTGAGTTTGCTTGGCCAAGTTTAAACTTTCACCATCGGCTTTATTAATGACTAGCGCATCGGCTAATTCCATAATACCGCGTTTGATTCCTTGTAATTCATCACCGGCATTGGGCAGCATAAGAACGAGGAAAAAATCCACCATGGCAGCGACTTCGTATTCAGACTGGCCAACCCCAACGGTTTCGACCAAAATGACATCATAGCCTGCAGCTTCACAAAGCAGCATGGTTTCACGAGTTTTCTGCGCCACGCCCCCTAACGCTCCCTCACTGGGCGAAGGGCGAATAAAGGCATTCTCTTCGCGGGATAACATTTCCATCCGGGTTTTATCCCCTAGAATACTGCCGCCGCGTAGAGGGGAGCTCGGGTCTACCGCCAAGACAGCGACTTTCTTACCTTGGTTAATAAGATACTGACCAAATGCCTCAATGAAGGTAGATTTTCCGACCCCTGGGATACCACTAATGCCGATACGAATACTGTTTCCGGTATCTGGCAATAGCTGGTTAAGGATGTCTTGGGCTTCAATTCTGTGCTTATCAAGCTTGCTTTCAACCAAGGTAATTGCCTTTGCGAGAGCACGGCGATTACCACGTTTTAAGGCTTCCAAGTCGATCATGATGATAGTATCTGTTATAGAGTTTAATGACTGTAGTAAGAATACCATAACTCGTAACCCCTAGGGTTATACCGCTAAGAACTGACAAATGTGATATTTTCCCACAAGCAGTGTGCATTAGGTTACACTGGTAATTATGATTGATGAAAATAAACAAAATACCCTATTGAACTCGGCTATCAAGCAGCTACTTAAGCCCTTGATGCGTTTTTTGATTAACAAACAAATCACGCTGCCCACCTTACTTGAGATCATCAAGTCGGCTTATGTGGAAGTCGCCGAAAAAGATTTTGCCATTGCTGATAAACCGGCAACGGATAGTCGTATTAACTTATTAACTGGCGTCCATAGAAAGGATGTAAAGCGTTTACGGGATCAGAACTTAGAACATAAACCGTCTGAACGCCTATCAATCAATAGTCTAATGCTTGCAAGCTGGATGGGTGAAGAGCCCTACTGCATCGAAGGTATATCGCAACCCTTATCAATCAATGGAGAGAATAGCTTTGAATCTCTAGCCAATGAATACAGCCGCCAGAACATTCATCCCTCAAGCATTATGGAAAGCTGGCTACAAATGGGCTGGATGAATAAAGACGAAGCGCAAAAGCTGCACCTTAATATGGATGCCCTACAAGATAAGCAGTTATCGGAAGATCAACTTTTTTTCTTTGCCGAGAATTTGGCCGATCATATGGCCACCAGCACGGGCAATTTAATTAATAAGCAAAAAAACTTTGAGCGCGCTGTGTTTTATAACAAGCTTAGTAAAGCGTCACTATTAATATTAAAGAAATCAGCTAAAGAACAATCAATGATTGTCTTGAAAGATCTCAATGCCCAAGCGCTGGCATTACAAAAACAAGATAAAAAATCGCTAGGCCCACATTACCGCTTCCGTTTAGGCAGCTACCTTTATACGGATTTAGACAATGAATAACTTCTTAGTCACCGCCATCACCAGTCTGATACTTACGTATAGCAGCCTTTGTCTTGCGACGCAGCTCGATGCTCATTCTGATGAGGTATTATCCGAAGAAGAGACCATCGGCGGCATCGGTGGCACGGGTATTCGCTCTATGAGCCGTCCAGAAATATTGGAAAGACCTGAGCTAATTGAGCGCCCCGAGATATTTGAAAGCCGTGAGGCTATCGATAATAGCTTAGAAATCATTTTCCCAGGGGATATGGAGGCTGATGATTTAGAGCCCCCCGAAGATATAAAAGACTAAAAGCAATTTTAAAATTTCTGCGTCCAAACCAGACCTAATGTCCAGTTAGGGCTGGTTTGGGTTAATCCTTTAGAAGCATTCACGCCAATTCGATGCGTTTGATTGAGCTTATATTGCGCAAACCCGGTTATATTGCGATTGAGCTGGCCTAGAGCAGTAGGTTTATGATCTAGAATCATACCCGCAGACAGGTACTTCATTAGCGGATATAAACCTCCAAGTGCGTAAAACAAACTATTTTTACGTTCAGCCTGGCTCCCTTGAGCATTATGCCGCCAGTTATAACCGAGTTCCATAAAACCCACTCCACCACCAAGGTATCGAGCTAATTCTATGCTCATACCCGTGTCCCATGCAGGCACGGTTAACTGATCATCGGCGGTGGCTAGCTTTTGACGATAGTTCAGGTCGATATAGTTTTTTCGCCACTGAGTTAAGTAGGCCAGCTTAACAGCAACATTACCGACACCCGACTCTCCTCGATAGCCACTGATATAAGGCAGGCTTAGGCTCGCTTGATAATTTTGACTAGAATATTTGCTATTAATTGAAGTAAAGCCATAGCTATCAGCGCCATCAAGAATTCGATATTCACCGAGGGAGAGTTTTAAGCTTTGCTGCGCATGAGCTGTATTTAACAGAGCACAACTTATAAGCAGCACTATTAGCCCGCCTATTAGCAGCCTTATTCGCAACCCTATTAGTCGATGCACTCTTATTCCCTCTATGAGTTTGGCTTAAATCATTAAATTATATCAATCCGCCCATTGTAACGATTTCATAAATTAATGATTCATAATTTGACATGGGAAAATTTCACATCAATAATATTAAGATAATCACTCATTCACACGGATCTTGATATGAAGACTAATTTCTTAGCATCACTCCCTCACTCAGCAATGATTAAGACAGCCTTGCTCACTGCCTTTATGGCCAGCCTCATTGCCTGCATCGATCTAGATTCTGAAAATGAAACTCAAGCTGAAAATAAAGCCGACATTCAATTGAAAGAAGATGCAAACCAAGCTGAGCTAAAACAATTTCTTACCGCCCGCTTTATACAAAAGACCTCTTCCTCTAATTACGCTGATACCAGCTATATGGAATCGATTGCAATTGCCGAAAATGCACTCGCTGACGATACGGCCAGCTCGGATGCGAGTGAATCAAATCCAGCGGATTTCAGCGGCACTAATAATCAAGTAGCCGGTGTTGATGAAGGCGATCTATGGAAATATGATGGTGAAAATTTTTTCGTATTAAAACCCGCGAAGGTCGACTATCAGTACGATGAATTCACTGATTGTAATACGGCAGAGCCTGTTATTTTTAGCGCCGCGTTAACGACTGCATCCAGTCCTGTTGCTGAACAAGATGACATGATGACAATTCTGCCTTGTGGGCCAATGTCAACCACCACCCCAGCCCAATTACGTATCGTTAAAAATAGCATGGAAGAACTGGCGAATTTGGAATTAGAATCCATGAGTCCTAGTGAAATGTATTTAAATGACAACTCCTTGGTTGTTTTAGGTAATCGCAATCACTATCAAAATAACTGGGCCAGTGCGGAAAATTGGCAAGATGGCCAGAGTCACATGAGCATTATCGATGTTCAAACTAAAACTCAGCCTGAAATTAAACATTCAATCGTTTTAGATGGATACGTCGTTCAGAGTCGCCGTATCGGTGATGAAATTTTCTTAATCAGCCGTTATAACCCAAATATTCCTGACCTAATTCATTACCCTGAAACAGATCACGACATCGCGGCCAATAAACGTTTAATCAATGATATTAGCTTGGGTGAGTTATTACCTAAACTGACGATTAATGAGCAAGAATTTGACCTTGTGTCTGATAGTAGCTGCTTAATTCCACAAGTATCCAATCCCAATATGGGATCTATTAGCTTAACCATGATAACTCGTATCAACATCGATAATGCCCAATTTACTAGCCGCTGTATGGCCGGTGATGTTCATGGCATTTATATGAGTACCAATAACTTATATACCTTTAATACCAGCTATTGGAATTTTTCAGACAGCCTATCAGAGTCGTTACACTGGACTTCGGGTAATACTCACCTGCATAAATTTGATTTAACTTCTTTTGCTTACCAAGGTTCTGCGGTCGTAGCAGGGCAGCTCGCCAGCAATAACCCAAGACTGCGTTTAGGAGAACTCAAAGATGGCAGCATTGCCGTAGTCACTTCTAGAAAATCATCCACGAATGACTGGCGTTTAACTCAGCACCAGTTAACAGTATTAAAGACTCAAGGGAGTGAATTAAAGACAATTGCCACCTTACCGAACGATGAACAGCCTGCTGCTATTGGTAAAGTGAACGAACAGATTTATAGCGTGCGCTTTATGCAAGACAGAGCCTACATAGTGACTTTTGAGAAAGTCGATCCACTTTACGTGATAGATCTTTCAAACCCCTCACAACCTAGTATCGCAGGGGAATTAGAAATCCCTGGCTTCAGTGATTATTTACACCCCATTGGCAATGACTTGTTATTAGGCATTGGTAAAGATGCCATTTTAGGCGCTAGTGGCACTACCTGGTATCAGGGTATTAAAGTGTCATTATTTAATGTCAGCGACATTCAGCAGCCAACTGAACTAGGGAATATTCAAATAGGCAAACGAGGTTCATCTACTCCGCTCAGTTATGATCCTTTAAGTTTTACTGGTATTCAGCAAGATGGGCAGTATCGTTTTGCCTTCCCTATTATGGAGAATAATGGCCCTGCTCAAGGGAATTATTGGGGAGACCCTGAAAGCCAGTTTTATCAATGGTCACAATCTGGATTGTACTTATTTGAAATAAAAGACAATCAACTAACTCAGGCGGGTGCGCTAATCACTAAGAGCAGTGACAATAGTGATGAAAATGGCTATCACAATATGAATACAAGCCGCGGCTTGATACATGGTGATACGGTTTATCATTTGAATGATAGCGACTTATATAAAGCGGATTGGAACCAACCGGATGATATGAGTGTGAAGTTCTAAAAAGAAAAACAATAAAAGCCTAAGCGAAAAATTTCCCCTAGGCTTTTATTGCATTGAGACCAACTCTAGCTTTGCGCTTCTTTAATCGCTTCCAGTACTAAGCGCGCACTAACAGGGATTTTGGTTCCAGGGCCAAAAATCCCTTTCACACCCGCGGCCCATAAATGATCATAATCCTGCTTAGGAATTACGCCGCCAGCGACGACGATAATATCGTCAGCACCTTGCGCTTTAAGTGCGTCAATTAGCGCAGGAACCAGAGTCTTATGACCTGCGGCTTGTGAAGATACCCCAACAACGTGAACGTCATTTTCCACCGCTTGTTTTGCTACTTCTTCAGGAGTGGAAAACATTGGGGATAAATCGATATCAAAACCCACATCCGCAAAGGCTGTGGCAATCACTTTTGCACCGCGGTCGTGACCATCTTGGCCCATCTTACAAACAAGCATACGCGGACGACGACCTTGCTCAGCTTCAAAGCTTTCGATGTCTGCTTTAATACCTTGCCAGTCTTCGTCATCTTCATAAGGTGCACCATATACACCTGAGATAGTACGAGCTTCGGCTTTATAACGTCCAAATTCTTCTTCCATCGCGTCCGAGATTTCACCCACCGTTGCGCGCAAACGCGCCGCTTTCACACTTAAGTCTAGCAGGTTACCTTCCCCACTCTTAGCCGCTTCAGTAATCGCCGCTAAAGCCGCTTTAACCGCTTCGCTATCACGGCTTGCCTTGATGTCAGTTAAACGCTTAATCTGCGATTCACGCACGGCAACATTATCAACTTCTAGAATTTCTAAATCGTCTTCTTCTTCAAGCTGATATTTATTTACCCCAACAATCACGTCTTCACCACGGTCAATTCGGGCTTGTTTTTTCGCTGCTGATTCTTCGATACGAAGTTTTGGTAAGCCTTCTTCAATGGCTTTTGCCATACCGCCTTTTTCTTCAATCTCTTCGATCAGAGCCCAAGCTTTATCAGCCATTTGCTGAGTCAGGCTTTCCATCATGTAAGAGCCACCCCATGGATCAACTACTTGAGTAATCCCGGTTTCTTCTTGAATGATGATCTGAGTATTACGCGCAATACGCGCTGAGAATTCAGTCGGTAACGCTACCGCTTCATCTAAGGCATTGGTATGCAACGATTGTGTACCACCAAAAACGGCGGCCATGGCCTCGATTGTAGTCCGCACAACATTGTTGTACGGATCTTGTTCGGTCAGCGACCAGCCAGAAGTCTGCGAGTGAGTTCGCAACATAGAAGACTTAGGGTTCTGTGGATTGAATTCCGCCATGATACGGTTCCACAATAAACGTCCTGCGCGCAGCTTAGCGATCTCCATATAGAAGTTCATGCTAATGCCCCAGAAGAAAGATAAGCGAGGTGCAAAGGCATCCACTTCTAGTCCAGCAGCTAACGCTGTACGCACGTATTCACGCCCATCACTTAAGGTATAAGCAAGCTCTAATGCCGCGTCGGCACCCGCTTCTTGAATGTGATAACCGGAAATAGAAATACTATTAAACTTAGGCATATTGCCTGAGGTATAAGCAATAATATCACCGATGATTTTCATCGAGGGTGCCGGCGGATAAATATAGGTATTACGCACCATGAATTCTTTTAGAATATCATTTTGAATCGTACCGGATAATTTATCTTGGCTAACCCCCTGCTCTTCAGCAGCAACAATATAGTTGGCCAAAATAGGCAAAACCGCCCCGTTCATCGTCATCGAAACAGAAACTTTATCCAATGGAATTTCATTGAATAAAATTTTCATATCTTCAACTGAGTCTATCGCTACCCCTGCTTTACCAACATCACCGGTTACTCGTGGATGGTCTGAGTCATAACCACGGTGAGTCGCTAAATCAAAAGCAACGGAAACACCTTGCGCCCCCGCCGCTAAGTTCTTACGATAAAACGCGTTGGATTCTTCTGCAGTAGAAAAACCCGCATACTGACGAATTGTCCAAGGACGACCTGCATACATAGTGGCCTGTGGACCACGAACATAGGGCGCAAGACCTGGCATCGTATTAGCGAACTCAAGATCTTTCACATCTTCTTGAGTATAAAGCACTTTAATCGGCACACCTTCAGGGGTATGCCATTCCATTTCTTCTGGGGTTAGGCCTTTCATTTGCTTGGTTGCTAAGGCTTGCCACTCAGCTAGAGTATACTTTTTTTCAGTTTCGTTATTATCAGCCATTAGTCTTCACCCTCTTCGCTTTTAGCTTCAGCCATAGGTTGATTAAGCTCAATCAGAACACCATCACAACTTTTGGGGTGAATGAAAATCACCTTACTATTATGAGCTCCCAAGGTCGGTGCTTCTGATAAAAACTGATAACCTTTTTCTTTTAGTCGAGCAACATCCGCTTCGATATCATCACTGCGAAAACATAAGTGATGCAGACCACCACCTTTTTTATCGAGGTAACCTTGAATCGGACCTTCACCCTTTAATGGATGAACCAACTCGATACTGGTTTCAGGTAAAGGAAAAAAAGCCGTACTGGTTTTCGCCGCTGGAACGTCTTCCTGGCCTTTAAAAGGAAGATCAAAATCTTCCATAAAACGTTTAATCGCTTTTTCTAAATCGGGAACCGCAATGGCGATGTGATCTAATGCAACTATCATATTATCAGCCCTTACAAGGTAATCGAGTTTAAGAATTCAGACGTTTGCGCTTCGATACGCGCTTTCACCACTTCTGGTGATTCTACAACGGCTTTTTCATCTGGGGTAATTTTAAATAATACTTGGCCCTTGCTGATGATGGCACCATCATCTTCCACCAATATTTTATCAACAGTACCAGAGAAAGGCGCATTGACCTTATTGAACATCTTCATCACTTCAATAATATACAGTGGCTGACCCGCTTCAAAATGAGAGCCTTGCTCAACAAACGCAGGCATACCTGGCGCTTCGCAAGAATAGAACATACCACCGGTTGGCGCTAAAATTTCATCACTCTTGGCAACAGGAGGTGGCACTAATACTTTCGCCATCTTCACTTGCAGCTCTTCATCTAATAACGGCTCAGGAAGATGAACACTTAAATCCTCATTCACTTTCAAGTCAAAGAACTGGGTACTAACACCGATGAAAGGCAATAAAGATAGGATTTCATTACCCGCTTGATAACCTAAGTGCGCCGATTGAATCGCCTGCCACTGGTCATTATCAATATCTGATGAAGGAGATTTCTTACTACTTAATACTTTGCACAAGTTAGAAAAATCAGATGTCTCTAATACTTTTTCTAGTTCGGCATAAAAATCTAATGCCTGGCTTAAAACATCATGATCGTGATCCCAAATCATGCTGGCTGCTGGATTATTCTCGTTGTAATCCATATTTAAGAAGTGATACGTCTCAGCCAATACTTTAACTGGGTTTTCAATCCAGGATATTTCACCCTTTTCATTTTGACTGAAGTA
>PJEL010001358.1_pt1 | contig 25098 bp, 24 predicted proteins | sample 1853271 | NCBI WGS metagenome assembly PJEL01 (sample SAMN08108733, study PRJNA415343) | Invertebrate metagenome, whole genome shotgun sequencing project. | host: Globobulimina | place: Sweden: Gullmar Fjord | collected 2015-08
GTCGTGCTGATGCATACGAAAACAGTAGCGTCGGCAGGCTGCCCGGCGACCGGCCTCGGGAGTGTCGACCGTGCGCGTGGTGACGGTTACGACGGGTCCAGCTATCCTGTTCATTATGAGAATGATTCTCAATACACGAGTATTGGTGGCGGTTGGTGCTGCAGTCATGCTCCTCGCGGCGTCGTGCTCGTCTGACGGTGCTGACGACACGGCCACCGGCGTCAATGTCGTCGCTACGACGACTATGCTCGGCGATATCGCACGCACCATTGTCGGTGGCGATGGTTCGGTCGAGATCCTCTTCTCCGTGGGTGCAAGCCCCCACGACTTTCGTCCCTCTTCTGCCCAGGTGACCGCTATCTACGAGGCCGACCTCGTCCTGGCGAACGGCCTCGGCCTCGAGGAGGGGCTGTCGGATGTTCTGCGCGCTGCGCAGGCCGACGGCGTCAACGTTATGGAGGTCGCAGAACAGCTCGATCCCTTGACCTTCGAGGACAGAGAGCCGTGCTCAACCGGAGGAGAAGACGAATCCCACGATGGTGAGTGCGATCCCCATGTCTGGCTGGACCCTGATCGGAACGCTACGACCGCTGAGTTGGTCGCCGAATCGCTGGCGCACATCGATTCCTCTGTGGCGTGGGAAGACCGAGCCGCGACGTATGCCGATGACCTCGCCGAAGCCGACGCAACGATCGTAGATCTTCTCGATGGCATTGCTTCGGAGGATCGTATGTTGGTCACCAACCATGACTCGCTCGGGTACTTCTCTGACCGCTACGGCTTCATGGTGGTTGGCACCGTCATACCAGGAGGATCAACGCTCTCAGAGCCGAGTTCTGTGGACTTGGCGAACCTCGTTGCTCTCATCAACGAGACCGGTGTCTCTGCGATCTTTGCCGAGACGTCCGAGCCGCTCGCTCTCGCTGAGGCGATCGCGGACGAGGTCGACCACGAGGTCGAGGTTGTCTCCTTGTACACGGGCTCGCTCGGCGAGGAGGGCTCGGGAGCCGAAACGCTCATCGGGATGCTGCTCACGAATGCCGAACGAGTCGCCAGCAGCCTGTCGTAGAGTGACGAGATGATCCAGGAAGGCACGATCGCATCAAAATCGCTTGTGGTCACAGCCGCCGATACCGCAGTGGCGCTCGGCTCAGGTGACGTTAACGTTCTCGGAACCCCACGAGTCGTGGCCCTCTGCGAGGAGGCCGCCGTCGCGGCACTTGCCGGCCTGTTACCTGAGGGATCAACGACGGTCGGCACGAGCATCACTGTCGATCATCTGGCCGCGACACCCGTCGGTGGCTCGGTCACGGCTTCAGCGACCGTGACCGCTGTCGATGGCGGGACGATCTCGTTCTCGCTCTCGGTCGTCGACGGAGAGACCGTTGCCGCAAGAGGTGCTCACACGCGAGCAGTCGTCGATCGCAATCGCTTCGAGGCTTCGCTCTGAAGCGACTCAGCATGGACAGTCGGCTACGCGAGCCACTCCACTCTGCACCAGGTGCGGTTCTGGCAGGCAGGACACGGGATGTGCCTGCTGTAGTCCCTTCCAGGAATCCAGAGCGAGAACGCGAGGCTGCGTACGGCCATCTCTATGTGGGTCATGCGCGTTCGTACCGTGCACTCTGAGCACGTGACCACACCCGTGCCACGTTCGTGATGACCCGCAGAGTAGAGAGCTTCATGGCCATCAGTCTCATGGCGATCGACCAGCGGCTCGTCTCTGAGTGAGTCTTCGATCTCGATCGGGGGTGTCTCGAAGAGTGCGCGCTTCCCCTTGATGTCGTCGCGATCGCTCACAGCAGGCCCTCGATCGCGACAGCGAGCTCTCGGTACGCCCTTGCAGGCTTTGATCGGCCAGCGTGGGCGAGCACAGACACTCCATCCTCTGGTGCCTCAGCGACGCGGACCGAGCGAGGAACCGGTGGATCGATCACATTGAGTCCGTGTGTCTCTCGAACATCGTCCAGAACTCTCTTCGACAGATTCGTCCGGGCGTCGAACATCGTGGCAATGCCACCAAGTACCTCAAGGTCTTCGTTCGTGTAGTTGCGCACATCGTCGATCGTCTCCAACAGCTGTCCCACACCGCGGTCAGAGAGCGTCTCGGCCTGGAAGGGGATGAGGACTGAATCGGCGGCAGTGAGTGCGTTCACCGTGAGGATTCCGAGGGACGGTCCGCAGTCGATGAGAACCACGTCGTAGTCGTCCTTGACTTCCGCAAGAGCTCGCTTGAGTACGAATTCCCTTCCGGTCTTCGTGAGGAGGTGGATCTCGGAACCGGCGAGGTCGATCGATGAGGGAAGCAGGTCTGGTCCCTCCCTCGCGATGAGCACATCGGACGCATCGTTGCGACCAAGGAACACGTCATGGATCGTGATATCGAGGGAATCGGGGTGCGTACCAGTTGCGTACGTCAGGCAAGCCTGTGGGTCGAGGTCGATCATCAGCACGCGATGGCCGCGCTCAGTCAACGCCTCAGCAAGCGTGTGGACGGTCGTCGTCTTTGCGACGCCGCCCTTCTGGTTCGCAACCGCGATGACCGTCGACATAGTCCAACAATACTCCCGGTACGTCGCTTCTAACTTGGCCCCTCCGGAAGGCAGTCTGGAGCCGCTGGGTCTTGGATAACGGGATGGCCTGTTCGTTCGATGACCACGGGCACCAGACAGGCACCGATACGTCCATCGGGTTCGAAGATGAACTGGGCGATCGCCGTCTTCTTTGCCTCTGCAGGGTACGCCTGCCACACGAAGTTGCCGAGCCCCCACGCGATCGGTCTGTCGTTGTACCACTCGAGGGGTTGGAGCATGTGCTGGTGGTGTCCGAACACGCCGTCGGCGCCGGCGTCGATCCACGCCTCAGCCTGGCGTCGCTCAAATGTCCTCGGCCGTGTCGTGTTCTGCTCTCCCCAGTGCGCTGTCACGAAGACGAGATCGGCAGTCTCCTTCGCCGCCGCGATCGCCACCGCAATGGACTCCGTGTCGTTTCCGTGTGTCATTCCTGGCCGATCGTCCAATGCCAACCAGGACCCGCTTTCCGGGTTGACGCCACCAGATCCGATGACAGCGATCGTCCATCCGTTGATGTCCATGACCACCGGCGTGTATGCCTCGTTGTAGTTGGCCCCGGTTCCGACGGGCGCGATCCCAACGTCCCTGAGGTTCTGCATTCCGTCGAGCATTGCGTCGAACCCGAAGTCGGTGCCGTGGTTGTTCGCCAGATTCGCGATGTCCACTCCCGCGGCGGCCATTGATGGCAGAGCTTCGAGGTCGCATCTGAATGTCCAAGGCTTGTTCCAGGGAGTGCCGAGGAGAGATGGCGAGCACTCGAGATTGACGATCGTGAGGTCATCGGCAAGGAAGGCACCGAACAGCCCCGTCCAAGCGTCCTCGTAGCCGGTCGTCGGGAAACTCCTCACGAACGTGGGGTCGAGATTCACATCGCCAATGCCGCTCACAACCAAACGAGTGCGCGGTGTCTCGATCGGGACATGGATCGTGGTCGTGGTGGTTGTGGTCAGCTCGGGCAGTGTTGTCGTGGTGATGGCTGCAAGTGCTGTCACCGGTGCGAGCGTCGCCGGCGGTACGTCGTTGGCCGCGCGCGTGGCCGAGCATGCCGAGATGGCCAGCATCAGTGCGGCGACTGTCGTGATTGCTCGCTTGTGCACATCACCAAGATAACGCACGGACCCGATTCCACTCAGCAGACGCAATTGTCCGATAATGCTTGGATGCTCTCGATTTCAGGCGTTCATAAACGGTTCGGTGACATCGTCGCGCTCGATGGTGCTGGCTTCTCCGTGGATCGTGGTCGGATTCTTGGATTTCTCGGGCCGAACGGTGCAGGGAAGACAACAATGATGCGCGTCATCTTCGACCTGGTGCAACCGGATCGAGGAGAGGTCACATGGAATGGCGCACCAGTTGACGCCGAAGCACGTCTCGGGTTCGGATACATGCCAGAGGAACGCGGCCTGTATCCGAAGATGAAGGTTGGCGATCAGCTGGTCCACTTCGCCAGACTCTCTGGTCTCTCTCGCGCAGAGGCCACTGAGGCTGTCCACCACTGGCTTGGCGTCCTTGGCTTGGGGGATCGGGTTGATGCAAGGCTCGAGGAGTTGTCCCATGGAAACCAGCAACGCGCTCAGCTTGCGGCAGCGCTCGCTCCGAATCCGACGTTGCTCGTCCTCGATGAACCCTTCGCAGGGCTTGATCCCATTGGAGTCGACTCCCTCTCAGACACGTTGAGAGATCTCGCATCCGCGGGTGTCACGATCGTGTTCTCCAGCCACCAGTTGGATCTCGTGGAAGATGTGTGCGAGGACGTGGCCATCATCGTCGAGGGTCGAGTCGTGTTGGCCGGTCGGCTTGCAGACATCAAGGCTGCCTCCACGAGTCGGAGGTTGTCGATCACGGTTGACGGCGCGCCGTGGGTTCCTGATCTCCCCGGAGTCGAGATCATCGAAAACCAGAGCGATGCACACTGTGTTGTGCCCGATGATGCTCCGGTGGCAGAGATCCTCGCCTCAGCCCAGCAGCAGGGCACGGTCACCTCCTTCGCGTTCGAGCCGCCCCATCTCACCGACCTCTTCAGAGAGGCTGTGCGACCGTGAACCCGTGGACGCAGGTGTGGCTGCTCGCGAAGAGAGAGTTCACAGAACGTGGGCGGAGCAAACCCTTCCTCGTCACCATGGCGCTGCTTGCAGTGGTGATCATCGCGGTGGGTCCGATCACCAATGCGCTTTCGGGCGGCGAGCCGGATGCGACCACCGTTGGGTTGGTCGGCGACCAGCCGGAAGGCATCGAGGACGAACTCGTGCTACAGGGCATGCTCCTTGGCATCGAGATAGAAGTCGAGACGATTGCTGAGACGGACGACTTCTCCCAGATGCTCGAAGACGACGATGTGGATGCGGTTCTGGTGGACGGCGAGGAGCTCGTCTTCTATGACAACGATTCAACGAGAGTGACGGCAATCGTTCAACGTTCCCTCGATGTGGTGAACACGCGTGCGGTTCTCGATGACCTTGGTCTCTCGGATGAGGAGATCGCTTCGGTTGAGGAGCCCTCGACGGTCACAGTCACGACGATCGAAGAGTCAGACACCGAAGATGAGGCGCGAAAGGCTGCGGCGTTCCTCGGTGCGATCATCCTATACATCGCAATCATTATGTTTGGTCAGTTCGTCGCGATGGGAACCGTTGAGGAGAAGCAGAATCGTGTGGTCGAGGTCGTGCTGTCGAGAGTCAGCTCGTGGCAGGTATTGGTCGGCAAGGTTGCCGGGATCGGTCTTCTCGGTCTTGTCCAACTGACCATCCTCGCTGGCGCTGCCTATATCTCGGCTCAGCTGGCCGACCTTGCCGACATCGACGTGAGCGGTATCGGGCTGCCGATCATCGCAAGTGTTCTCTTCTGGTTCGTGCTTGGTTACACGTTCTACGCGTTCCTGTACGCGGCCGTAGGTTCGACCGTGTCGCGTCAGGAAGACCTTCAGGGTGCGCTCATGCTCCCTATCGCGCTGATTCTCCCCGGATATCTGCTCGCGATCGCTGCAGTTGAGAACGCCGATGCGGTGGTGCCGAGAGTCGCATCACTCCTGCCCATGTGGGCGCCATTCGTGATGCCCGTTCGTATCGCGTCAGGATCTGCGCAGGCGTGGGAAGTCGCTGTTGCGGTGATCGGGTCGGCCGCCGGTGCTCTTGCATTGGTGTGGATTGGATCCCGCGTCTATCGCGGCGCGCTGCTACGCACCGGTACGAAGGTGAAGCTCAAAGACGCCTGGAAGGCTGCAGCTGAATAGCATCCGGACGCCAATTCGACAACAGCTCGTAGGCTGGTCAGACCAGTCGTGGCGCCAGAGTTGCTGATTCCCAGGTATCGAATACCTCGAATAGCCTGTCGGGGACCTCGAGCATCGGTACGTGCCCCACATCCTCAAACAGTACGACAGTCCAGTCCGGGCGCTGTCTCCCGATCCAGCGTGCAGCAGATGCGCTGACTAGTTGGTCCTCAGTGCCGTGGACTACAAGGGTGGGTTGCGTGACTCTGTGGATGAGCTGTCCGAATTGGCTCTTCCTGACCACGTACGGCGCGATCGACTTCATGGCTTCCACGAGTGCGGCGGTCGCCCACGGTTGTGTTCTGCGGAGTGAGGCGACCTCCGTTGCGTGCTCCCAAACTTCGGACGGCAGGAACTCGGGATGCCTGGTCACGAATGTGAGCGCTTCGACGACGCCCTCGTCAACTGTGATCTGTGCACGGAATGAGTCGATCAGCTTTCCCCCGAGCCACGGGATGAGGGGAACGGAGAGCCGGGCTCCTGCATGGAAGTTGATGCTGGACCAGGAGAAGACAGGTGCGGCAGGGTCGACGAGAACCAGCGAGTTGACACGGTCGGGATACAGCTCGGAGACGAGGATCGAAATGAGTCCGCCCATCGAGTTGCCGATGAGCATGGCATCTCCGCCGAAGTGGTCGATGACATCCTTGACGAGATCAGCGTTGCGCTCGACCGACGAGCCACCTTCGAGAGGAGGGGTGAACCCGAAGCCGGAGAGGTCGGGAGCGATCACCCTGTGGGAGTCCGCGAGCTTCGGAGCCAGCAGTGCCCAGTTGTAGGCGGATCCTTCTAGGCCGTGCACGCACACGATGAGCGGTCCATCGCCACCGTAGTCAAGGACGCTCACAGGGCCGTTCAGATCGATCGTGTACCGCTCCATCAGATACCGAGTCCGTCGAGCAGCTCTGTCGTTTCTGTTGTTGTGAAGATTCGCTGGAAGTAGAACCTGCTGACGCCCATCCCTTTGAAATCGGCAAGTTGCTCGTTGACCTGCTCGTAGGTTCCCCTGGGTGTCTGACGCTTCTCGTAGTGGTCCTCGAGCTCTTCCCTGCTGATACCCGCGTCAGCCGCTTGCGAGTCCATCAATTCCTCGAACTCGGCTGTGGTCTCAGTCGCGACCACCTGGCCACTTGACGACAGTCGAATCTCGTCAGGGTCCCGTCCGGCTTCGACGGCCGCGGTCCTGAATCGCTCGATGCGGTCAGCCATGTCTGCACCTGGATAGATGTTGAACTCGTCCGCGTATTGTCCTGCGAGACGTGGCGTCTTGTACTTGCCGGTACCGCCTACGAGTATTGGCAACGTGCCTGTTGGCTCCGGCGAGAGCGGGAAGGCCTCGAGTTCGTAGTGGTCGCCTTTGAATCCAGGGTGGTCGGAATCGAGACCTGCGGTGATGTAGGCGAGTGCCTCCTCGAGACGCACAAAGCGCTCAGTCATATCGGGATAGTCGAATCCGAAGACCTCGTGCTCGCGATCCATCCACCCGGTGCCAACACCGAGCGTGAATCGGCCACCGGACATTCGATTGAGCGTCACCGCCATCTTCAGTATGACTGCAGGGTGCCTGAACGTGATCGGCGAGACCAACATGACGAGGTCGATGTCCTGTGTCTCTCTGGCGAGGCCACCAAACTGGATGAAGGCGTCGGGCGCAGGTGTCTCCTTGGCTTTCTCCTCATCGAGTGCAAGCAGGTAGTGGTCGGGGAGTGCGATGGCGGCGAGACCGCGATCGGCCGCAAACGATGCTGCCTCGAGCAGGTGGGGGTACGGGCCGGATACCTGAAGTGCATATTCCATCTGCAGAGATTAGGACCCGCAGTGGGTACGAAATAACACAGGGTTCCATCGACACACATAGGTCACAGCGCCTCTGCGGTCGCCAGCTCGGCATAGACGTCGAGCATATGTGTCGTTGTGTGCGCCACCGTCAGTTCGCAGGCAATCGTCTGCCATGATGTGTTCGACGTCTGCGATTGGAGGAGACATGCTCAGAGGCATCGCGCCAGTGCTCGCGTTGAGCTTGCTCGGCGCCGCGTGTGCGAGCGCGAGCGATTCTTCGGTGGAAGAGACTCCCACGACGACTGACGGAGCTGTGTCCCTCGCTACTTCGACATCGACGACCACATCGACTTCAGCCCCGACCACATCGTCCACTCGCGAGACTGATTCCGACGCTAGCGATGCGGCGAGTCCACTCGTTGTCGTGGCGATCGACTTCGCCGCAGGGTTCATCCTCATCCGCAACGATGGCGACGAGGACTATGACCTGGGCGGACATTGGATATGCAACAGGCCGACATACAGTCAGCTTCCCGATGCGGTGCTTGCTCCGGGCGATGTCATTGAGATCGAGGCGTCAGCGGTCGGATTGAGCGCCGGTAGTGGCGAACTTGCCCTGTATACGTCGGGTGATTTCTCGAACGCTGATGACATCATTCGCTACGTTCAATGGGGAACCGACTCCCACGGTCGCACGGCAACAGCGGTTGCCGGCAGCGTTTGGCAGAATGGCGACTTCGTCGACAACCAAGGCGGCAATCTCGCTTCTGTCGGATCAGACCCGGTGTCAGCCGCCGATTGGTCCTCCTCCTGATGCACGCATAAGTGCCGTTGAGGCTCGACATCGTCAGCCAATAGCGATTGCTCTCGACGGATGACGCACGACGCACCTGAGGGTGCATATCCGGCGACATGTGCAGCCCCACGATGAGCGCATATGTGGTTCTCCTATGTCAAGCGGCCTGCGCGAGTGGGGGTGTTTGGGCGTCATGGGCGGTCGCGCAGTTCGGCATACTTGCCGGCGGTGTGGGGGTGGTTCTCGTTCCACTGGCTCCAGCGCAACGACTATCTCTGACTGTTTCGAGGCACCACAAGCGGTTCGGTGATGCGGGTGACCGCCGGCAAAGTGAAGCCGAAGTCCGGTCGGCTCCATTACATTGCGGCCGACTACCAGTGAAGGACTCCTCATGAGCGTTCGAAAGGACGGGCGGGCGGTCAGAGCCTCAGTACCGCGCAGCAGACATGGCGAATGGACACCGGCGCCAGATCGACCAGATCCGGTATCTATCATCACGAGCCAGAACGCATCACGACTCCAGTTTCTCGTACCGATACGGCACAGGCGGATGTCGCTGTCTCCGTTCGCGTTCTATCGGGGCGCCGCCAAGTTGATGGCGTTGGACCTTGCAACGACGCCGGACACGGGGTTGTCGGCGCAGATCTGCGGGGATGCCCATTTGTCCAATTTCGGTGTCTATGGATCGCCTGAGCGTGATCTTGTCTTCGATCTCACCGATTTCGATGAGACGCTCCCCGGGCCGTGGGAATGGGACTTGAAACGACTTGCTACGAGCTTCATGATCGCAGCTCGCCACAAAGGGTTCGGTGACGACGCCGGTGCAGACCTTGCTCGGCGAACTGCAGCGGCGTATCGCACGACCATGAGGGGATTCGCGAAGGCGAAGCACCTGGATGCCTGGTACGCGCATCTCACGACCGACGATGTATTCGAGGCGTTCGAAGATCAGATCTCCAAAAAGGACAAGAAGCGTTCTGCAAGATTCGTTCGCAAGGCACGGCACAAGAACAGCCTCCACGCATTATCGAAGCTCGCCGAATCGGTGGATGGCGAATACCGGATTGTCTCCCAACCACCTCTCCTCATCCCCTTGCGAGAGTTTCCCTCCAACTCTGATCCCGAATTCGAAGGCTCGATTCGCGAGCTGTTTCGCCAATACGTCGATTCGGCCTCCGATCACTTGGAGCCTCTATTGAGACGCTTCACGTTCAGGGATCTTGGCTTGAAGGTCGTCGGAGTCGGAAGCGTTGGCACTCTGTGCGCGATCGTATTGCTGGAGGGACGGGACGACCGCGATCCTTTCTTCCTTCAGATCAAGGAAGCTGGCCCCTCGGCGCTCGAGGATCATCTCCCGCCGAGTAGGTACGACAATGCTGGGGAGCGCATCGTGGTGGGTCAGCGGATCATGCAGGCAACGAGCGACAGCTTCCTGGGCTGGACTCGTGGCGCATCGACAAACACCGACTACTACGTCCGGCAGCTCAAAGACATGAAGGGCTCCATCGACGTCGAATCGGCGACAGCTGACTCGATGGACCGGTTCGCTCGGTTGTGCGGTTGGACACTTGCCCGGGCACATGCTCGGTCGGGCGATGCCAAGGTCATCGGCGACTACCTCGGCAAGGGGCAGGTTTTCGACGACGCCATCGGTCGGTTCGCAGTCGCCTACGCAGACCAGAATGCTCGGGACTATGCGCGTTTCCGTGCGGGCATCGAAGCTGGAGAGATCCAGGCCCACGAGTGACCCAGCCGTCGAGTACGACTGAAACCATGGCGTGCCAACGTGGCCAAGTGGTCGCGAAGGCGGTGCCCTTTTTGGTAGCACTCCACACATGCGGTGACGTCGGGGCGAAACTCATCGCCCCGACCACTTAGCTCCATGGCATTTCCTCAACTCAAGGCTGGAAGCACCTGCAGTTCTGCGGATCACACTCTTCGAGGAACTGGAAGATATCGATTAGCTAAGTCGGTCCACCGAGCCAGATAGCGCATGGGCAGCAATATGGGCGGCGCGGAGAGAGCGCATGAGTGCCGTCATGTGCGTCTTGATCGATCGGCTAGCGGTTCGACAATTCAGGATCGGTCACCCTCGATGTGAGAATCTGGTGCTGGTGTTGACGAAGATCGCTGCGAAGGCGATTCCGGCGCCGATCAGAGTGGCAGAGAGACGGGCAATTCCTCCTGCCGAAGCGTCGTCACCGGTCACATGAAGCGCGAACACCAACATCGCTGTCAAGAACAGAGTGAATACGGCGTAATTGACCTTCTGAAGTGCAATCATCGCAAATCCGGATATTAGGAATGCGGCGGTGACCACCGCCTGACTGTCACCAATGAGTAGCAGAGATGCACTAGCCGCTACGACTCCGAGGAGGGTTCCTGCTGTGCGAAGAAGTCCGATCTGGATGGTCGCTCCTCGCTCCTCGCGCAGAATCACCAACACAGATATCACGATCCAGATCGGGAAGTCAGGAAATAGGACGATTCCCACGTACGTGGCCAGCCCCGCGGACAGACCACGGATCAGGGCGAACCGACCCAGTGGTGTCCACAACTCGCCAACCAAAGTAGAGATCAGAGGTGGTTTCTCGTCTTCTGACGCCGGAGAAGGATGGATTGAACCAGATATCCATACTCCAATGCCAGTCACTACGCCGCCAACCAGGAAGGCCAGAGCGAGTTCAGTAGGCGCATCCACAGTTCCCGATAGTGCCAAGGCAAGGATCACCCAGAGCGCCATCAGCAACCCGCGAACCGCGGCCGGTTTGCCCAACGCAGCAGCGACCGTTGCCAGATAGACGATCACCGCCATCAGGACCCCGGCGACGAGGACGTGAGAGGTTCCCGCCCACGCTCCAGCGAACGCTAGAAGCGAACCGCCTACCGTGAACAAAGCCAACGCAGACAGTCGGCTCCGCAACGAACCCGGTTCGTCGGCGATCATCACAAAGAGCGCAGCGATGCCAATCGCAATCCCCAGAGTCCCGAACAGAATTAGAACAACTGCCACTCCGACTATCACGCCGACAGTGGTCAATCCACCACCGACGTTGATCTCGGTCCAATCCAAGCGGTAGACAGAAGGTCTAGTCATCCGCGTGGAGGATACCGCCGACCGACCCTCGCCAGCCGCCACCAAAACGCTCACATCCACCGTGATTCTCCCGTCTACAACCGGCAACATGTGCGGCTCAACCTGAACTCGCAGCTCTTGTGGGCGGGTGGTTGATTCGATCAGACCGACTGCTGCGTATCGAGGAGACCTGAGAGGCGGGACCACGGAGTTGTAGTCGTCGCACCGTGGTTTGAGGTAACGCTACGGAGTGGTTGGGTGTCATAATGGCGGGTGGACCACACGACGAGGAGGAATGCATGCCAGAAGGCGTAATCAAGGCAAGCGGGTGGGTGCTTTATGCAACCGTTATGTTTGTCATCATTGGCGTACTTGATGTCATCTATGGATTGACCATGATCATCAACGACGAGTGGATCGTATTCGGTGCAGATACTGTGTGGTATCTCGATATCAGTGCTTGGGGTTGGATCACGCTTCTCATGGGTGTGTTAGCCCTTGCTGTGGCCGCAGGGATCTATTCGGGCCAGACATGGGCCAAGGTCCTGGGAATTGTCGCTGCTGTCTTGGCCGCGATAGATGCGTTCATCGTCATGCCGTATTACACGGTGTGGGGAATCGCTGTTCTGGCGATGTCGATGCTCGTTATCTGGGCGTTGACGGTGCATGGAGACGAAGTAGCGGCGTAGACACCTACGTCACCTAGACAGACACGATGCCGCCTCGGGTACGCCCCCGGCGGCATCGTCGTTTCACAAACTGCCCGCCCACCCCCGGCAATATTTGCGACTGCTATGAGGACCATTTGGAGCAACGCCGGAGAGTCAGTTGCCCCGATCACCCCGATCGCCACGGTCGCGTGGCGGTTCGGTGATGGTCGAGGAGAGATTCGCGGCGGTGTCTGACGATTCGTGATTGCGGTCCTGGCTCGATCGGTCCTGATGTCCGAATCGATGTCTCGGGGATGCACCCAATAGTGCCGCTCTAACTGGTCCCGTGCATCGTCGATACGATCGGTGAGCCGCCTTGGAGCATCCGATCGCTCGACGGACTGCTCCGCATCGGTCCCGCGGTCAGTGACCCTGTTGGTCGCCTGGTCGCTGCGGTCATTGGCGCCATCCGTCGCGTATACGGCGGCTGCTGGACGATATTCGACGGCCATCGATTGCGAAGAACGATCGCCGCTTTGCGCGGAAGTCTGGAATCTGTCGCTGGTTCCCAATATGGTGGAAACAGAAGGAAGGAATCCATGGCACAGTCATACTTCAGCCCGAAGGTGTTCACGTTCTTGAAGGAACTCGACGCGAACAACGACAGGACCTGGTGGGAGCAGAACAAGGACCGCTATATCGAGGTCATCCGCGAGCCCGCTAAGGCGTTCATCGAGGACTTCGGCCCGAGGCTTCAGGCGATCTCCGAACACTTCGTTGCCGACACGCGAACCAACGGCGGCAGTCTCATGCGCCCCTATAGAGACACGCGATTCTCGAAGGACAAGACGCCGTACAAGACGAACGTCGGTGTCCAGTTCCGCCACGAACGGGGCAAGGACGTCCATGCGCCCGGGTTCTACATTCACATCGAACCGGGTGCCTGCTTCGCTGGAATCGGAATGTGGAAGCCGGAACCCAAGGTTGCTCGCCAGATCAGGCAGCACATATACGAGCACCCGGCCGACTGGAAACAGGCCACTAGGTACAAGCGGTTCACCGACGTCTGGGGGATCATGTCTGACGATGATGGCGATCATCTCAAGCGGCTCCCGAAGGAGTTCGAACCCGGCTTCCCTTACGCAGACGATCTCCGCCTGAAGACGTTCATTGCCGGTTCGAAACTCTCTCAGAAGGTTGTCACGTCACCCGACTTTGATCTGGAGCTAGCGAAACGCTTCAAGGTTGGCAGCGATCTCAATCGGTTCCTCTGTGAAGCAGAGGGCCTTCCGTATTGAGCAGTCCGGTTTACCTGAGGCGTTCCCCAGCGAGGAGTGCGTACTTGGGGAAATCGAAGTCTCTGTCGAGCGCCCAGCGGAACGCAAGCCCGTCGAGGAGGCCGAGCAGGAGCTCGGCCCGGGTGATGGACTCCTCCGGAGTCAGCGACGTGTCCCCGCGTTGCATCGCCTCGCCGAATCGCTCGACGCGGCGTTGGTGGTGGCGGAGGAATCGCTTCCGTGCGCCGTTGCCGGTGGAACCGCCCGTTACCGCAGCCATCACGTAGACCCCTGCCATCTCGGGCTCCTCAACGAAGAACCGAATGTACGCGTCGACGAGATCATCAACCGTGTCCGTGCCCTTGTGCTGCGGATCGGGATCCACAGCCCGGATGGACTCGCGGACGACCCGGATGATCGCCTCCTCTTTCGAGTCGAAGAGGTTGTAGAAGCTCCCCGAACGCACCTTGGCACGGTCACAGATAGCCTTGAGCGTCGCGGCCTCCATGCCACCCTCAGCGAGGAGGCTGCGAGTAGCTTCGACAATCTTGGCTTCGGTCTCCACGCCTACCTGGTATCGCGCCACGGGTTCCTTTCGTTGTGGAGAGCGTAGTTCAAATCTTGAGCACTCACTCAAATATGGTCGGTCACTCAAACTTGGAGTGTATACTCAAATTGTGTAGTCAGGCCTGTCGGTGATGGCCCTACACCGTCAGAGTCACGTTGGTGGAGCGCGAGGAATACATATGAGTCATTACATCAGCAATCGCAGGGATATCGAGTTCAACCTCTTCGAGTACCTCAAGGTTGGCGACTACTACGGCAACGCGCCGTTCGCCTCGTTCGACGAGAGCACAGCACGAGACGCCCTTCGTGAAGTCGATCGCCTTGCCAGGGATGAATTCGCAACGAGCTTTGTCGACGCAGATCGCGAGACACTCGAGATCGTCGATGGCGAAGTGAAGCTTCCCGACAGCGTGAAGGCGAGCCTCGATGCGATGTACGAAGGCGGGTGGAATCTGCTCGGCCTCGATGAGAACTTGGGCGGCTTCGGCGCTCCAGATTCGCTCCGATGGGCGACAAGTGAGATGTTCATCGGTGCAAACCCTGCGGTGTTCCTCTTTGCGTCCGGCGGGCTCATGGCCAGCATCATCTTCAACCTGGGCACCGAGCAGCAAGCAGAGAAGTGGGCGCTGCCCATGGTCGAGAACCGCTGGGGCGGGACGATGGTGCTCACCGAAGCTGATGCCGGCTCCGATGTTGGCGCAGCTACGTCAAAGGCAGTGCACATCGAGGGCGACACATATCACCTCGAAGGTGTCAAGCGGTTCATCACGTCAGGTGAGAACGACTATTTCGAGAACATCATCCACCTCGTTCTTGCTCGATGCGAGGGTGCCGAGCAGGGCACGAAGGGCCTCTCAATGTTCATCGTCCCAAAGCTCCATGTCAACGACGACGGATTGCTCGGCGAACGCAACGGCATATATGCAACCAACCTCGAACACAAGATGGGCATCAAAGGGTCTACGACCTGTGAACTCACGATGGGCATGGACGAGCCCTGCGTCGGTTATCTGGTCGGTGGATCGCACCACGGCATCCGGCAGATGTTCAAGGTCATCGAGGACGCTCGAATGATGATCGGTGTCAAGTCTGCTGGTACGTTGTCGACCGGCTATCTCAACGCTCTCGAGTACGCCAAAGAACGTGTTCAGTCTGCTGATCTGTCACAGATGATGGACAAGACTGCTCCCCGCGTGGAGATCATCCGCCACCCGGACGTTCGTCGGATGCTGATGATTCAGAAGGCGTACTCCGAAGGGCTGCGAGCCCTCTGGATGTACACGGCTTCGACACTCGACAAGAAGGTGCTCCATCCAGAAGACGAGTACTGGGACAAGGTCAATGATCTGCTGCTTCCAATGGTGAAGGGCTATTCATCCGAGAAGGCATACGAGCTCCTTGCGTTGTCGCTCCAAGTGTTTGGTGGTTCAGGCTTCACGCAGGACTACCCGATCGAGCAGTACATCCGCGACGCGAAGATCGACACGTTGTACGAAGGCACCACCGCCATTCAGGCGCTCGATCTCTTCTTCCGCAAGATTGCCCGTGACCAGGGCCAGACAATGATGAAGTTCGCCGAAGGAATGCTGGAGTACGTGAAGGGCGGATCCGATGAGTTCGCGACCGAACGCCAGGCGCTCGGCCATGCACTCGAGCAGGTTCAGAACCACATTGGCGTTCTCGTAGGCCACTCGATGAACTCGATGCAGAATCCGACGGAGATCTACAAGACGGGTCTGCACACGAACTCGCTTCTTGAGAGCTTGTCCGAGGTCACCATTGCCTGGCTGCTCCTCGAGCATGCCGAGGTCGCTCACGCCGCTCTTGGAGATGCGACGGGTGACGATGTCGGCTTCTATGAGGGCAAGATCGCTTCTGCCAGATTCTTTGTCGGTGACGCACTCCCCAAGGTCAGCCTGCGAACAGCGGCTGCGCAGGGTGAAGACGGCTGGATCATGGAGATGTCAGACGCAGCCTTCTGAGCCCAGCATTGGCGTCGCGTTGAGAGCCGGAGTCGGTCGAGCTACGCTTGCCCGATGAGCGACACCTACAACTCGATCCTTTCCCTGCGCGCGATTCGGGCGTTCGCTGACCGACCGATCGATGATGATGACCTCGACAAGGTTCTTCAGGCGGCCAGATGGACGGGTTCGGCGAAGAACATGCAGAACTGGTCGTTCGTCGTTGTCGACGACCCAGCTCAGAAGGATCGTCTGTGTGGTGCGGGGGACTTCACCACCCCTGTGAGCAACGCGCCCGTTGCGATCTGTCTTGTCCAGGAGCACGAGGGCTATGAGTTCGACACAGGCAGACTCGGACAGAACATAATGCTTGCCGCTGACGCCATCGGCTTGGCGACGTGTCCTGTGACGCTCCACCGTGAGGAGATCGCATTTGAGGTGCTCGGTCTCCCCGAAGGAGTCCGGTGCCGGTATGCAATCGCAATCGGGTATCCGGCACCGTCTTCCGGCCCCACGAGAATGGGTGGTCGAAAGCCGATCGGTGAGCTCGTGCACCGGAACACCTACGACGGCTGAGCGCTACTCGAGGTCGAACGCAGGCAATCCGTCGATGCTCAAGGTGTTCTTCTCGACCTGGTACGCAGCGATATCGGCGTCGGTTCGTTGGTCGACCCACGCATCGAGGCGCGAGCGATCCTCCACGAACTGCATCTTCGGAACGGAGTAGCCACACGAGTCCTGGACGCGTTCGACGTCGATTGTTATGACGGACCTGATCGCACGCCTCTTTGGAAACAGTCTCACTAGTTCCCCGTATCGCCCCGAGGTTGGAAGATGCACGTTGCCCTCGCCGTAGACACGCACAATCCGTGGCGGGCCGTCGAATGCGTTCCACATGAGTGTGATGCGACCGTTATCGCGGATGTGGGCGATTGTCTCGGCGCCGCTGCCGGTTAGGTCGAGATATGCAACCTCCCTTTCGCCGAGAACTCGGATGGAGTCAAGCCCCTTCGGCGAAACGTTCACCCGCCCTTCCCGGCTTGGAGCGGTCGCAACAAAGAACATGTGCTGTCTGCGAATCCATGTCTGTGTGGCGTGGTCGATGTGATCAAGAACTCTTCCCATCGGGCGAGCCTATCTTCCCTGCATGACGAGGATCGCGGTATTCGACTCCGGTATTGGTGGCACGACGGTGCTCGACCGTGTGCGTGAGCGTGCTCCGTGGGCAGATCTCGTCTATGTCGCCGACCACGCCTTCGGGCCGTACGGCGAACGAACACTCGAGGAGGTGCGCGACCGCACTGAACTGCTTGGCCGATACCTTGAGTCTGCGGGCTTTGCTGAGATCGTTGTCGCATGCAACTCGGCATCCGCCGCCGCTCTCCATCAGCTCCGCGACGTCCTCCCCGACGTCGCGATCGTCGGTATGGAGCCAGCAGTGAAAACTGCTGCCGAGTTGACCAAGAGTGGCACGGTCGCGGTTCTTGCCACGGGTGCAACGTTCCAGGGCGAGCTGTTCAGAAGCCTCGTCGGTCGTCACGGAACAGACATTGACGTGATCGAACAAGCGTGTCCCGGCTTGGCCGCAGCTGTGGAGAGTGGCGAACCGGTCGCTCCGCTGCTCGATTCCTACCTTCCTCCCATCGCGGACTCGGATGCGGACGTTGTCGTTCTCGGCTGTACCCACTACCCATTCATCCGCGCCGAGATCGAGGAACGGCTACCCGGACTGACGGTCGTCGATCCGTCGGATGCAGTGGCCAAGCAGGTGATCAACGTTGCCCATGGCATCGGCCTCGACCTGATGGGCGCAGCGTCGACGGAGTGGTGGACAACCGAACTGCGACTCGATCCAGATGATGATCCTGGGGATGGACCGGCGTGGGGAGTGATCGACATCCTCGAAGGCGCGGACGCAGCCGTACACATCGGAACCACTACGATTTCTGCGGTCCAGGGAGACCTCACATCGATGTCTGTCGATGTGGTCGTGAACGCAGCGAACGCCGAGCTGACACACGGTGGTGGCATCGCTCTCGCCATCTCGGAGGCGGGAGGCCCGACCATCGGTGACGAATCGGTCGCCTGGATCGAGACGTACGGACCGCTGGTGCCCGGCGTGGCCGCACTCACTTCTTCAGGGCGCATGCCATCGTCGTACGTCGCTCATGTTGCGGGTCCGATCTACCGATCCGGTCAGGAGAACGAGGAGTTGCTCGCCGCTGCTGTCTACGCCGCGCTCGACACAGCGACCGAGATCGGGGCGACATCCATTGCGCTCCCTGCGATCTCCGCTGGCATCTATGGCTACCCGGCGGACGAAGCAACGATGGTCATCGCCCAAGCAGCGGCCTCGTTTCTTGATGGGGAGCACACCACGCTTCGATCGGTCAGGCTGGTCGGACACGACCGACCCATGACCGAACGCTTCGCTGCTGCGATATCCTCGCTCGTATGACACGGCCCACAGTCGGGATCCTCGGTGCGGGAGCCATGGGTGAGATATTCGCCCATGGGCTGATTCGTGCGGGTTGGGAGTCATCAGACCTTCACCTCGCGGTTCGACGATCCGAACGTGCACGTGATCTTGAGTTCGCCACCGGATCAGACGTCAGTTTGTCGCCTGTCGACGCAGCATCAGAGAGGGACGTTGTCATCATTGCGGTCAAGCCCAAGGATGTGCCAGCGCTTCTCAGCGAGGTCGAAGGAAGCATTACTGCGGATCAGATCGTCATTTCAATAGCCGCTGGCGTACCTGTGTCCGTGTTCGAGTCTGCTCTCGAAGGTATCCCCGTCGTCCGCGCCATGCCGAACACCCCCTCGGCTGTGGACCTGGGAATGACCGCATACACGCTGGGCACGAATGCAAAGGAGGACCACGCCGACCGGGCCCAGGAAGTCCTTGCGGCGGTCGGAGAAACCATCGAAGTACCGGAAGATCTCCTCGACGCAGTAACGGCGGTTTCTGGCACAGGTCCCGCGTATGTCTTTCTCATGGCTGAGGCACTCATCGAAGCCGCCATTCGAGAAGGACTTCCGCATCATGCTGCGGAGAAGCTCGTCCATCAGACCGTTCGGGGCGCAGGCGAGCTTCTCTCCACATCGGACAAGTCGGCGTTCCGCCTGCGTGGCGAAGTGACCTCGCCCGGCGGAACTACGGCGGCAGCCATGCACGTGCTTGAAGACGGCGGGTTCAGGGCGTTGCTCGAGAACGCAGTGCGGTCCGCGGCCGATCGTTCGCGTGAGCTCGGTAGGAAGGTATCCGACCGATGATCAGGGCCGCGGTGCTTGCCGTCACTGAACGGTCTGCCACCAAGAAGATCGTCGCGCAGACTTCGGCGGGACGGGCAGTTGCCAGACGATTCGTCGCAGGTGACTCGCTCGCCGAAGCGGTCAAGGTCGCCAAGGAACTCAACGGACTCGGCATGAAGGTATCGCTCGACCATCTGGGCGAACACGTGTCCGCCATTGAGGAAGCATCCGCGGCCAGGGACTCGTACCTCGGATGCTTGCGACAGATTGCTGATCATCGACTCGACGCCAACATCTCAATCAAGCTGACACAGCTTGGCATGGGGCTCGACGATGTGGCGGCGGCCGGGTACCTCGACGAGATCGCATCAGCCGCTCTTGAAACCGCCACGACGGTCACGATCGACATGGAGGAGTCCGAGCACACCCACGCGACGATTGACATGTACGTTGCTGCCCAGAAGGAACACGGGAACCTCGGCATTGCGCTGCAAGCGTATCTACGGCGCACTCAGGCCGACCTTGAACGGGTCATCCCCCTTGGCGGGCACATCCGGCTGTGCAAAGGCGCCTATGCCGAGCCGCCCGACGTCGCCTTTCAGGGCGCTGAAGTTGACGAGGCCTTCGACCGGCTTGGTGCGATGCTGATGAATGCGTCCGGGGTCGTGCCCGCCATCGCCAGCCATGACGATATGCGCCTCGCAAGAGTCCTCGTGGAGGCCAGAGATCGCTCGGAACCGTGGGAGTTCCAGATGCTGTACGGGATCCGAAGAGATCGTCAGAGCGAGCTCGTTGGCATGGGTCACGAAATGCGCGTGTACGTTCCCTTTGGCGAAGCGTGGTACCCGTACCTCACCCGACGGATGGCGGAGCGTCCCGCAAATCTGCTCTTCTTCATGAGAGCGCTGGCAGGGAAGTAGGGGACGCATGGGTGGAGCGCATGACCACGTTGGCCTGGGGAGTGTTCGGTACACAAGGCCGCTCGGTATCGCGTTCGTCTTGGTGCTGGGCTTCGCTGTCGTCGAATTCATCGCCGGTATCGCTTCGGGGTCGCTCGCTCTCACAGCAGACGCTGGGCACATGGGAGCGGACGCACTCGGTATTGGGATGGCGCTTGCCGCTGCTCTCGTGGCCAAACGGGCGAAGCCGAACGCAACGCAGACCTTCGGCCTCTATCGAATAGAGATCCTTGCGGCGCTTGCCAACGCTGTGCTTCTGGCCGGTGTGGCTACGTACGTGATCATCGAGGCAATACGCAGGATCGGAAACCCCGGTGAGATCGATACGGGGCTCATGCTCGCCGTCGCGCTCGGTGGACTGCTGATCAATGTGATCAGCTTTCGATTGCTGCGCGGTGGAGCCGACGAGTCGCTCAACGTTGAGGGGGCGTATCTCGAGGTTCTTGGCGATCTACTCGCGTCGATCGGTGTGATCGCAGCGGGCCTGGTAATCGTCCTGACCGACTGGTATGTGGTGGATGCAATCGTCGGAATCGGCATAGGCCTGTTCATCCTGCCTCGGGCCTATTCGCTTGGGCGCAGAGCGATCAGAATCCTCATGGAAGTTGCACCAGAGGGCATCGATGTCGAAGCTATGCGCCTCCAGTTCCTCAGGCTGCAGGATGTGGTTGAGGTTCACGACTTACATGTGTGGACGCTCACATCAGAAATGCACACTGCGACCGCCCACCTTGTCGTTCGCGATGGAGTCGACAATCACCCGACACTCGATGCTGCTCGAGACCTCTTGGCGTCCGAGTTCGGGATTGACCACGCCACGCTCCAGATCGAACCTGAATCTCACACCGGCTGCCACGAGGTCGCCTGGTAGGAGCTGCGTTCTGAGGGCCAGAAAGCACCATTTTGGTTGCTGCGAACCCAGGGTTCGCGATCGTCGGTTCTGTGGGCTGTCTGCGGCACATACCGGCACGTGAACCCTGGGTTTGCAAAGCAGACGTACAATCGGGAGCCGACGGGTGAGGAGACAGGGTGACCACGACCGAGACGAAGCCAGAGGACGAGCTGGGCAACAAGATCACCATCTCGAAGGCACTTGGACTCCTCGCCTTCCTGTCGGTCGTCGGAACGCTTGGTCTGTGGTGGCTCGGGTCGATCCCTGAGGAGCCGCACGTCGACATCGGGCGGGAAGTCTTCGGCAATATCCCGTCGATGGTTGTGGCGATGTTCTACATCATGGTCGCAACCTTCCTCGGTCTCTCCCTTGGGCTCTTTGCCATGCGGGCCAAGAACTGGGAGCGTGGCGCCCGAGAGAAACGCTCTGGCGATCTGAAGCGACGCCTCCACAGATTCCGCGAAGGCGTCTCCATGAAGACAGTCATGGAGGACCCCGGAGCGGGGGTCATGCACGCAATGATCTACTACGGCTTCGTTCTCTTGTTCGTAGGGACCGTCATCCTCGAGATCGATCACCTCGCCCCGACTTCGCTCAAGTTCCTCCACGGCGAGCTCTATCAGTGGTACTCGCTCATCCTCGACGCCGCCGCCATCATCTTCCTTGGTGGAGTCGCGTGGGCCGCAATACGCCGTTACATAGCCCCGCCGCAGCGAATCAAGTCAAAGACAAGGCCTGAGGACGCATGGATCCTGATTCTCCTCGCCTCGATTGGTGTGTCCGGTCTGCTCACCGAGGCGGCCCGCATTGCGTGGATGGGCCGTCCAGCTTTCGAGCAGTGGTCCTTCGTCGGCTACCCGTTGTCGACCCTCGTCTCGACGTCTTCGGCCAGCGGCATCCATCAAGTGATGTGGATACTTCACGCCGTCGTGTTCCTTGCCTTCCTCGTCGTGCTTCCAACCACCAAGCTCCGTCACATGGTCACGACACCGGCGAACCTTGCGCTCCAACCGAGGGAACGGCCCAAGGGCGCAATGCGCGAGATGCCCAACCTCATGGAGGCAACCGACATTGAGACCGTCGGTGCATCGACGACCGCAGAGTTCACGTGGAAACAGCTTCTCGATACCGATGCGTGCACGATTTGTGGGCGGTGCACATCTGTGTGCCCCGCGAACCAGACAGGCAAGTCGCTCGATCCACGCGAGATCGTCCTGAAGCTCGGCACCGTTGCGTCGGCCACCGCGACGCCTCCCCAGTCGCCGCCGGTTGGGGTCGATGCAAGTCTCACCGTCAGCTCAGACAACGTGTTCGAACTGATCACAGCGGATGAGGTATGGGCGTGCACGACCTGTCGCGCCTGTGACGATGCATGCCCTGCCGGGCTCGAGATCGTCGACAAGATCCTCGACATGCGCCGCTACCTCTCACTCATGGAGGCCGACTTCCCTTCGGAACTCGGCAAGGCGTATGTATCAATGGAGAACTCATCCAATCCGTACGGCATGGATCAGAGCACGAGGGACGACTGGACCGCTCAGCTCGATTTCGACGTGAAACGTCTCGGCGAGCCTGGTGTCACTGCCGAGTACTTGATGTGGGTCGGCTGTGCGGGCAGCTACGACGATCGCAACAGGAATGTGACGATTTCAACCGCACGGTTGTTGCACAAGGCCGGTGTCGATTTCGCCATCCTGGGATCCAAAGAGCTGTGTACGGGCGATCCAGCGCGCCGCACAGGCAATGAGTATGTGTTCCAGGGTCTTGCGCTCCAGAACATCGAGACGCTCAACGATCTCGGCATCGACAAGATCATCACGCAGTGTCCCCATTGCTTCAACACGCTCGGCAACGAGTATCCCCAGTTCGGCGGCGACTATCAGGTGATTCACCACTCCGAGATGCTCAGCCAACTTGTAGAGGATGGGCGTCTCATGCCGACATCAACAGGCGAATCGATCGTGTTCCACGATCCGTGCTACCTGGGGAGGCACAACGACACCTTCCTCGCACCGAGAACGATCGTCGATGCAGCGGGCATACGAGTCGAGATGCCGCGCAACGGGACGAAGTCTTTCTGCTGTGGCGCCGGCGGAGGGAAGTTCTGGTTCGAGGAGCAGGCGGGCAAGAAGATCAACCTCGAGCGGACGGAAGAGGCGGTCGCCACCGATGCGGACATCATCGCCACTGGATGTCCGTTCTGCTACGTCATGATGGATGACGGTATCAAGGAGCTCGGCGCCGACGAATCAGTTGTCGTGCAGGACATCGCGATGTTGCTCGACAACCGAACCTAGGAAGGCCCCCAAATCGGTACCGTTGAGGTCTCACTTCTGATTCTGCTGGCGGTGATTATCGCCGGTCCGATCATTGCGGAGCGATTCGGGTTCCCCGGACTCATCGGCCTCATCTTCCTTGGAATGGTCGTTGGTCCATTCGTCCTGGGTTGGGTGCGTTCAGTCGGACTCGTGTCGGATCTCGGGGACATCGGGCTGCTGTATCTGATGTTCCTCGCCGGTCTCTCCTTCAACATCAGGGCGTTCATGCAGAACCGAACCAATGCCCTCGTCTATGGGCTGCTCGGGTTCTTCATTCCGTTCGGTCTCAGCTACTACTTCGCGATCTCATTCGTCGGTTTGGAGATCCTCGGAGCACTGCTTGTCGGTGCGATGTGGGCATCGAACACGTTGGTTGCATATCCGGACGTGCTCGCTGCCGGCCTCCAGAACAACAGAGCGGTGAGTGCTGCTGTGTCGGCAGGTGTCGTCGCGGACCTTCTGTCCCTCACGGTGCTTGGTGTTGTCACCTCAACGGCTGTCATCGAGCTGGAGGCTGTCCAATACTCGGTACCGACGACTCCTGATCCGACGCTACCGATCTGGCTCGGACTGCCGTTGCTTGCTGGGTTCTGTCTGTGGTTGCTTCCGAAGATCACGGAGTGGTTCTTCGTGAAGGTCGGGCATACTCGGAGCCAACGGTTCGTGTTCGCGCTTGCGGGAATGGCGGCGGGATCCGCAGTTGCCCTTCTTGGTGGAGTCGAGGGCCTCATCGGCGCGTTTCTCGCTGGCCTCGGTATGAACTCCCTGATTCCTCAACGCAGCGCCCTGATGGAGCGCATCGACTTTGTCGGCGGTGCGATCTTCGTACCAGCGTTTCTCGTCTCCATCGGACTGTCGATCGACCCGCGTGCGATGTTCGATATCGACACGATCCTGCTCGCGATCGCGTTCACGGCACTTGTCGTGGTCGGCAAGACGGTCGCGGCGATCATCACAGGTGTCATCTTCAAACTGTCATCGATGGACATCGGTCTGATGGCATCGCTGAGCACGGGCCAAGCGGCGTCGACCCTGGCTATCGCCCAGGTCGGCGTATCGCTGAACCTCTTCAGTCAGGAGATTGTGAACGCGGCGATCCTCACCGTTGTGATCACGGCGTTGATTACGTCATACGGAACACGGTTCTTCAGTCATCGGGTCGATCGGCCTGCCTTGGTGGAAGCCCCCTTGGGAGATACCGTGCTTGTCGACGTCCGCGCGTCGGCTTCAGATCTGCAGAGCGTTATGGATATCGCCGCCGCGATCGCTCGTGTAGACCGGGGCGTGGTCACACCATATATGGTCCCGATTCCTGGCCAACTCGACATCGCACGAGAACGTGTGGAAGAGGCGACCGCTGCTGCGGCAGCGACGGGTCACGACGCGTCGGGTGAGATTCGAGTGGATGACAGTTTCAGCTCGGGGACTCTCAGCTTGGTGGAAGAGGTGGGAGCGAGCTTCGCGATTCTCGACTGGCGAATATCACGAGCACCAACAGAACTTGTCTTCGGGAGCGAGATCGACCTTGTGGGCGAGCTGGTGATTGCCCAGCTCATGGTTACCCATAATCCGGATATTCGCGGATATGAATTTGAGAATTTCGCAAAATCATCTCACCACCTCCAGCGGGTAACCTCGGAACTGCAGGACGTGGCTTTGTCCATCCGCATGGTACCGCTTTCGGCAACCTTTCGCAAAATGATCCGGCTGGTCCATGACCTGTCACGCAA
>PJEL010001359.1_pt1 | contig 25098 bp, 24 predicted proteins | sample 1853271 | NCBI WGS metagenome assembly PJEL01 (sample SAMN08108733, study PRJNA415343) | Invertebrate metagenome, whole genome shotgun sequencing project. | host: Globobulimina | place: Sweden: Gullmar Fjord | collected 2015-08
GCGACGGCCACCTGGGCCTGCTCCAGGAGCAGCTTGGAGAACTCCAGCGAACCCATTTCACGCAGCGCCACGGGCAAGGGCGCCCAGCAGAACATAGTCGCCGGCGGACTGGGGACCGGCCAGCCGGCCGCCTCCAGGCCGGATACCAGCACGTCGCGACGAGAGCGGTAGCGGGCCCGCATCTCATCGATGCACTCCTGCGGTCCGTTGAGCGCCGCCGTCGCAGCCACCTGGATCGGTGTGAAAGCGCCGTAATCGAGGTAGGACTTTACCCGGCCCAGCGCAGCGATGAGGTCCGGGTTGCCGGCGCAAAAGCCCATGCGCCAGCCGGGCATCGAGTAAGTCTTGCTGAGCGAAGTGAATTCGACAGCGATTTCCTTGGCGCCGGGAACCTCCAGAATCGAGGGCGGCGGGTCACCTTCGAAATAGACCTCGGCATAAGCCAGGTCGGAAATCACGTAGATGCCGTGCTCACGGCAAAAATCCACGACCTCGGAATAAAACGCCAAATCAACGACTTCGGCGGTCGGATTCGAAGGGTAGTTGAGGACCAGGGCAGAAGGCTTGGGCACCGAGTGACGTACGGCCCGTTCCAGCTGCTCCATGAAATCGAACTCCGGGCCTACCGGAATGCTTCGAATTGCCGCCCCGGCAATGATGAAGCCAAAGGCATGGATCGGATAGCTGGGGTTGGGCGCCAGAATGATATCGCCAGGGCTGGTGATGGCCTGGGCCAGATTGGCGAGGCCTTCCTTGGACCCCAGGGTGACGATAACCTCCCGCTCCGGGTCCAGCTCCACATTGAACCGGCGGGCATAGTAAGCGCTGAGGGCCCGCCGCAGGCCCGGAATCCCGCGCGAGGTCGAATAGCGATGGACCCGGGGATCGGCAAGCGTCTCGGTCAACTTGTCGATGACGTGCTGAGGCGGCGGATGGTCAGGATTGCCCATACCGAAGTCGATGATGTCTTGCCCCTCGGCTCGCGCCTTGGATTTCAAGGCGTTAACCTCGGCAAAGACATAAGGCGGCAGGCGCTTTATGCGATGAAAATCCTGAGTCATGGTCTTTTCAGAGGAAAGGGTTGTGCACGCAAAAGCCTGATCAGAGGGGCGTTGACCGCCAGCTTCTCAGCCGCAGCGATCCAGCGCCATCTTGTAGCGAGAGCAGGCCTAGTTTTCCAGGAAGATTTCAACCCGCCGGTTGCCCGCCTCTCCAGAGGGCATGAACTCGTGATACACCGGCTCGGCGTCGGCCTTGGCCTCGATTTGCATGGTTTCAGGCGCCACGCCGAGGAGCAGCAACTCTTCCATCACCGCATTTGCCCGCGTTGCAGACATATCGAAATTGGCGATCTGGTGCTCATCCGGCGTCGCGTTCTGCGTGCGGCTGCTCGCATGCCCGACAATGCGCAGACTGCCGCCGCGCTGCTGATGCAGGGTGACTATGTCCTGCAGTACGTCGCGGTCCTTGGCGTCCAGATCGAAAGAGCCGTGGGAGAAGAAAATGATGGCCGCGAGCTGACCGGCGGCGGCGGCCGAGGGCGTCGAGAGGCCCGCCACCTGGTCGCTCACAGTCACCGAATCCGCCGTGATGATGGTGCTGGTCGCGAAGGGGTCCGGCCCGGCGGCGGTAACCAGCGGCGCCGGTTCCGCCTGCAAGGCGCCCGATTGGCCATAGGTGCTGTAGGTCGCGTTGTTGCGGTCCTCGAGCATCTCCTGGATAACGCGTTCCCGGTCCTCCGGAGCCGTATGAGGCTTGGGCTCGTCCGGCACTTCGGAGAGATTGGGAAATTCCTCCTTGGCGCCCTCGGAGCTCACCCGGGACGGCTTTTCCGCCGCGGCGGCCTCGTCGGACTGGGTCATATCCTCGATCGCGGCACAACCTGCCACTGCGCTCATCGCCAAAGCAGCCGCCAAAATCGGCAGAATCCCCAGGCCATGCCTCTTCACCGTCAAGGCGTCGTCCCCGTTTACGGCGATTTTCGCCGCAAAGCTGCCCTGCCCGTAGGCTTTTTCCTTATAGATCATCACTTTTTCTTCCCTGCGCGGGTCCTTTTTCGTTCCGGAGACGGCTCCGGTGCCCCCTGTTTCCGCCGAATTCCCTCTTCCTGACGATCACAGCGGTGTCGTCACTGCTATTGAAACGGCTGCACCCCCCTATTACCTTGCGAAGAATTCAGCAAGTTCGCGCTCCCAAGCCGATTCTCCTGGCCTTTGCGGGACGACGGTCACATCAGCAGGATAAGGAAGCCTCCATGACGGAGCAACAGCCCCCCGACATCAAACTGCCCGATCCTGTCGAAATCTCGAAATCCATGGCCAGTATTGCCGAGCGAAGCCAGAAACTGGTGGCCGAGTTCCTGGATCGCCAGCAACAACAGGGCAACAATCCCGCCAACATGGACCCGATGAACATCGGTTCTGCCTTCATGGAGATGACCCATCGCATGATGGCCGACCCTGCCAAGCTGGTGCAGGCGCAAATGACGCTGTGGCAGGACTATATGCGTCTCTGGCAGACCACTGCCCAGAAGATGATGGGCCACGAGCCCGATCCAATCGCCTCGCCGGATCAAGGCGACCGTCGCTTCAAACATCCGGAATGGGACGAGAACGAGCTGTTCGACTTCGTCAAGCAGTCCTATCTGCTCACCGCCCGCTGGATGCAGACGACCGTCAAAGACGTCGAAGGCCTGGACGACAAGACTTCGCAAAAGGTGGACTTCTATACCCGCCAGTTCGTCGACGCTATGGCGCCATCCAACTTCGTGATGACCAATCCTGAGGTCCTACGGGCAACGCTGGAGTCCGGCGGCGAAAACCTCGTAAAGGGCTTGCACAACCTCCTGGACGACCTGGAGCAGGGCAAGGGCCGGCTAAAGATCAAGATGACCGATATCGAGGCCTTCGATCTCGGGGTGAACATCGCGCTGACACCCGGCAAGGTGGTCTATCAGAACGAACTGATGCAGCTGATCCAGTACACGCCGACCACCAAGGAAGTTCACAAGCGCCCGCTGCTCATCGTCCCGCCCTGGATCAACAAGTTCTACATTCTCGACCTGCGTCCGAAGAACTCCTTCATCCGCTGGGCGGTCGAACAGGGTCACACCGTCTTCGTCATCTCCTGGGTCAACCCCGACGAGAAGCTCGCGCTCAAGACCTTCGAAGACTACATGATGGAAGGTCCGCTGGCCGCGCTCGACGCTGTTGAGAAAGCCACCGGCGAAAAGGACGCCAACGTTATCGGCTATTGCCTCGGCGGCACCCTCTTGGCCAGCACCCTCGCCTATATGGCGGCCAAGAAGGATCAGCGGGTCAAGTCCGCGACCTTCTTCACCACCATGATCGACTTCAGCGATGCCGGCGAGCTCGGCGTCTTCATCGACGAAGTCCAGCTCGCCGCGCTCGAAGAAAAGATGAGCGAGAAGGGCTATCTCGAAGGCGCCGAAATGGCGACGACCTTCAACATGCTGCGGGCCAACGACCTCATCTGGTCTTTCGTGGTCAACAACTACCTGATGGGCAAGGACCCCTTCCCCTTCGATCTGCTGTACTGGAATTCAGATTCGACGCGGATGCCGGCGGCCATGCACAGCTACTACCTGCGCAAGATGTACCAGGAGAACAAGCTGATCGAGGCCGGCGGAATCACCCTGAAGGGGGTGAAGATCGACCTGTCCAAGGTCAAGCAGCCGGCCTGCCTGGTTTCCACAAGGGAGGACCATATCGCTCCTTGGAAATCGACCTACGCGGCAACCCAGCTGCTCGGCGGACCGACAAAGTTCATTCTCGCCGGTTCCGGTCATATCGCCGGTGTGGTCAATCCGCCTGAATCCGAGAAGTACGGTTATTGGACCAATGCCAAGAACCCGGAAGACCCTGCGGGCTGGCTGAGCGGTTCGAAAGAACACAAGGGTTCCTGGTGGCCGGAATGGAACGATTGGGTTGCCGCCTTCGGCGACGGCAAGATCCCGGCCCGCACCCCCGGCGACGGCAAACTGAAAGTGATCGAGGACGCCCCCGGCAGCTACGCAAAAGTACAGGCGCAGGACTAGGCAGCGTGAACTCGATTAAGACGCTGCCCGCTTCGGGGCCGGAAGGCCTTGAAGAGATGAGGCTTGTCCTGGCCGAGAGCGCCCCTCTGACGCTGCAGTGGGCGCAAGAGGGCTGCTGGCATGATCCCTCGAAGAGCATGAGCTGCGCCTGGTACCACGGCGCCTGGCAGACCTTGCGATTGCTCGGGATCGTCGCCACCCTCACCCAGCAGGCGGAACTCTACATCAGCGCCCTGCGCCCCCTGATCGCCTCAGGAAACTTCAAGCGCGTATTTCTCTCCGGCTCGGCCGACTATGGCCTGCTGTCGGTGATCCTCGACGCCTTCAACCAGGAAGGCGTGGTTCCCAGCATCACAGTCGTAGACCGCTGCGCCACGCCCTTGCGCCTGTGCAGCTGGTACGCCGAACGCTATGGCTACAGTATTGAGACGGTGCAGTCGGATCTCGCGGCGTTTCGCAGCGATGCGCCCTACGACTTGATCTGCGTGCACTCTCTGCTTTCCTGTGTTCCGCGCGAGAACCATGCGGATATCGTCGCGACATGGCACAACCTCCTGCGCCATGGCGGAACCCTGATGATGGCCAACAATGTCTATCCGGGATTGACCGGTAAGAAGACCGGTTTTTCGGCCGAACAGATTTCCGCCTATCGGGAGCGCGTCATGAGGGCCGCCAGGGAATGTCCTTTCAAGGATGCTCTGCCGCCGGATGACGAGATCGAGAAGATCGCCACGACCTATGCCACGCATATGGAGGGAACGGTGATCAGCTCACGCAGTCAACTGACCGATATCCTCGAAGCCCAGGGTTTCGCTCTTGAGGACACCCGGTTTGGAGATCTCTTCAAAAACCCCGACCATCAACGTTCGGGCGCACCGGTCGACAACAAGAAAGAATACGCCTGGATCGTCGCTCGGCGGGTTTAGAGGTGATTAAGCTCACCTCCGGCACTCGTTGACGAAATCCTCGTACTTGCCGCCGGCGGAGCGAGGAATATCGTCGAGCATCTTGAGTTCCACAGCCATTGAGCCCGGCAGGCGCGTGGTCAGGTGCTCGCGAATCCCTGTCATTTCGGCCTCGCTCAACGGGCGCTCCGGAACCAGCCGCGCCTCCACCTTCTCGATCGACACCTGGGCCAACTGAAACTGCCGGATCGGCGCGATCTTGGTCATCGTTTTCACGCCGAAAGCGGGCCAATACTCATTGCCCTCCCGGTCGACCAGCATGTTCCGCTCCCGCCCCAGGATGCGCTTGAGTACCGGGAGGCCGCGTCCTGTCGGGCAGGCTTCACCGACCTCGGCAAAGTCGCCGATGTCGTAGCGCAGAAGCGGCATCGCGAAATTGTGCAGGCTCGTCACCACGACGCGGCCGACTTCACCCGGAGAGCAGGGACGCCCGTCGCGATCGAGCACTTCGACCAAGGCGAACTCCGCCTGAACCAATTGGTGCTCATGGCCGGGCGCCTGCAACGACATATAACCGACCTCCTGAGAACTGTAGGAGTCTGCGATCTCGACCCCCCAGGTCTCGCGGCAAGCTTCCCGCACATGAGGATGTACCAGCTCGCCGAAGGTCAGGCATTGCTTCAACCTTGGGAGCTTGACGCCATGACTCTCGCAGTAGCGCGTCAGCGACAAGAGGTTGGTCGGGTAGCCACGCAGATAGTCCGGGTTGATCCGGGATAACCACTCGGCCTGCTGTGCAATGCTGGACTCGATCTCCAAGGCGTGGATCGGGCCGTTGTCAAATACCTGCGCTACCGCCGCACCCCATTGCGGCAATGAAAGGCCTTTCGGGTACGCCGCGCTGCCATCCGGCACACGTCTGATCGCCGCCATCGTTCCCATCAGGTCCCGCCCCTGCCACAGATGTTCACGCAGCGTGAGCACTTCCCAGAAGAACTTGGTCGCCGCCGTGCCGAAAACTGTGACCGGCATGCCGGTAGACCCGGACGTTGAGGCTTTGGTAATTTCACCGTGATCGCGCGGCGGCGCCGTGCTGCGCAATTTGTCCCCGGCCTTCTGAATATCCTGGCGGGTGAGCAACGGCATGCGCAGCCAATCTTCCGGCCCTACAGGACGTTCCCCCGTCAGGCCGGCATCGCGCAGCCGCTGTCCGTAGAACGGCACTGTAGCCTTTGCATGACGCAACAGGCTGTTCAGTTGCAGGAACTGTCCCCGCCGGATCTCGTCGGGCCTGCGCCACTGGTTGACTTCTAGCTGCCGCAGCACAGCGAGTCTCTTCGCTGCGTCGGGACCGGGGATCGCCGGCCAGGCAATAGAACCCCTACTCGTGCGAGGAAGGTACATTCCATTCGTCATCCCGCGACGGCCACCCACCAGGAAGGCAACAAAGGCAGGGGAACCCCGAGCATCTCGACAAACAGTCCGTAAGACAGAAGCAGCGAGGTCACGGCAATCCCGAGGGCCACCTTCCAACTCTCACCTGCTTGCTTGAGGAAGAGAAGCAGATAGATCGCCAATCCGGCCGGATATCCAAGTGCAAGAACCAAAGGAAGAATCAAGAATAGCCAGAAAATCTTAGCCACGTTCGAGCGTCGCGGCGAGCCACCCGTGTCAACGGCCGTTCCTTCCGTCGTCGACCCGGTTCCAACAGGGGCCGCGGCAGTAGCTGGGCGATTCCAAAGCAAACCCAGTTGCACCATCGCCACAACAAGAACCACGCCTGCCGACATCAGCGGAAATCGCATGAGCGTCGCCGAGTATTCATAGTGAAACAGCCCAAGCAGACAGAGCCCGGTCAGAATGGCGCAGATCGCCAGGAGAAAGCAGATCTCAACTCTTCGCATTGCCGTCCCGTCCATTACGCGCGGCAGCACCCAGGAAATAGCGCCGCAGCCGGCCCCAGGATAGGCCCATGACAATCAAGGCCAGCAACAGCAGGCAGCCTGGCCGCAACAGGAAACTCACGCCATAGCGCTGCAGAGAAATATGCAGATAGGTTTCGATCAACGGAGCCATGACGAAACCCAGGACCAAGGCCGGGCGGCTATAGCCCAAGGACTTCATGGCATAACCCAATAGACCGATGACAAAGGTCGCGACGACATCCAGGGGGTCGTTCTGGTAGGCATAGGCGCCCAGTACAACGAGCACGGTCAGAATGGGCGCCAAGACCTGCGGACGCACATCGGCGATCTTGAGAAGGAGTGGCGAGGCGGCGATCATGATCACCACCGCGATAAGGTTCGCAAAGGCCAAAACCAAGGACAGGCCCACGGCGATGTCCATGTGATGGACCAGGAAATCAGGCCCCGGTTCCAGACCGAGCAACAGGAAGCCGCCGAGAAGAAGCGACATTCCCGCGCTGCCAGGAATGCCGAGCGCCAGAGTCGTAACCAGCGCTCCACCTTCCTTGGCGTTGTTGCTGGACTCCGGCGCAATCACTCCCTCGATGCACCCCTTGCCGAAAGCGCTCGGGTCCGAAGACGTCTGTTTCGCAGAGGCATAAGCAACGAAGGGTGCGGTATCCCCGCCGACGCCCGGAATGATGCCGATGAAAACACCGATCAGCGAAGATTTTATGAGAAGATAGGGCCGCCGGACAACGGCAACAATGCCACGACCGATTTGGGCGAAGCGGTCGGTCGGCCGATGGTCATCGTCAGAAGATTTTCGCCCCAATGCCAGTTCGACAATTTCGGGTATGGCGAAGAGACCAAGGACCAAGGGCACCAGACGAATGCCGTCCAGGAAGTAGTCCATACCCAGCCAGAACCTCGGTACGCCCGCCAAACGGTCATAGCCGATCAGGGCGAGGAAGACTCCGAGCCCACCGGCAATGAGTCCACGGGCCATCGATTTTTCGCCGAGCACGCCGACATAGATGATCCCCATGACAGCGAACATGAAGGTCTCGGGCGAGCCAATATGCAGCACGATGGGGCGCAAGAACGGCAGCAGCCCGACGAGCGCAAGGACCCCCACCAGTCCGCCTAGACCCGAGGACGCGAAGGCCGCGCCCAGCGCTTCGCCGCCGCGGCCGGCCCGTGTCATCGGGTAGCCGTCGATCACCGTAGCGGCATTCGGCCCCGATCCGGGGATCCCCAGGGCAATGGAGGTCAGAGCGCCGCCGGTGTAGACGACAGCATGTGCCGCCAGGAGGAAAGCAAGCCCCGCCATCGGCTCCATGCCGTAAACAAAGGGCAAGAGCAATGCCAGGGCGGTCAAACCGCCGAGTCCTGGAAGTACGCCGAGCACCAAGCCGACAAAGACCGCCAGGACGACGAGCGACAGCACCTCTCCATTAAGGAAAAGGGTGAAGCCTTGGGCTACCGCATCAAGCATGGGAGCCGCCGTTCAATGGCATCCGCGATGGGCAACGCGACCAAATCCATCAAGTGTCTCGAGAAGCGTGAGAGTCTACGTCACAACTAGTTGTATTTATCCTGCGTAACCTGACGCACAGTCGCCAATTCTTCATCGGTCAGGCCGCCAATGACCCTATCGACCATCGGGCCAGCTTCGGTCGGCGCCGCGTAGTTGAGCGGGTTCTTTTTCGCCTGAGCCTCGGCAATCACTTTCTCGTCGGTGAGGACATCGCGCACAGCTTGCTGGAGAAACTCCAGCCTGTCGGCAGGGATATCCGGTGTCGTCACCAGGGCACGTCCGAGGCTGAACAGAGCATCGCAGTAATCCAACCACCACTCTTGCTCCGGCGACAGCGTCGTCAGCTCGAAAATAGTCGGGACGCCAGGATGCAGGGCCGAAGGTTCACGCGAAACGACCGCGGCGGCAAACATCCCCTCATCGCGGACATAGCGACGCGCCGAGCTTTCCGAAATGGTAAAGCCATCGACTTCGCCACGCAGGGTCGCCAAGGCAATTTCCTTGGAACTCTTGTAGCCGACGACCATTTTCGCATTCAGGCCCAACGCCTCGGAAATGAACGCGGAAGCGGCCGCGCTGGATGCGGTGCGGGAAGTGCCGCCGAAAAGGACCGCGCGAGGTGAATTCAGGATATCTTCGATGGTTCGATAGGGAGACGCCGAACCCAGTACGAGCACACGCTTATCGTCGATGACCCGCCCCAATAAGCCGAGCCGGTTCAAGTCGAAACGCACGCCCTCCGCCTGCGTTATCTGACTGAACGCCGATGTCGCTGCGCTGATGATCATGACTGTCAGGCCGTCGGGCTTGGCCGCCGACACCTGATTCAAGGCGAGAATTCCCCCGCCGCCGGGACGGTTCTCGACGACGATCGTCGCACCAAGGCGTTGTTCGAGGTGTGGCGCCAGCATCCGCGCGTAGGTGTCGTAACCACCGCCGGCGCCAAAGCCCACCACCAGCTTGACCACTTTGCCTTTGTAGAATTCCGCTGCCGTTTCAGCGGCCGCAGAGAAGCTGCCGGTCAACAGGACGGCCAGCACACAGATCGTGCGAAGGAAGCCATTTGCTAGAATCACGTTCGTCCCCCCAAAATCAGATTCACCGGTCGCCTACTGCCGGACAAGCGCGCAAATCTAACGCGATTGGCTTAGCGAATCATTAACCATATTGGGGCGCTGCAGGACTGGGCGGCAAGCTCCAGCAACCCTAACGCGCGTCGGCTGCATCCTCTTCCAGGTAACTCTGCGCCAGCTTCTGATAGTTCCCCGCCTGGTAGACGAAGTTTGCCAGTTCGGCTTCGCTCAAATCTCGCATGAAGCGGGCCGGACGCCCGCCCCAGAGCTGCCCGCTTTTGACGATCTTTCTAGGCGCTACGAGCGCACCGGCGGCAACCATGCCCCGGCTCTCCACCACTGCCTGGTCCATTACCACTGCGGACATGCCGACAAAGGCGCCATCCTCGATGGTGCAGGCATGGACCATCGCCTGATGACCGATGGTTACGCCATCGCCGATCATGGTCGCCATGCCGCCGCCAGTGACGCGATAGTCGCCGGCACGATCATGATTGCCATGCACAATAGTGCCGTCCTGAAGATTGGTCCCTGCACCGACCCGGATCTTGTTGACGTCCCCGCGCAGAACGCAGCCATACCAGATCGAACTGCCCGGACCGATCTCGACGTCTCCGATCACTGCAGCCGTCTCCGCGATGAAAGCATCGGGATGGATCTTCGGCCAAAGGCCTCTGTAAGGACGGATGTGACCGCTCATGTAAGTACCCTCATCTTGCGACTTGCTGTCATTGGCGACAGAGGCCCACTCGGAAATGCCGGATGCAAACCCAACGGCAGCGGCTTAAAGCGCCGAGGCGCTCAGGTCAAACCGCTTGAACTGGCGACTGGCTCCCGAGCCCCCACTCCACACCCACCACATGCATCACGACGAAAACGATGTAGCGGCAGCGACTGCGTCGAGCGCTAGACCGGTACCACGCCGTCATCGCCAGATTCAATCTCGTGATTGCTGACGAACGAACGGGCTGCAGGCTGCGCGGCCCATTTCTCATTTCCGAATAGCCCGACGAAATCCACGCCCTCGCCGGCCCCTGGTCCCTCCGGGGTCAGTCCTGTCCCGCGTCAATTGGGCCTTGCCTCGCAAAACTCTATAGTTAATGCTGAGGGTCTTCGTGAAGGCGATTTTGTTCGCCTTATTCGTTGCCTCAAACCAGCAGGAGTCCGGAAGCCATGTCAGACACGCCGGTCGCTTCCCATCTTGTCGGCGCTGTTTGGCCTTCCGCCCAACCTGGCGAAGATCCCCTGCTCTACGGCCATGTCGAGCTTCAGCCCAAAGGTGCTTTCGAAGCGCGGAGCATGCAGACCTTCCGCATGGTCTACACGGTCGGGCGCTATGGCATCGACGACACCGGTGGAATAGCTGTCCTGTTCCGCTTCTTCGGCGACCAGGGAGACCTGCAAACCGACGAGCCAACGCAAGACAACTACGTCACAGCGCACACCAACACCGGCGCCAAGATCCGCCTGCACTACGGCGGCGCCGCGGGCTACCGGCCCTGGTTCAAGGCGCTTGCCGTCAAGCTGCATGGCGGCTACCTGAAAGAGGGCGACAAGATCACCATTGTCTTTGGCGACACCTCCCAGGGTTCTCCGGGGATGAAGCTTCAGACTTTCTGCGAGTCTGGTTTCGAGTTCAAAGTCGTGGCCGACGTCTGCGCCGTGGGACACTACGTTCCCCTGCCGGAAACGCCCTCGATCGCCATCGTTCCCGGCCCCCCCGCCGTCTGGCGCGCGGTGCTGCCGACACTGAGACGGCCCGGGGAGGCTTTTCACTTCGGACTCAAGGCGGAAGACAAGTGGGGCAACCCTTCCCACCTGGCTGCGGGACGGTTTCGACTGGCGGCCTCCCTTCCCGTTGAGAACCTGCCGGAGACCGTAGACTACAATCGCGGCATGCGGGCCCTGACTCTCGAGAAGCTTTCCGTTACAGAACCCGGCGAGCTCACCATCAAGGTCTATGACGGCAACGAACTGCTCGCCGAGACCGGACCGCTGCTGATCCGCGCGGGCGACGTTTCCGGCTATTGGGGCGACCTGCACGGGCAGAGTGGCGAGTCCATTGGGATCGGCGCCTCGCGCGAGTACTTCGAGTTCGGGCGCCACCTCTCCTTTCTCGATGTCACAAGCCATCAGGCCAACGACTTTCAGGTCAACAACGCCTTCTGGAAGCATCTGAACGAGTTGACCGCCGAGTACCACGAGGATGATCGTTTCGTCGTCTTCCCGGGCTATGAGTGGTCGGGCAATACCGCCGTTGGCGGTGACCGCAACGTCTTCTTCCGCACCGAAGGACGACAGATCCGCCGTTCCTCCCATGCCCTGCTGACCGATCGCTCGGACCTCGACACCGACGCACCCGATGCGGCACGTCTCTTCGAAGCGCTCGAGGGCGAGGATTGCTGCGTCTACGCCCATGTCGGCGGACGCTATGCCGATATCGGCTATGCCCACGATCCTCGCTACGAGACGGCCATGGAGATCCATTCGGCCTGGGGGACCTTCGAATGGCTGCTGACTGACGGCTTTGAGCTTGGGCACCGGTCCGGCGTGGTCTGCAACAGCGACGGGCACAAAGGTCGCCCTGGCGCCAGCTTTCCCGGCGCCGCGAAGTTCGGAGCCTATGGTGGGCTGACCTGTTTCTATACCGGGGAGTTGACCCGCGACGGCATCTTCGAGTGTCTGCGCCGCCGCCATCATTACGGCACCACCGGCTGCCGCCTGCATCTGGATGTGCGCGTCAAGCTGCCAACAGCCGGCCGCCTCTTCCTGCGCGACCCCAACGTCTTTTCCGACACGGCAAGTCACGAGGTTGCCGAGGTCATGATGGGCGACATCGTTCAGACTTCGGACGACTTTGTGGAGATGAGCATCGAGGTTGCCGCTCACGCGCCGATCGAGCGCATCGAGATTCGCAATGGCACCGATGTGGTCGAGACCTACCGCCCCTATGGAGCCGGCGATCTGGGGTCGCGGGTGCGCGTGCTCTGGTCCGGGGCCGAGTACCGTGGCCGTGGCCGCCAGACCACCTGGATCGGAAAGGCCCGCTTCGATGGCGCCACAGTAACCCGCATTGCCAAGATCAATGCTTGGAATCACGAACGCCGCCTGGAACAAACCGCTAGCGATACCGTCGAGTGGAACGCGCTGACCACCGGCAACTACGGCGGTTTCGATGCCTTCCTCGAAGAAGGAAGTGAAGGCCGCTTCGAACTGACGAGCAACCATGGAACCATCCGGTGCGACCTCGACGAAATCGGCCTCGATGATACCGTCATGGAAGCTGGTGGTCTTGAACGGCGTATCCGCGTGTTTCGCTTACCGGACGAAAACCCTCACCGCAGCGTGACCTACAAGCTGCGCATTCCGCTCAAGCAAAGCGGCGACAACCCGCTGTGGGTCTGTGTGAATACCGAAGACGGTTTCCAGGCTTGGAGCAGCCCTGTTTTCGCCTTCCGATAGGGTTCACGATGCCTCGGTCAGCCGAGCAGTTCCAACTCGTAGGGGGTCTCCGGAATCACAATGCGCTGGTAGGAAATCGGCACATCGCGAAAGGTGTAGCTAAGCGCCTTCATGTTGACTCCGCGAGATCCGGGCAAAACCCCAATCAGCTCTCCGATCTCGCCGGGAATCTCGATCGTCGCCAAGCGGTGGATGGCGCGCAGGGTTGGCGCATTGTACTGCTCGTGTAGAAAAACCCGCAGGTTCTTACCGGAGAGAACGTCCAGCGGCGTGTCCAGCAAAGCCCGGAAGCGCGGCCCCTCGAGATACATTTCCGAATAAACTTCAAACTTGTCGGACACCTGTATCACCCGGCGGATACGGATGTAGCTGGGTGCTTGGGCCATGAAGTCCGACCACTCGCCTGAGCCGACGATCTCGTCAACGCTCAGCACAGTCGATGTCCAGGGCAGGAGACCGTCACCCTCTGCCGAGCGGAAGCGGAAATGCCAGATACTGGAGCCGAGCTCTTTTGCCTTGGCGACGAAAGTTCCCGCGCCGCGCCGGCGCTCCAGAAGACCGGAAGACTGCAGTGGCCGAAGGGCCGCTTGGACGGTTCCCAGGCTCAGCGACAGGACGATGCTCAGTTCCTTTTCGCCAGGTAGCCGGTCACCCGGCCGCCAGAACCCACGCTCGATCTGATCGAAAAGAGCAGATCTCAGAGTTTGCACTTTGGACTCGCCACCACGGTCGACAGCGCGCGTCAGTTCTCGGCGCAGCATGACCACCCGTGAGTCCGCCGCAAGTGTCGCCAGATCCTCATCCGGGATCGGTTTTTGGCGTGCTTTGGTTTCGGTCATCGGCATCCCGCTTCTCCAGCCCGCATTACACCACAGTTTTCGGCGGACTAGCTGACGAAATTGCACTGCCCGGAAGTCGGCGCCCCCTCCAGCCGCACCCGGCTGTCAGCTGCCTGGAAGATGAACATTGGGATGTGAAGAGGGTTGAAAAACACCTGAGCCGGCTGCCGGTCCTGAAGCGTCCGTCGAGCGCACAAAGAAAAAGGGCCCGCGCCGTGGCGCAGGCCCTCTTCCGCAAAGGTGTTCAGACTTAACGCTTGGAGAACTGGAAGCTCCGGCGCGCTTTGGCCTTACCGTACTTCTTACGCTCGACCACACGCGAGTCGCGGGTAAGGAAGCCGCCTTTCTTCAGCACCGGACGCAGGCCCGGCTCGTAGTAGAGCAGCGCCTTGGAAATGCCGTGCCGCACCGCACCGGCCTGGCCGGACAGTCCGCCGCCCTTGACCGTGCAGACCACGTCGAACTGATCGGTACGCTCGGCCACCAGGAAGGGCTGGGCCAGGATCATGCGCAGCACCGGCCGCGCGAAGTAAACTTCCTGGTCCCTGCCGTTGACGGTAAACTTGCCGCTGCCCGGCTTGATCCACACGCGGGCCACGGCGTCCTTGCGCTTGCCGGTCGCATAGGAGCGGCCCTGCGCGTCGCGCTTCGGCTCGACAGTCTCGGGAGCAGCTTCAGGCATCACGCCCGTGGCCTCGGCCAGCTGACCCAGATCGCTCAGGGTTTGAGTCTCGTCGGCCATGCTTACTGGCTCCTCTTGTTCTTCGGATTCATCGCCTGAAGGTCAAGAGCCTCCGGCTGCTGAGCCTCATGGGGATGCTCGGCACCGACATAGACGCGCAGGTTCCTCAGCTGCTCGCGGCCGAGGCTGTTGCTCGTGATCATGCGCTCCACGGCCTTTTCAACCACCCGCTCCGGATGCTTGCCATCGAGGATTTGCCCCGCGGTGCGCTGTTTGATGCCGCCGGGATAGCCGGTGTGCCGATAGTAGATCTTGTCGCTCAACTTCTTGCCGGTCAGCTTGACCTTCTCGGCATTGATGATGATGACGTTGTCGCCGCAGTCCATGTGCGGCGTGAAACTCGGCTTGTGCTTGCCGCGCAGGATCTTAGCGACCTGCGAAGCCAAGCGGCCGAGGACAACTCCATCGGCATCGATCAGAATCCATTTCTTCACGATGTCCGACGGGGTGGCGGAATAGGTCTTCATTTTGCCAACCAATTGTCGCTGAATTAGGGAAGGAACTCCCAGCCCCTGCACTCAAGGGACCGACGCTCCGGAGCCGCGATTTCTATGGGTCTGGCGGGGCCGTGTCAATCCGAAAAAGCGGCCCAAGAAGAATGATTTAGCATTACGGTATTATAATACCGCGTACTTAACCATCTGGAGACAAGCCTTTTTTCGGCACTTTCTTGGAAAGCCGCCTCCGAGCTTCGAAAGCGCACAATTCCGCGGGTTTTAAGAGAACCCCTCAGTCGCGTGGCGGGATCGAATAGGTCGCTGTGGCGTGGGAAACTTCGGCTTCCATACCTTCGGAGCGAACCATGATGTCACCCACCGCCAGGCGCTTTCCCAATTTGATGAGGCGGCAGGAAGCTACCAAATCGCCCGGCAGGGGCCGCGCCAGGAAATTGATGTTCAGGCTGGTGGTGACGGCCAGGGGCACCTCACCGATCGCCCCCAGAAGCGCCGCATACATTGTGAAGTCGGCGAGCGCCATCTGGGCCGGGCCACTGAGGGTCCCGCCCGGGCGGATATGATCGCCCCCACCCGGCAACCTCGCCCGCGCGGTGCCAAATCCGATCTCCTCGGTCACAAAGCCATAGACCTTCTGAAAAGGGGCGCTTTCGTCCAAGAGGCGATTGAAGGCATCGATCGTGATACGCGGGGACTGACTGACTTCGTCCATATTCTCTGGCGGCCTTCGTTTGGCGCGGCTTCCTCTCAACAGGACTTTATTAGTCCTTGAACTCCCACCAGTGTAAGCGCCAAAGTTCTCCAGCATCAGAATAAATTCGCATGAATACCGAGGATCCTATGCCCGCCGAAGCCGCTCTTTCCGACGAATCCCCGCTATTGCTGCGCAGCGACGCCGAGGGCATCGCGCGCCTGACCCTCAACCGGCCCCGCCAGTACAATGCGCTCTCCGCCGAGCTCATGACCGAGTTGCAGGGGGCGCTGGACGACATTGCCGAGACCCAGGCGATCCGCGCTGTGATCATCGAGGGCGCCGGCCGCGGATTTTGTGCCGGGCATGACCTCAAGGAACTGCGCGCTCACAGCGGCGACCGCGACTTCTACCAGGCGATTTTCAAACAGTGCAGCCGCCTGATGATTTCGCTCACCACCCTGCCCCAGCCGGTGATCGCCAAAGTTCACGGCATCGCCACCGCGGCTGGTTGCCAGCTGGTCGCCAGCTGCGACCTGGCGGTGGCGGATCAGGAGACGCGCTTCGGGACGCCCGGCGTCAACATCGGCCTGTTCTGCTCCACGCCCATGGTGGCCCTGTCGCGCGCCGTGCCGCGCAAGCAGGCCATGGAGATGCTGCTGACGGGCGACATGATCGGCGCGGAAGAAGCCATTGGCTTCGGGCTGATCAACCGCGCCGCCCCAGCCGACGCGCTGGAAGAGACCACTCTTGCGCTGGCCCGCAAGGTGGTCAGCAAGTCGCCTTTGACCCTGAAGATCGGCAAGGAGGCATTCTACCGGCAGATCGAGTACGGACTGGTGGAAGCCTACGCTTATGCCAGCGAAGTCATGGCCACCAACATGCTGGCGCGCGACGCGGAGGAAGGCATCGACGCCTTCATCGATAAGCGCAAACCCGAATGGCAGGGCCGCTAGCACCACATGGACGGGCAGGTCCGATCAAACAAATGAACATGACACCGCCAAGAGCATGGCGCGTCCTGCGGAGCAGGCTATGAGCAGCCCCCTCACCTACAGCAACTCTGAACTCCTGGCGATCCTGCGAGACACCCGGACGATCGCCATGGTCGGCGCTTCACCGAAATGGAACCGTCCCAGCTACTTCGCCATGAAGTACCTGCAGGAAAAGGGCTACAGAGTCATTCCGATCAACCCCGGGGTCGCCGGCAGCGAAATTCTCGGCGAGAAGGTCTACGCCGCGCTGGCTGAGATTCCCGACAAGTACGAGATGGTCGACGTGTTTCGTAATTCAGCCGCCGCCGGGCCGATCACGGACGAGGCCGTCGCCCTCGCCGAGGAGAAGGGCATCAAGGTGATCTGGATGCAGCTCGGCGTGATCAATCATGAAGCGGCGGAAAAAGCGCAGGCCGCCGGGTTGACGGTGGTTATGGACCGCTGTCCAAAAATCGAGTTCGGCCGCCTCAACGCCGAACTCTCCTGGGGCGGCTTCAATTCCGGCATTATCACTTCCAAGCGGCGAAAGGTACGCTTGTCATGACCGAGCGGCCAGAAAAGCGAGCGCTCCACGACTACGGATTCGAGACACGTATGATCCACGCCGGCACCCAGCCGGAGCCTGTCACCGGCGCGCGCCAGACGCCGATCTTCCAGAACACCTCCTACGTCTTTCACGATGCGGACCACGCAGCCTCGCTGTTCAACCTGCAGACCTTCGGCTTCATCTATTCACGGCTGACCAATCCGACCGTGGCGGCCCTGGAGGAGCGCCTGGCGAACCTTGAAGGCGGACGCGGCGGCACCTGCTGCGCCTCGGGACATGCGGCACAGATACTCGCCTTTTTTGCTCTGATGGAGCCGGGCGACCGTTTCATCACCTCGACGCGCCTCTACGGCGGCTCGATCACGCAATTCGGCAAGACATTCAAGAAATTCGACTGGCAGGCCGATTTCGTCGACGCCGACGACATCGAGGCGGTGCGCCGCGCCCTGACGGCGAAGACAAAAGCGATATTCGTCGAGAGCCTGGCCAACCCCGGGGGCGTCGTCAGCGACCTGGAGGCACTCGCCGCCGTAGCCAAAGAGGCGGAGATTCCGCTCATCGTCGACAACACCATGGCAACACCTTACCTATGCCAGCCCTTCGACTGGGGCGCCGATCTTGTCGTCCACTCCACCACAAAGTTTCTTTCGGGGAACGGCACCTCGATGGGCGGCGCCGTCATCGACTCCGGACGCTTCGACTGGACCCGAAGCGGCAAGTTCCCCAGCCTTGCGGAACCCGAACCGGCCTATCACGGCCTCAATTTCCATGAGAGCTTTGGCGACATGGCCTTCACCATGCAGGCCCATGCCGTTGGCCTGCGCGACCTCGGCGCAACCATGGCACCGATGAACGCCTTTCAGACCCTGCTGGGCACTGAGACCTTGAGCCTGCGTATGGAAAGGCATTGCGCCAACGCCAAGCGGGTGGCCGAGTTCCTGGAGGGCCATCCGGCCGTTGCCTGGGTGTCCTGCGCCGCCCTGCCGTCGAGCCCCTACAGAGGACTGGCAGAGAAATACCTGCCACGCGGTGCCGGCTCGGTCTTCACCATCGGCCTGAAGGGCGGCTACGCGGCCGGAGTGAACATGGTCGAGAGCTGCGAACTGCTGTCCCACCTGGCCAATATCGGCGACGTACGCTCGCTGATCCTGCATCCCGCTTCCACCACCCACCGCCAACTGACAGAAGAGCAACAGGCCGCGGCCGGCGCCGGCCCGGATGTGGTTCGCCTCTCCATCGGTCTGGAAACAGTCGAAGATATCATCGCCGATCTCGACAAGGCCCTGGCGGCGGCATGACCCCGCCCATCGGCCTATCCAAAGGGCAAAGAGTTTCTATTCGGTAGCGGAGCTGGCCACTTCAATCAGGTTGCCGTCGGGATCGCGAAAGCATATCGAGCTAATAGTCCCCTCTGCCCCGAAGGTCTCAGCCGGGCCGTACTCGATATCGACCCCACAATCGCCCAAGTGTCGGATGACCTCATCCAGCGGCGTGTCGGAAACCAGGCAAAACTCCGCTGAGCCCGGAACCGGGACGGCTGCCTTACGGATAAGTGTGCTGGGATTGGGGTTCACGTTGATCTTGTGACGACCAAAGCTAAGAGCGACACGTCCCTCTGCGAAATTCTCGCGCGCCATGCCGAGTACATTCTCATAAAACGCGCAACTCTGATCGACGTCGCGCACTGTGATTGCGAAATGATCGAGACGATCCAACTTGAAGGGTTTGCTAGTCATTGCTGAACCAAAGGACCTCTTGTCGTGTTGCTATTCAGCGGGCACTGCAAAAGACGCAGCCGGGCGGGAACTCGGGAGGAGAAAGGCTGCGATGGCAGCTGCAGCAGCGAAGGCTGCCATAATGAAGAAGAGCTGAGAGAATTCGCCGGTTCGGCCTTCCACCCAGGAAGTGAGCAGGATTGCAGGGTTGGCAATCGAGAAGGCCACTACAAACTTCACGCCGAAAGCCAGGCTGCGGTGCCGCTGCGGCGTATAGCGCGCCAGAAGCAGGTTTTCCGCCGGCAGGGCGGCCGAGCTGAGCAGCACAGTCAACACAGCCAAAGCCACCAGCGGCGTGCTTGCGGCCGTGGCGATCAGTACCATCACCGGTACCTGAAACACGAAGGCGCAGATATAGACCGGCTTTAGCGGAAAGCGGTCGGCGAGCCAGCCACCGGCCAGTTGCATCAGCCCTCCCGCCGTATAGACCAGGGCCACCAGCACCCCGATGCCAAGTGCGCCCTCGCCGGCCAGGTCGCGTAGCCGCAGGTCGAAGACCTTGGGCAAGGAGGCCTGGGTGCTGTGAAACAGCAACCCCATGACCATCATTGTCAGGAGAAGGATCGCATAAACGCGAAGCATTTCGTTGCGCGACGGAGACGGTTCCGGCGACCTGTCCGACTCAGCCTCCCTCACCCAACCGCAACGGAGCGCCAGCAGCAAGGCCAGCCCCGTCGCCAGGCAGATCACTCCGGGGACAATGAAAGCTGCGCGCCACGATATGGCGTCGATCAGCACTCCCGCAACCAGCCCGGCGCTGGCCACGCCCAGTGAACCGAAGATGCCATTGACCGCCAGAGCCATCCCGCGGGCACGGGCGGACTTCACCAGCCAGGCAATCCCGACGGGGTGATATATCGAACTGAACAGTCCGATGGCGGCCAGTCCAAGCATCAGCGCAGTGGTCGAGTTCACCAAGCCGCATACGATGCCGGAAACACCCAAACCGATGAAGAAAACGGCCATCATGCCTGAGACGGACCAACGGTCGCCCAGCCACCCAGCCGGCAAGGCTGCGATACCGACCAGAAATGAGCCCAGCGCCCAGAGCTTTACCAGCTCGTGGTTGGGCAAACCCCAATCGACTTCCAGAGAGAGCGCGATAACGAAATAGAATGCCGTGAAGAGGTGCATATAGGCGTGGCCTAAGCACGAGAAAAGCAGCGCTACCCTCGCTGATTGAGCCTTCATGGCCACGTTCTCCACTCTCTTCAAGCAACCGGAATAGAGGTTAACAGACAAGCTGACAAGCTGACGAAATGCAAAGCTGCACAGCAGCTTTTGTCCTAGCAGGACGATTATTCACCAGGGGCGGAAGGAACCTGCCCCAGTTTCGCCGCAAATTCATCACCCGGTGGCCCACATCCCGCCACGCCCTTGCCAAGCTCCAACGTCAGTATTCAGGCTGAAAAGAAGGCAAAACCTGAGAAAATTAAGGAGCTGCCCCATGGATAGAGGCACCGAACGAACGCCGATCGAGACTGCTGGCGCAATTGCGCCGCCATCGCAAGGAAAGGCCGGCCGCGCCGCGGAAATCGACCTCGACCGCCTGGTCTGGGACCCGGAGTACCGCAATGCCATGCGACCGCTGATCAAGCACGCCTGCTAAACCGGCGATCGACGGACTTCAGTCTGCCGGTCGTTTCAAGAAGGCCCGCCTTCAAACGTCTCGTCGGTAATCCAATTGAGAAAGGCTGGATTGCCGCCTGAAATCGGCAGAATTACGGCACAAGGACAGTCGTAGCTGTGCATTTTCCTGACCTCCTCCACCAATTTTTCGGCCCTGCTCGCGGTCGTCTTCAGAATCAGGACCGATTCCGAGCCTTCTCGGACCTCTCCCTCCCAGCGGAAGATAGGGATCATGGCGGGAAATAGGTTGGCGCAGGCTGCCAATCTGGCCTCCACCATGGCGCGCCCGATCGACCGGGCCTCATCAGGATCCCCTGCCGTCACATAGACCAGACAGTGGGAGGTCGTGCTGGACATCTCGAAGCTGCTCTCCCGATTCGCTTTCTGCTTCAAGTCATCGTAGCATGACCCTGAAAACAGGGAGTAAGAGCATGGACCGATTGTCCCCCACGGCCCAGGCGCTCGGCAATGAACGGCGCAAAACCCGCCCCACCGTCACCCAGTTTGCATGGCTGAGGCGAGGCCTTGACCAGGCCGGCGGCAAGCTGCCGCTGTTCGACCACTACGGCCAGCACTACGACAACCGCACCATCCGCTGCTGCGTCGAACAGGGTTGGGCAGAGCCATGGTTCAACAACCCGATCAAGCCGGACTGGACGGTTTGCAGGCTGACCGCGCAAGGTCGTGAACTGGCCGAGGCCGGCAAAGCCATGGCCGACGCGCCCAAGGACGAGCCTGAGCTGCGCGAGGTCAAGATCAGGAATCTGGTAGACGACCTCTTTGCCTGAGGCTGGCCTGACCGACGTCTTGTCGCGAATGCCGAACTAGCGGATCTGCTTGCGCCAGCGGTTGATCGTGCGCGCCACGAAACCGTCCTCGCCCAGTTCGCCTTGCCATTCCCGAGCGAAGGATGCCGTATCACTGTGCGGCCGTTTGTTTTCCGGAAGGTCGTCGAACCGGATCCGCATCGGCAGCACGACCCCCTCGCCCACGACCACGGCCTGTTGATTGCGCATCGCCGGCAGGGAGTTCAGCATTCCCTCTGCGCTTTCCGGCAGGGCCCGGCGAACGAAGTCCTGGTCCTTCTGGTTGCCCATCCGCAAAGCGAAGAGCGTGCTGCACTGGGAGAGGATAGTCTCCGACAATTCCGAAGGACGCTGCGACACCAACCCGAGAGAAAGGCCGTACTTGCGCCCTTCCTTGGCGATGCGCGAGATCACACGGCGGGTCGGGTCGAAACCATGGTCCTCTTCGTTTGGAATGTAACGGTGCGCCTCTTCGCAAATCAACAGGACCGGCACCGCCTCATCGCGATCGCTCCAGACCGCGAAGTCGAAGAGCGTGCGGCAGAGCAGCGAGACTACGACGTCGACAATTTCCGAAGGCACACCCGACAGGTCGAAGATCGTTAGAGGTTTGCCCTCGACCGGCACCCTGATGATCCGGGCCATCACGTCGGGCATGATGTCACGCACCGAAAGCCCCGAGAACATGAACGCGTAGCGGCGGTCGGCGCGCAGGTTTTCAATGCGCGAGCGGAGCCGCAAGTAGGGCTTTGCCTGCTCCGCTTTCTGCAACTGGCCCATCGCCGCTTCGATGTTGTGCAGCAAGGCGCTCAAAGGATAAGGCGAAGGCGTGTCGACCGTGAGATGGCGCCGCTCGTCTTCGTTCTCCACAGTCGAGCGCTTCGCGTTGAGGATCGCATCCTTCAGGATGAAGGTCTCGGACGACCGGCTGATCTCATCGCGGCTGCAGAGAACCTCTACCATTTCTTCGAAGTTCAGCAGCCAATAGGGAAGTTGCAGGTTGTCCGGCGTCACCACTTCCGCCAGGCCGTCGAAGGCGCGGGAGTATTCATTGTGCGGGTCGAGCAAGACCACGTGGCCAAAAGGATGGGCGTTGAGGATCGCGTGCAGCACCGTCGCCAGGGCACAGGACTTGCCCGAACCAGTCGTCCCCAGGATGGCGAAGTGCTTGCCCAGCAAATCGTCGGTTACCAGAAAGGCCGGCAAGCTAGGGTCCTGGTGAAGCGTCCCGATCTGCACGTTGGACGCCTTCGGTCGTTTGTAGATCTGCTGCAGTTCCTCCGTGGTAACCGCAAAGACGCCGTCCCCCAGCCCCGGATAGAACGACACGCCGCGCAGCAGGTCGAAGCTGGGTTCATCACCTGACGGCCCATCGCTCTGAGCCAGGTATTCGCCGAAGAGATCGATTTCCATCACCCACTGCTCGCCGAGAGCGGGCGACGGCGAGGGGTTTCCTGTAGCCAGGCTGGAGACAATACCAAAGGCGATGGATCGAGGGGTTGGCATCTTCACCAGGGCACCGATCTGCACAGCCTCGTTGAGCTTGCGCGCAGCATCGGGACCGGGAGCTACCGAGATCAAGCTGGCAGTCACCTTGGCACCGGTCACCGAAACGATGTGCCCGACCTCGTAGTCCGCATCGGCGGCCTGAGAAGGGTCTATTTGCTGAATTGTCTGCATCTCTGCTGCCCGCTTCCAAAACACCCAATTACGGGCGGAATCATTGCAGCGAGACGTTAAGTAATAGCGAAGGAAACGACTTCGATAACCTCCCGTAAACCCTAGTAGTTCAAGAATTCTAAACCATGCAGCGCCTAGTCTCGGAGCCACTTTAGCCGGTTTCACGGAGAAGCCGTCACGGCCAGGCCGGAGAGGGCCAACCAATGTCACAGCGCCACGGTCCAGTAGCCAAGACCACCCTAGCCGCCCTGCTGCTTCTGCTCGGCGGCTGCGAGGCGATCTATGACGACACCAAGGGCTGGGCCAATCGCCTGGAAGCCTCGATCCTTGAGTCGGCCCATGAGATGTCCGCGGAACCCGCGTCGGAGCAAGACTCCAATGACGGTTCCGAGCGCATCACCGAGAGCGATGCCTCGCAGACCGACGCCAAAGCGCCGATGGCCACCCCACCTGCGCCACCGATCCGCAAACCGGTCATGACCGTCGCCGACGTGCCGCCGCAGGCGCGGGCCACCACCGCGGCGCTGGAACAAACCGCCAGCAAGCCGAGCGGAACGGTCAACGATACCGCCGAGTCCCTTATCGAGGCTACGGAGCAGCCAAAGAGCGACAAGGTCGACAAAACCGGTAAGAAAGAGGAAGTCGCCGCGATCAAGCCGCCACGGCCAAAGCCCGAGGTCTCTAAGCCTGCCCAAGAAGGTAGCGACGTGACCCAGAAGCAGGCCTCAGCGACGCCCGAGCAGATGCAGCACAAGAGCGACACCGCCATGGTTTTGCATCTTTCTTCCCTTCGTAGTGAAAAAGCCGCCAAGCGGGAATGGAGCGATCTGCAGCGCGCCCATCCTGACCGTCTTGGCGAGATGCACGCGGAGTTCCGCAAGACCGAACTCGGAGGCAAGGGAACTTTCTACAGGGTCCTCGCCGGCCCCCTGAAATCGCCGACTGCCGCTCAGGAGGCCTGTGCTGCCCTAAAGACGAAAGACCAGAAGCAATACTGCCGCGTCATGCCGGCAAAATCGAAGAGCTGAACGGACGGCGGCTCCCTAGGGCGCCGGAAAGAATTCCGCGCTACGTCCCGTCACATAGTAGGCCAGCATCCCGACCCATTCGTGCAAGGCCATAGCCATGAGGCCGATCGACGAACTGACGTTCCGGGGCCAGGTCAAGGCCGCGGGTTCGGTGAGATAGTCCACCGGATAGGGCAGGACTGAGAGGCCGGCCTCGCGAAAACTCGCCACGGCACGCGGCATGTGGCGGGCCGAGGTGATGAGCAACCAGGGGCGATCCATTTTGCCGACCAGCTCGGCAGTGAGGCGGGCGTTCTCGGCCGTATTGCGGGATTTCGCCTCGAAATGCACCTTCGACATGTCGAGCCCCTGCTGCTCAAAGAAACGCGTGGTGATCTCAGCCTCATTCCAGCCGCGTGGAAACAGGCGGCCGGAAAAGCCTGAGACGATGATCTTGTGATCGGGCATCGATCGCTGCAAAGCAATCGCAGTCGTCAGCCGCTCAGCCGAACTGTTGAGGCCGGGTTGCCCGCGGGCCGCCGCGACGGCACCGTCGGCGGTCGCACCGCCGAGAACGACAATGCCGGCGATATCGTCAGCAGTCACCTGCGGCACGGGAAAGCGGTTTTCCAGGCTGCGCACAGCCAACTCCGGCAACGGCGTCGCGAAGATAACTCCGCCGTAGAGCAGCAGGCCGGCAAGGAACAATCGAGCGACACGAGGCCATCCGAACCGACGGCTGGCCCACCAAGCAAATAGAAGGAACAGCAAGCTGTGGATGGGCTTCAACAGAAACCAGCCAACCTTGGAAAGAAAGAAAAACGCAGTAGACACTGATTTATCTCGTTTTTCTTGGAACGACAGGCGCCCCCGGGTTCCCGAGTGACAAAAAAGCCGCTTCGGCCAATGCCAAAGCGGCTTTCTCGACTAATTGGTCGGAGCGGCAGGATTTGAACCTACGACCCCCACACCCCCAGTGTGGTGCGCTACC
>PJEL010001360.1_pt1 | contig 25087 bp, 19 predicted proteins | sample 1853271 | NCBI WGS metagenome assembly PJEL01 (sample SAMN08108733, study PRJNA415343) | Invertebrate metagenome, whole genome shotgun sequencing project. | host: Globobulimina | place: Sweden: Gullmar Fjord | collected 2015-08
GAAGCCCCTGATGGTCTCCGAAGACATCCTGCCGCTCGGCGAGTTCAAGGCCAGCGCGGCGCGCATCCTCAAAGAACTCCAGGAGCGCAGGAACCCCCTGGTGATCACGCAGAACGGGCGCCCAGCCTGCGTGGTGATGTCCCCCGAGGAGTTCGATGAGAAGATCCACGACCTCGAGGTCCAGCAGGAGTCGCTAGAGGCCCGGTGGTCAGAGCTGGAGGCGGCGCGCTCGAAGCTCGAGGCCGAGCAGTCTGTCGCTCGCGCCCAGGCTCGCGCCGCTGCGGAGACCGCCGAGACAGAACGGCTCGCGCTGGAATCTGGAGGGCACGAGCACGACTGGAACCGGTGGTTGGCGGCGGAGCGGCGCGCCAAGGTCGAGGCTGATCGAGCCCGAGATGCCGACTGGGCGTTGGCCGCGATCCCGGACTAAACGCTTCGACCCATCGCTCGGTAGTAGTGGGTGGAGGCATATAATGAACCACTTCGGCATCCTGTCCCTCGCCGTCCTTGCCAGCTGTTCGTCCCTGCTCGGGGACCAGATCGATTCCTCGGAAGCGGAGGCTGCCTTGAAGACCGGCGACCTCGACGGAGCGCGCCGGATCTTCGACGAGCTGGCGCAGACCGATCCCCACAACGAACCCGTCGCTACCGGCCAGGCCTATGTGCAGCTCCTCGCTGGTGAGTACGAGCTCGCCGACGAGACCCTGTCTCGGATCGAAGCGAGCCCGGAGACGAACCTGCGGCGGGCGCTCGTCGCCTTTCGGGACGCCGATCTCGACTCCGTGAAGGTCCTGGGAATCGCCTCCGGTCGCTCTGAAGGCCTGCTGCTCGCCGCCCAGGTTCAGCTCATCGATCTCGAGGGTGATGACGCTGTGGCCTTGCTTCACGAGGTGGACGGTCCCGTCGCTGCGGAGTTCATCCGTCGCCTGCGGGATCCCGATCCCGCCATGACGGGGAGCGCGGAGGCGGCGGCGCTGTGGTCGATGGGGGAGCGAGGATCGGCGTGCGAGACCGCGGGTGAAGTGGTGGAGACCCTGTCCGATGACTTGCTTCGCAATGACGAACTCCTGCTGTGGGCTGGCCGCTCCGCTTCCATCGGCCTCGCGGCGACGGCCCAGGCATTGCTGGACGGGATCGACGCTGTGCCCGTGGACCAGAACTGGAGATATCAGGCGACTCAGGCCATGATCTGGCACGTCGATGGCCAGGTCGAGCGCGCTTCGGCTCGCTTTGCCGCCCTCGATGCCCAGGTGTCTGCGGGCGCCGTCCCCGCTGACGGTCTGGCGGACGCGATGGCTACGGCCGAGGTGGCGGGGGAGGCGCGCGCCTTCCCGTGTCAGGACGGATGGGTGGCTTGTATGGTCGACGGTGAGCGGCTGGAGGGCCCCTTCTCGGCCGACGCAGACGGATTCCCGGTCCCCACGGATCTACCCGTTGGGTACTACGATCTGGCGCCGCAGCCCGGTCTCGAAGCATTCGGCCCGCTCTCGGTGTACGAGCTGCAGATGGCCGATCCGGTGGAGGAACCTCCGCAGGCCGCCGTGGCTGAGCCCTCTGAGCCCGCTGCGGCGCCCGTGGTCGAGCCGGCCCCTCGGACCGAGCCCCCTATCGAGCCCACGACCGTCCAGCCGGAGTCGAGGAGCGCGCCCGAGCCATCCGTGCGCGCCGAGACGGCCATCGCGGCGCCTCCGGCCCCGTTCGTTCCAAGCGAATCGGAACCGCCGCCCGTGTTGGAGCAGGAGGTCGATATCGCCGTTGTCGAGACCGATATCGTCGCTGTCAGCGAGGACGCCGTCATGTGCGACGATCTGTTCTCGCTCGAGCCCCCGGCGCTCCTCGGCAGGCTCTCGTCGGGCCAGATCGCCTGTCTAGAGGGCCGTCTTGCCGATGCACTGCCGCTGACGATACTTCGAAAGGTCTCTCGAGTCCTCATGATGAACGCGTTCTCGGCGCGCGACATGGACAGCTGGCAGCAGCTCATTCATCACCACCTCACCGAGCTCGACCAGAGCGATCCGAATCTCTGTTACCGGTACGCCCTCTTCTTGACCAGAAACCTGCCAGCTCGGGCCGCCGACGTCATCTTCTGGGCCGATCGCGCCCTGGAGAACCGCACGGTCTGGGTTGGCGACAACTACACGACTCGAGTGTTTTCTCTCTACAAGATCCGCGCTGTCGCAGCCCAGAGCCTGTGGCAGGCCGCCGCCGAGCAGGGCGACGTCGACAACCACCGCAACGTCACGAGGGTGTACGCCAGGGAGTGGCTCGAGTACGCGCGGGCGGCGAGCAAGGACACCACAAAGGCCCTCGCGCTCTGTGTCTCGGCCGCGGGGACCGAGAGCTACTGCAGCCAGTAGGTGCTGACGACGGCTAGCCGGCGCGGATGATCTGGGCCCTGACGTCCCCGCTTTCGAGCCAGGCATGCAGATGGCTTCCGTCGCCCATTGTCGCCTGGACCCGACCGTGGCGCAGCGGCTGCTCGATGGCGTTGCAGATGCGGTCCATGATCCTGCGGAGCTGGATCTCGTCGTGGAATACAGCCGGTGCCGCCTGCTTTTCGCCGCCTCGGACGACGGTGACGTCGTGGGGGCCGTTGATGTGAATCTCGGAGATGGACAGGTCGCGGAGCATGGGCTCGAGGGCGCCGAGACCGAGGATCTGGTCCAGGGCACGATCGGTGAGGATGGAGCCCATGGCATCGTTGATGTCGGGGAAGAGGGCGTTCACCCCTCCGACTACCTGGGGCCGGAGCCAATCGGGCACCTTCTCGCGGGGCATGTCCAGCATGGTTGCCATGTCGACGTTGGGCAACACGTGGCTGCATACCTGCTGCACGCGGGCGGCGATCTCGATTGGGTTCATTTGTACTCCTGTGGGGGCCACCCTATCCCAGATCGTCGACGTGTTCCTCCCAGTTCCGGCCGTCGAAGGGCGTGATTTCGAACCGTTGCCACTCTTCGTCATCCAGGCATCGCACATTCACATCGAATCCGTCAGGATGGGATCTCGGTACGTAGAAACTGTGGATCCCGCAGGTCTTGCAGAACAGGTGTCGGGCAGTGCAGGTGTTGAAGCGGTAGTCAGAGAGGTTGTCCTCGCCCGACGTGAGCTCGAAGTCATCTTTGGCCACGATTAGGTGCAGGAAACCCTTCATTGTGCAGATAGAGCAGTTGCACTCGATGGCCGTTTTGGTCTCTGTTCGCACTCGGAAGCGAATTGCGCCACAATGACATCCGCCGATCAGCCAGGGCATCAACTCATCTCCTTGGTTGCCGGTGGTTGGTGGGATCTCGGCTTGACAGGGGTGGGTGTACCTGTCGGGATCGTGGTTGTCTTGGCGCGTGTCGCTATCAGGGAGAACGAGTATGCAGGTAGAATCTATTCAGTACACGAAAAAGAACGGTTGGACCGGCGCATTTCCTGCTATGGATTCCGACAGAACTGCAGTGCTCGTCTTCGGTGCATCACATTATATTGACGATGCCGGGGCGATCGCCGAGCTTGCCGCCGCATACCCCAATTCTCTGATCGCCGGCTGCTCGAGCTCTGGGGAGATCTTCAAGGACGAGGTCTGCGACGAGTCCCTGTCGGTGGCCGTGGCCCGCTTCGAGAAATCCCAGATCCGCATGGCGAGCGTCGCCATCGCCGACGCGGCTGAGTCCTACAGCGCCGGACAGCGGCTTGCAAAGGAGCTTCAGGGCGAGGGACTGAACAATGTCTTGGTGCTGTCGGACGGCCTGAACGTGAACGGCACTGATCTGGTGCGCGGCCTCAACGAGGTCTTTGGCAAGGATGTCGTGGTCACGGGTGGACTGGCAGGGGACGGTTCCCGCTTCGAGCGCACATGGGTGATTGCCGACGACAAACCCCAGGCCAAGGTCATCAGTGCCATCGCGTTCTATGGGGACAACCTCCAAGTGGGTCACGGCTCCAAGGGCGGCTGGGACATCTTCGGCCCCGAGCGACGGGTCACCAAGTCGGATGGCAATGTGCTCTACGAACTCGACGGAAAGCCCGCACTCGCGCTCTACAAGGAGTATCTGGGCGATCGCGCTGACGGATTGCCGGCCACCGGGCTGCTCTTCCCCCTAGCCATCCGCGAGCGAGACGACGAGAGGCAGCTGGTCAGGACGATCCTCGCCGTGGATGAGGAGAAAAACTCCCTGACCTTTGCGGGCGACGTACCGCAGGGGTGGCACGCCCAGCTCATGAAGGCCAACTTCGACCGTCTCGTCGGTGGCGCCTCGGACGCCGCGGTGTTGACCGCGGAGGGGGCCGGCGATGGCGCGACACTGGCTATTGCCATCAGCTGTGTTGGACGCCGCCTGGTCTTGGGAGAGCGGACCGAGGAAGAGGTCGAGGCCACCCTCGAAGCACTGCCCGCCGGGACGGTCCAGGTGGGCTTCTACAGCTATGGCGAGCTATCTCCCGTAGCTGTAGGGATGTGTGACCTCCACAACCAGACCATGACGCTGACTGCAATACGCGAGACCTGATTGAACGAAACGCTCGACATCAAGAGCCTGCACGGGGTGTTGAGACGCCAGCTCAAGAAGATTGGCATCCGAAGCCGTGCGGATGGGCCCCCCGATGAAGAGCAATGGGAGAGGCTACTCGAGCGCGTGAACCGCTTCTATGGCGGATCCGATCAAGAGCGCTACACCCTGGAGCGCTCCCTCGACATCTCCTCGAGGGAGATGCACGAGCTGCACAATCAGATCGCCCAGGAGCGCGACCGACTCCATGCGGTGTTGGGCTCCATCGGCAGCGCCATCGCCCATGTCGACGCCAACTGGGCCGTGCAGTTCCACAATCCCGCGGCGGAGGTCCTGCTCGGGATAGGCGACGCCTCGGTAGGACTACACCTCTTTGATGTGGTCTCTTTTGGCACCATCGAGGGCGGCCACTTCGACGGTCCGGTGCTCCTCGAGATGCTCTCCAAGGGCACTCCAGTGGACGAACACGACGGGGTGGTGACGACGGTGGATGGGAGGTCCTTTCCAGCGCACTTCCACTTCAACCCGATGTACCGCGGAGCGGAACTGGCAGGCATCGTCGTCGTCGTGACGGATACCACCGTGCAGAAACGGACCGAGCGAGAGATCCGCGAAGCCAGGGTCGAGACCGAGGTCGCCCGCCGCTCGGAGCGCTCCAGGGGAATGTTCCTCGCCAACATGAGCCACGAGCTGCGCACCCCCCTCAACGCGATCATCGGGTACAGCGAGATGTTGGCCGAGGATCTGCAGTTCGACGATACGGAGGTGCTGTCCGACATCAACCGGATCCTCACCGCCGGCCGGCATCTACTCGGCCTCATCAACGACATCCTCGACCTTTCGAAGATCGATGCCGGCAAGATGGAGATCAGCATCGAGACCTTCGACGTGCGCCGCATGCTCGACGACGTGGTTGGCGGGACCCGTCCTCTGGTGGCCAAGAACGGAAACAGACTGCACCTCGAAATCGACCATGCCGTCGGGGAGATGAGGTCGGACGAGAATCGGCTCCGTCAGTGTCTGTACAACCTGATGTCCAATGCCGCGAAGTTCACCAACCGAGGTGACATCGAGCTACGCGTTGCTGTCCAGGACGAACGCTGGCTCGCTTTCTCGGTCAGCGACAGCGGCATCGGCGTCAAACCAGAGCGCCTCGAGCACCTCTTCGACGCGTTCACCCAGGCCGACTCCACGACGACCAAGCGCTTCGGCGGGACGGGTCTGGGTCTCACCCTGGTGAAGGCCTTCTGTGAGATGATGGGTGGGACGGCGTCGGTCGAGAGCACCGTGGGCTCCGGCTCCAGCTTCACGCTCTTCCTGCCGCGCGACGCTGGCAAGCGCGAAGCCAGGGTCGAGGACGAGCACACCTGGATGGCGGGCAGCGGTACCGAGGTCGTGCTGGTGGTCGATGACGATCCCTCTGTGTTCGATCTGGTGGCGCGATGGTTGAGCCGCGAAGATCTCCGGGTGGTTGGCATCTCCACAGCGGAGCAGGCACACGCGGCGGCCGAGGAACATCACCCCTTTGTGATCTTGCTGGATGTCCTGCTGCCTGGCATCGACGGATGGACGCTGCTCAAAGAGTTCAAGGCGGACCCCGTGATCTCGAGCATTCCGGTGGTCATCGTGACCACGATCGACGGTGCCCAGCGCACGGCGCGCGACCTGCAGGCGGCGGCCTACCTCAACAAGCCGATGCGTCGCGACACCCTGCTGCATCTGGTTCGTGGATTCCGGCCGCCCGCCCTGGAAGCGAGCTCGGTCTAAACAGGGTTAGCCCTGCTCTTTGGCCAGCTCCTCGGCCATGATTCGCTCGACGTCCTCGTCGGTGATGCCCGCCGGGGATTGTGATGACTCCTTGCGACCCAAGAGGAGCAGGCCGCCGAAGCATCCCACCAACATGACCATTCCACCGGCCATACCCGCGGCGAGCGCTGGATCGACGAAGGGCTCAGGGGCGGCACGCTTGTGGTCGATGTGCTTGATCTGGTCCAGCTTCACCTCTGCGGGGCTGTCTTGGATGGGGAGAGCCAGCTCTGCCGCAACTGCGTTGAACTGCGCCTCTTGATAGTTCTCCAGGCTTCCAAAGACGCAGGTGCGAATGCACGCGAGGAGGACGACGACCGCCAGGATCGATCCCATGGTCCAACCCTTCGCTCCGCTGCCATATCTCATGACCAACTCCCGACTGGGATACTGTCAGGGGGCCTCCATTATTGCCCGTCTCCAGGGCATCGTGAACGGAGTACGGAGTCGGTTTACCCGTTCCTCCTTGGCGACACCCTCTCGGATCAGGTGGCGGTCGACGATGGACGCCGCCACCATGGTCGCGAGCAGGCCCTCGAAGTTGTCGACCGCCCGAGCGTAGAGCCCCCATCCCCAGCGTTTGATGCGCGGAATCAGCCAGAATCGGTCCAGGCTCACCTTCACGCCCGCGACGACGGTGATGACCAGCAGGCCCAGCAGCGCCGAGGCAATCAGCGAGTCGCTGGCGTGGGATATCTGGGTGATGAGCAGGATCAAGACCACCGACACAACGATATCGACGGTGGAGACGAAGGCCGAGAGCGCGCCAAAGACCCAGGCAGTGCGGCGAAGCTTTGCCACCCTGCGACCCCTCGAGGCATCCAGCTCTGCCAGGTCCTCCGCCACCGTGTCCAGCTCTGGGTCGTGGTCGGCGTCGGGATGATGCGGACACCAGTGCTCGGCTAGAGTGGAGAGTTCCAGGAACTGTGCCTGGGCGTGTTCGAAGGCCCAGTGCAGATCGTGGCGGTCCCGAGCGTCGTGGATGGCGAGCAGCTCCGCGAACACCTCGTCGAGTTTGCCGAGCACGTGCTGGCTGGTCTCGGCCGCAACGGCAGCCGTCTGGTCTGGGGCATGGAGCTGCAGGAGCCCCCTCACCCTCGTGCTGAACGGGGTCTTGGACACTGGCCCTCCTGGATGGCCGTCTCCCGAGAAGGTAGGGCCGCGAAGGCAGTGGTCAAGGGGTTGGTCTAGTTCCGGGTGAGCTTCCAGGAGTCGCCGCTCGCGGTGAGCTTGTAGCGAAGGCCGGCTTTGACCTTTCCAATGGGCGTCCCGTCGATGAGGAGGTCGCAGCGCTCCGTCGGCATCCCGTAGACCGCGGTGCTGCTCGATCCCGCCTGCGTGGTCTGGAATCCACTCGGGCATGCGATCAGGTAGCTCGCGGGCCCACCGGTGATGACCAGAGGGGAACGGGGTTTTGGCTCACGCATCGTCGGGGCTGCAGGGCGGCGCGGTGCGGCGGCCGAGGGTTCTGGACTGGGTTCTGGCGGCGGCTCGGGCGCTACATCTGCCGGAGCCGGTTCGGGGCGGTAGTCGGGGGCCGGTGCTGGCGGCGGTGTGGGATCGGCGGCTGGCCGGGGCCGCGGGCTGGGTTTGGGGGCAGGCTTCGAGCGGGGTGGCGGCTCCGCCGGTGGTGGTGGAGCGGGTTCTGGTTCCGGATCCGCGACGGGCTCGTGCTGTCTAGGCTCCTCTGGTGTTGGCTCCGGTTCGGCGGCAACGGGTTCGGCGTCCGGGGCCTCCGGAGGGGCGGCGATCAGGGGCTCGGCGATCAAGGGGTCAGGGAAGGGGGGATCGTTGGGTAGAATCTCTGTTTGCATGACAACGAGGAGGATCGCTGCGGCTGCGGCCAGGGTGGTCAATGCCCCCATGGACCACCAGCGACCAGAAGGTCTAGGCCTTGCTTCCACCTGGGCGGCTGCCCACTCCGACTCGAAGTTGCCGGCCCCTGCAAAGTCGTCGACGGCGTCCGCCATAGCCTCGTCCATCGCGCGGATCTCGTCGGCAAAGGCGCGACATTCATCGCAGCTCTGAAGGTGCAGGACCGAGTCGAACTCGGCGGGCTCGAGGCCCATCAGCTCTTCGCGGGTGCTCTCACAACTCATGAGGTTCCTCCCAGAGCTTCCCGCACGATCTTGCGGGCTCGAAACAACAGGACGCGGGCCGTGGATGGCGCGATATCCAGCTTGCGGGCAGCCTCTGCGGCGCTGAGACCGTCGCGAGTACACAAGTACATCACCTCTCTCTGTCTTGGCGAGAGCGTGGCGAGGACGTCGATCGCGCGGCTCGCCTCGATGCGGTGCGTCGGATCGGGGACCACGCGCAGATGGGACTCGGTGAGCTCGACGTGAGTGTGGCGGGCCTGCCGACCCTGGAGCTTTCGGCAGCAGTTTCGCACGATCGTGCGCAGCCAGGGCGCGAAGGGCCTGTCGGTGTCGTATTGGTGGATGTAGCGGATCAAGTTCACGAGGGTGTCCTGCGCGGCGTCCTCTGCCAGGCCCGCGTCGCCGAGTTCGAACAACGCCCAGCGGCGGATCCGGGCACGCCAGTGGCGGGCGACGGACTCCAGTCCGCTCGCGTCGCCAGAGACTGCGAGTTGGAGTGCCTGTTCAGGCGTCAGGGTTTTGGCCTTCGGGGCCGTCATCGCTCTGTACTAGTCCCAAGTCACGGAGAACGTTTACACCAAAAGAATATCGATCTCTCCGTGTAAACGGTCTGCGCGCTGCATCGCTAACACCTCCGACCACGCCGCTCGCTGCGGCCCACAGGAGGTCTGAAATGTCCAAGCCGCTGCGTTCCTCGCTTCTCCTCACCGTCTGTGGGCTTGCGGTCTTCGCCGCCCCCGCAGACGCGGGATCCCGCTGCGACGAGATCCTCGCCATGATCGACAACGGCGCGACGACCCAGGCCATCGTCGACAACATGCGGCGCGGTGGCGTCGATCTCGAGCTCGTGTCCTGCTTGGCAGACAACGGGGCGCCCGCAGCGATCCTCGCGTTGGGAAGCGGCCTGGCGGCCATGGGCGGGGACCTGGAGGAGGTCCGACCTGCCGAGCCGATCGCGGAGGCGGTCTCCACCTCTCCCGTTCCGCTGTCGCGTGTACCCGCGCATACCCCCCCAGCGAGACCAGCGCCCCGAGTCCGTCCGCGTCCGAGCCCTCCGCCCGTGCCGTCCCCCGAGCCGTCTCCGGACCCCTCACCGCCTATGGCCTCCGCCTACCACCATGGACCGCCAGGCCCCGCCCCGACGGTCTACGCGCCACTCAGGGCCGGCATGACCGACGACAACATCGATTTTGGCAGCTTCCTCGAATTCCTCGCTTCCGAGCCGGCGGGGGGCACCGATCGCCTGAAGCTCGGGGATAGAAAGTGGATCACCGTGCTCGACGCCACCGGAAGCCCCGTGCCCGATGCCCGGGTCGAAGTCCTCGATCGCGCCCGCGACCGTGTCGTGTGGAGAGGTCGAAGCTACGGCGATGGAACCACCGCGTTCTACGCGAATCAGGAGGGAGTGCAGGGCGATATGCTCGTGCAGGTCCGCGGCGCTGGCGACTACGAAGCCGTGCGCTGGTCGGGACAGGGTGACCTTCGCGTCCAGCTCGACAAGAAGCAGGCCGTAGTGCAGCGGGTGCCAGTTGATGTTGCGCTCATCATCGACACCACCGGATCCATGGGGGACGAGATCGAGCAGATCAAGTCCACAATCCTCGCAGTGTCCACCGAGGTCGAGCGCCTGCAGCGACCCGTCGATCTGCGCTGGGGAGCGGTGCTGTACCGAGATCGCGGTGACGAATACGTTACTCGAGAGATCCCTTTCACCGGCGATGTAACGGCGTTTGAGGCGGAGATTCGCCGCGTCGGCGCCGACGGTGGCGGCGATGGACCCGAGTCCCTGAACGCCGGGATGCACGCCGCAGTGCACGACCTCGACTGGCGCCGGAAGGCGGCGCGAGTGGGTTTCTTGGTCGCCGATGCCGAGCCGCACATGGACTACCAGAACGACGTTTCCTACGCGCGGACCGCCCAGAAGGCCCACGCGGCAGGCATCAAGATCCACACGGTCGCTGCGAGCGGGCTCTCCAAGACCGGCAGCGTCGTCTTCAGGCAGATTGCGCAGTTTACACGTGGGAAGTTCATCTTCATCGAGTATGGGTCTCTGGGCGCATCCGCTGCCTCCCACGGGATTTCTGGTCCAGTCGAAGGCAACAACCTCGACCGGATTCTCTTCGAGCGGATCGAGGAGGAAGTGGACAACTATGGTGATCTGCCCGATGCCATCGCCGGGTTCTAGTGTCGCCGACTTTTGCCTGAGGCGCGAATGCAATCGACCTCCACGACAGCATCAGAGTCGGCCACGATAGATTGATTTGTGTGGCAGAAGTCCCAGTGAAGGTCCAGAATGAGCGGTGCGATGAGGTTGGGTGTTTCGCGCACTCACGCCTCGTCGCCCTTGCCGCCGAGCCGGGCGCCTCCAGCATCGAGCGGCGGCTCGAGCTGATTGCGGACTGTGTGGTGGACGCCCTTAGCGGTGTGAGGCGCCTTGGGGTAGTGTGTGCCATGCGCGCCTGGATTCTCCTCGTTCTGATCGTCGCCTGCACTCCGAAAGAGAGTGATGTCGACTCCGCTACCGACACGGATGCAAGCGATACGGACACGATCCCGGACACGGACACCGACACCGACGCGGACACGGATACAGACGCGGATACCGACACGGACACGGACACCGACACCGACACGGATACCGACACGGACGCGGACACGGACGCGGACGCGGATACCGACGCAGACACGGATACGGACGCGGACACCGATACGGACACGGACACGGACACGGATACCGACACGGACACGGACACGGACACGGACACGGACACGGATACCGACACGGACACGGACGCCGACACGGACGCGGATACTGATACGGACACCGACACCGATACTGACGCCGACACGGACGCGGACGGCGATACTGACCAAGACGTCGGTACTGGCCTCTATGTGGATACCGCGCTGCTGGACACGAGCGGCATCACGACCGACCTCGACGACACGAGCCAGCCCCCGATCGTCGACACCGGCGATCTCGACGACACTTATTACAGTGGACGCGACTCCTCTCCCACACCGTTCGACACTGGACCACAGGACACGGCGATGGACGATGGGCGCGACTCTGCGCCGATCCTAGAGGACACGAGCGCCGATACCAGCGGCGGTACTGGGCTAGACGACGGACGGGAATGACGCTTCGTTCGCGGATTTGCCTTCACCTTCGATTCACCCGTCCGACAAGATAGATGTAGGCGCGTGAGAGGTGCTCGGTGAAGGTTCTAGTTCTGGTTGGCGATCGCCGAGAGGCGCTCAGGCTCGACAGGATTTTGTCGGCCCACGGGCATGACTTCCTGAACGCTCATTCCGTGCCGGACCTCGACCGTCGGCTCCACGGGAAGCCGCCCGACGTCGTGATCGTCGGCCACGGCGAGATGGGAATCTCCGACCTGGAGGCCAGGCTGGAGGACGAGCGATGCAGGCGCCACATCTACACGATCGCGGCGCTTCCAGAGTCCAGGCCAGAACTGATCGCCGAAGCGTGGGCCAGCGGCGTCGACGACATATTGTATCGGGGAGTCTGCGCCGCCGAGCTTCTCGGCCGGGTCGGGGCGCCCAGCCGAATCCGTAGGTGGACGGCGTCCCAGGCCATCTCAGCCGCTTTCGATGTCAACACCCTATCCTCGATTCGGGGCGTCAATGGTGTGATTTGCGAGGAACTTGGCGAGTTGATCGGCTCCCAGCTCTCGACAATCCCGCTGCCGGCACCGCCTTCGATTGTGAGCGCCGCAGAGATCGCGCTCACCTTGGCGGTCGAGGACGTCGAGATCAAGATTGGCGTCGGTCTCGACGGTGTGAACCTCGACAAGCTCGGGATGCTCTTGTTTGGCGAGCCGGTTGGACCCGATGTTCTGGCCGATTGCGTGCGTGAATTCGCGAACACGGCTGGCGGCGCCTTCAGGAGGAGGGCCCAGGAGGAGGGCGTTGACTTCGCTACCGGGATCCCAATGGACGCAGCACGCCCATCGTGGCCAACAAAGGCCCGATATTGGAAGGCGACTGCGGATGATCTCGAGATGGCTCTGTGGGTGACTCACCGCGATCTCGGTCGAGTTCGGGTCACGGTCAACGACCTGCGTGAGGGGATGGTCCTGGCGCGGGACGTCTGTGGGACCTGGGGCGGCCTTCTGGTGCCGGCAGGAGCTGTCGTGACCGAGCGAACCGCGCAGCGCCTCATAGACATGGTGGGAACGAGTGCGATCGTGGAGATCACTCACACCCACGTCTTGGACGCCGTCGCCTAGTAGCGGCCTTGCAGTCCCAGGGGGTCGACCTGGTCTAGCAGGCGCTCGCTCACTGCGCACCCGAAAACCGGCAGTGGTTCTAGTTTTTCGGAGTGGTCTAGAGCGGTGACGAGTGCCTGGTCCAAGGGGTGGATGGCTGCCGGCAGGCGATAGTAGCCGCCGACGTAGCGCAGCTCTCCCGCATCGAGGATCGACAGGATGGGCGCCGCCTCGAGGCCGTATTTCTGTACCAGGTGGTCTCGACTCAGGGTCTGAAACGAGTACCCCGCGGCGCGCATCTGCTCTCCGAGCTCGCGGTCAGCCCCCACGAAGAGGACCACCTCGTTGGCGTCGGGATAGGGCCCGCGCTCGAGAAGGTGTCGCACGAGCCCGCGTGTGCAGGAGCAGTGCTGGTAGATGACGTGCACCAGTGTCCTGCTCGGACCGGCGTGTTCCGAGAGCGCCGTCTCGAGCCGTGAGAGGTCTGTGGGCCCCGGCATGGCGATGACATGGTTCACCATCAGCAGCGACACGACGACGAGCATGCACGGCGCCCATATGGCGACAGCGACCCGACCGAGCAGGTCCCTGGGCCGACGTGTGTCGGACATCGGTCAGGGTCTCCGGCGGATGTGTGCGGCGACCAGGAGATCCCCATCCTCGAAGATCAGGCGCATGGGTGCGGATCCGGAGTCGAGGTCGCCTGGGTCGTGCAGCATGTAGTGGTTTCCGCCGGGAGCGAGCACAAAGGTCTCACCCGGGTCGACGCGAACGGATTCCATGGCGCTCATGGTGGCGACTCCTCCGTCCACCGACGTCGTGTGCAGGTCGATATCGCCGAACTTCGGGCTGACGACAGCGGTCAGGGTCACCGGAGTGTCTCGGCGGTTGAGGATGTGGCCGTATCCCGCGGTGACCGAGGCCATTGGGGGCGCTTCTCGGATCCAGATCTCGGCGTCGATCTCGGGTTGCCCTTGGTGCATCGCGGACTGAAGATCGGCAGCGATGCGCACCGGATCGGTCGGTCGCAGGACATAGGCTGCGACGTCTCCCGTTGGGTCGACAACAAACAGCGAGGTGCTGTGCTCGACCGAGTAGTGTGCGCCTGGCGACTCTCCGATTCGGTAGGATGCTCCAAGCTGTTCGATCGCGTGGTCGATGGCCGTGCGGGTGCCTGTGACGCCAATGAACGACGGATCGAAGTGCGAAATGTAGGCCGCTAGATCTTCCGTGGTGTCGCGCTCTGGGTCGACGGAGATGAAGACCACGTCCAGATCGACTCCCTCGAGGAGGGTTTTTGCCGTGTGCATCGTGGCCATGGTGGTCGGACACACGTCCGGGCAGCTCAGATAGCCCGCGAACACGACCGTCCAGCGACCGGCGAACCGATACTCGTCGAAGGTCTCGCCGCGATGGTCGACCAGGGACCAGTTGCGGAGTGGGCGTCGGTCGGACTCGAGAAGCCAGCTGGTGTCCAGTTTGTGCTTGGGCGGCTGGATCGAGGAGCGGTCGATGATGAGCGACGAAACCCCGAGTGCGAGCGCCATGGTGAGACGAGTGAACACGTTTGCCAGTTCGGCCGCGGACGAGTCCGATTGAGCCTCAAATCGGGGGCCCTGGATCCGATTCATAGGCAGTGGGAGCGCACGGAGTTTCGTGTCATGAAGGGCCGGTTTTCGGACTATCTGCGATTGCCGCGCGAGATCGCGGATTACGAAAGGTCCTATCTGGACAGGACGAACCGATTCGGCCTTGCGTTCTTCTGGTGTCACCTCCCGGTCTTCGTAGCGGTCGGCTACTTCAACGAGACCGGGCCGTTGTGGGCCATGGTGCTGACGATGGCCACCCTTGTCGGTCCGACGATCGCACTGTGGACATTCAGCAACCCCCGCGCGATCTCGGTGATCTATGGATTCACGGCGATGTGCATGGGCGGGCTTCTCGTGCACTTCGGGCAGGGTCCCGTCCAGATCGAGATGCACTTCTATTTCTTCACCCTGATTGCGATGCTCGTGATCTATGCAAACCCCATGGTCATCGAAGTTGCCGCGATCACGGTGACCTTGCACCACGCCATTCTGTGGGTGGTCTTGCCGTCGAGCGTCTTCAACTATGACGCCTCGATCTGGGTCGTCGGGGTGCACGCGGCGTTCGTGACGCTCGAGTCTGTTGCGGCCTGCTACATCGCCCGCAGCTTCTTCGATGACGTGCTTGGACTCGAGCGCATCGTCGATGCCCGTACAGAGGAGCTCGACGAGAGAAACCGGCATCTGCAGCTGGTTCTAGGCAATGTCGGTCAGGGCTTCTTGATCCTCGATCGCGCCGGGTGTCTGACCGGAGAGCAGTCTGCCGTGATGAGGCAGTGGTTCGGCAGCCGTCTGCAGTCCACTTTTGCCGAGTACGTGGGCCAGACCGACAAGCCGTTCGGCGAGTGGTTCGAACTCGGCTGGGAAGCGCTCAACGACGCGGTTCTCCCGCTAGAAGTGAACATGGGTCAGCTTCCGACGCGTCTGAGAACCGGATCGCTCACGCTCGACTTCAGCTACACCCCTATCGGGGTCGATGGGGATGACTTCGAGGCATTGTTGGTGGTCATCACAGACGTCTCCAACCAACTTGCAAAGGAAGCCGCCCAGGCCGAGCGGCGCGAAGTCATGCATCTGTTCGAGGGATTCTTGGCTGACAAGCGTGGCTTTCTTGAGTTTGTCACCGAGGCCGACGAGCTGGTGGGCAACATCGCTTGTCAGAACTACGAGGATGTTTCGGGCTGCAAGCGCTGGTTGCACACCTTGAAAGGCAATGCTCTCCTGTTTGGAGTCGCCAGCGTCGCCGAGCACGCTCACGATCTCGAGTCTGTCATCGACGACGAGAACCGCGACCTCTCCGAGTGGGAGGCGGACGCCCTCTATGACCACTGGGCGAAGATTCGTGGCACCGTCGACAAGCTGGTCGGCGAGCGGCATTCCGCCGGCATCGAGCTCACTCTGGCGGAGTACCAGAGCTTTGTGGCGGCGGTGGATCGGGTTCGTGATGGGACTCTGACCCACATCGTCAATGCGTGGCGGCTAGAGCCCGTGCAGCAGCGTTTGGTGCGGATCGCCGCCCAGGCAGCGGGGATTGCCGAGCGACTGGGCAAGCCCGACGTCCGGTTTGAGATTCAAGGCACGGATTTGCGTCTGGCCTCGGCAAGATTTCGCGCCTTCTGGCAGGCTTTTGTGCACGTCATCCGCAACGCCGTGGATCATGGTGTCGAGACCGAGATGGAGCGCCTGAGCTCTGGCAAAGATCCCGAGAGTCTGGTGGTCCTGGCCGCTGGCATCGACGCTGGCGAGCTGTGCATCTCGATCGAGGACGACGGGCGCGGGATCGACTGGCACAAGATCGCGGCGAGGGCTTCCAGTGCGGGGCTGGCGGCCGACAGTGCCGAGGCATTGGTGGACGCGCTGTTCCAGGACGGCATCACGACGGCCGCGGCGGTGAGCGAGGTCTCCGGCAGGGGGGTCGGCATGGGCACCGTGCGTGAGGCCGTAAGGGCCATGGGTGGGCGAATCGCGGTTCACAGCGAGCTGGGTCAAGGAACACTCATCCAGTTCAGGTTCCCCGTCTCGACCCTCGAGAGCGACCTCTGGTACGGAGAGCAGGTCGCCTGCGCGGCCAAGTGACGGGGCGTCATCCGCTTTTGTCGGTCATGAGTCGGCGACTGGCTTGCGGGTCTCATCGGCAGTGGCAAAGTTTGCGTGGCGCCGTGGTCGCGTACGTGGTCGTGGGCGAGCTATCACGATAATCGTCATGAGATTGTTGCCGGGAGTGCAGAGGGGCGAGCCCCTCTGCCGGGGGTTGAAGGGGCGCGCAGCCCATTCCAGCAAGAGGCCCGCCCATCCAACAGCCGTCGGCACCTTAAAAACCCCGCGGGCCTCATGCTGCCGGGTGTGCAGAGGGGCGTGCCCCTCGCTGGCCGCAGGCCACTAAAAAGAGCTTTTCCACGCCCCTAATCCCGACGCCCTCCACCCTCCGACGCTTCTACCAGTCCATGTCGGACAGACCCGCGTAGAGCTCGTCGAACCTCTCGCGGGGGATGTTGAGGACGCGGGACATCTGCCTGAGGACCTCGTTCTCGGCATCGGACATGTGCTCGTTGCCGGCGCAGACTGCGAAGGCCGCCTGGATGAGGAAGTCCTTGTCGTGATCGGTCAGTCCGTAGGCGTGTTGCTGGAGCGTGTCGATGAGTCCCACACCGTCGTCGCGCGACTGGTGCAGTTCGGCGAGTACGGCGTCGGCACTCACGGGCTGGCCCACCAGGTCGCTGTGGATGCGGGCTACGACCTTGAGCTCGTCGGTGTCGACGACGAAGTCCGTGAAGAGAACCAGCACCATCACACGAAGCACGATTTGCTGGAACTCGGCCTCCGCTTCCGGATCCGGCTTGGGGATGTGAGCGATCAAGACTTCTCCTGCTGGAGCGTTGACAGAACGTATCACCCTATCGAGAATCGACGCGCCCAACCGTCGCAGACTCCGGTTATGAGTCTTAAAGCTTCACTTTAGGAGACTCACTGTGTGCGCCGCACCTGAAATCAGTCCGCGACGGGCACTCGCGGCGTCGCCTGGCCGCGCCGATCGCTGCCCCAGCAGGAGAGATCCCGTGCAGTGGACACGCATGTGTGGTTCCAGCCGACACTCATCGCGCCCACCCGTTCCTGGGGCACTTCGAGCTGTCCGAGGCGGTCCGTACCCCAGCACGTCACGACCCCGGCGGCGTCCTGTGCGCATGTGTGCGCATAGCCGGCCTCGATGGTGACAAACACTCCAAGAGGTGGAGAGGCCTGGCCGGCGAGGTTCTGTCCCCAGCAGACCGCGTTGCCGGCGCCGTCCAATGCGCAGGTGTGCAGGCCACCTGCGCTGATGTGGGTGAAGGCGCCTGGCGGCGGTGTGGCCTGGCCCATGCTGTCACGACCCCAGCAATGTGTCCGTCCGTCGGCGTCGATCGCGCAGTTGTGATTGGAGTGGGAGGAGAGCTCGATGAAGGTTCCTGGGGGCGGAGTGGCCTGCCCGTAGTTGTCATAGCCCCAGCAATGCAGCTGTCGGTCGCGGTCGATGCCGCAGCTGTGGTGGCCGCCCAGTGCCAAGGTGTCGAAGAGCACGCCATTGGGTGGTACTGCCTGGCCCTGTGTGTCGCGGCCCCAGCAGGTTGCGGTTCCTGAAGAGTCCAGGGCGCAAGTGTGGAACTGGCCGGTGAAGATCTGGTCGAAGGGTCCGAGTGGCGCGTCGCATTGGCCGTTGGCGTTCTGGCCCCAGCAGTACAGCTCTCCCCATGAGTCCAGGGCACAGCTGTGGTATCCGCCGGCGGCCGCCGCGACGAAGTCGTTCGCACACGAGTCGTCGCAGCCAGGTCCACCGTCACAGTCCTCGTCGGTCTGGATGGTGTCGTCGCCGCAGAACTCGATCACACAGACGTCGCTGCAGCCGTCGTTGTTGTTGTTTGAGCCGTCCTCGCACTCCTCGGCCATGTTCATCACGCCGTCGCCGCAGTACTCGTCGAAGCAGTCGGCGTCACACCCGTCATTGTATAGGTTGTTTCCGTCGTCGCATTCCTCGCCGATCTGGCGGATGGCGTCTCCACACCTCTCGATGTTGCACGTGGGGGAGCAGCCGTCGTTGCCGATCCGGTTGCCGTCCTCGCACTCCTCATCCTGTTGCAGGATGCCATCGCCACAGCGCTCCACCACACACACCGCCGAACAGCCGTCGAAGTCCTCGGCGTTTCCGTCGTCGCAGAACTCGCCGTCCTGCCTCACGCCGTCTCCGCAGTACTCGTCGTCGCACATCGGGCCGCAGCCATCGTTGGCGGCGCGGTTTCCGTCGTCGCACTCCTCGTCGGGCTGCACGATGCTGTCTCCGCAACCTTCGATCGCGCACAGCGCGCTGCAACCGTCGAAGTCGTCGGTGTTCTCGTCGTCACAGCGCTCTGAGAGCTGGCGAATGCCATCGCCGCAGAACTCGCGCTGGCAGGTCTCGCTGCAGCCGTCGTTGCTCTCCATGTTGGAGTCGTCACAGTTCTCCGCGGGGTCGATCACGCCGTTGCCACAGAACTCGATATTGCACATTCGATCACAACCATCGCCCGGGAGTCGGTTTCCGTCGTCGCACTCTTCTTCGACGTGCAGGAAGCCATCTCCACAGCGCCAGCGCATACATGTTCCACTGCAGGAGTCGTCGGGATCGTCGTTTGCGTCGTCGCATTCCTCGTCGAACTGCACCACGCCGTCGCCGCAGAACTCCAGGTCGCAGCGGGGCGAACATCCGTCGTTGTCGAGGTGGTTTCCGTCGTCGCAGGTCTCGTCGTCGTCGAGGATCAGGTCCCCACACGTTGACCGCCAGGGCTTGACGATCCGCTCGATGAGGTTGCTCTTGTACGACTCGACGCCGTCCAGCACGACCGCCTGGAACCAGACTTCGTCGTCCACAGCCAGGGGCGGCACGAAGGTGGCGGTCGTCTCGGCGATTCCGGAGTCATCGGCATAGTCCCAGCCATATACGGTGACAGATCCCTGTCCGATGTCGAGGCTGATGCCGGCGTTGGCCCATGGACAGGGGCCCTCTACGCGACGCACGCCACCCAGGAACCAGACTCGGTCACCGGGCACCGCGCGCTCGGCGGTCAGCTGGAAGTCTTTGCTCACGATGAGCTCGCGGTCGCCAGTCAGGATCATCTCGGTCGGAGTGGCGGGAAGTTCGTCGGAGCACACCTCGCCCTCGGCCACCACAGGGTCGACGGGCGCGTAGTCGCAGCTGTCGACGTCGCAGGACAGCATGGCGGGCACGGCGTCGCCGTCGACCCAGCTCACGTTCAGCTGCGCGGCGGGGCTCTTGTAGGGCGCCTCTACTGCGATGACGGCGGCCTGCCAGTACGAGGTGCGGTCGGGAGGCGCAAGGGGCACGGTCACGCTCGCGTCTCCGTACTCGTCGGCTTCCACGTAGTCATAGACAGTGGGCGCGCGGAGCTCGATGCAGCTGTCGATCATAAACCAGGGACAAGGTGCGGAATCCAGGTTGTCGCTGCGGAGGAACCACACTGCGTCGCCCGGATCGGCGCCGGTGACCTCGATGGTTACCTCATTGGCGGCGAGGGCAGGCACCACGGCGATGATCATCGTCTGGGCGGTGTCGGGTCGGGACTCGTCGTAGACGGGAGAGCCGGGCCCGCAGTTCTCCAGCTGGCAGACGGCGCTGCAGCCGTCGTTGTCGGTGAGGTTTCCGTCGTCGCATTCCTCGTCGCACGCGACCTCTCCGTCACCGCAGACCGACGGTTCTACCGAGGTATCCCCGGTCTCCGGGCCGGTGTCTTCGAGCTCGATGGGCTCCGGGGCGGTGTCCTCGAGTTCGGGCGGAGAGGTATCACCGGTATCAGCTGTCTCTTCGGGCTCTTCGGAGCCGGGTCCGGGAGGGGCTGCAGTGTCCGCAGGTGGGGGCGCAGTGTCCTCGGGGGGCGGGGGCGCAGTGTCGGTGAAAATCCCGGTGTCCCCTGGCTCCTCGAAGATCAGTCCCGTGTCGCTTGGCTCAATGCCGGTGTCCATCGGTTCCACGGCCGTGTCGTCGGGTTCCGCGGGGGTGCCGGTGTCGAGGGGTTCGGTGCCGGTGTCCATCACCGGATCACCAGTGTCGGCGGTGTCGTCAGCTTCCTCGACCCTGCAGAACTCGCCACAACCGTCGCCGGGGGTCCGGTTCCCGTCGTCGCATTCCTCTTCGCACTGGCGGACGCCGTCTCCACACCACTCGAGCACGCAGCTGGAGGAGCAGCCGTCCTGATTCAGATAGTTCCCGTCGTCGCACTCCTCGTGCTCCTGACGCACGTGGTCGCCGCAGTACTCGACCTCGCAAGCCTCGTTGCAGCCGTCGTTGCGGTCGTTGTTTGCGTCGTCACACTCCTCGTCGTCGCCGAGGATTCCGTCGCCGCAGATCAGTGATTCGATCAGGCACATTGCGCTGCATCCGTCGCCGTCCACGACACCGGAATCGTCGCACTGCTCGGAGGCCTGCACGATGCCGTCGCCACAGTCCTCGAGCACACACTGGCTCGAGCATCCGTCGTCGCTGTCGCTGTTCCCGTCGTCGCAGGTCTCGTCGCGATTCACTATCTCGTCGCCGCAGTACTCGATGGCGCACGCTGCGCTGCATCCGTCGTCGTCGTCCTCGTTGCCGTCGTCGCATTGCTCGGAGGGCTGCAGCACGCCGTCGCCGCAATACTCGAGCTCGCACTGCGCGTTGCATCCGTCGTTGTCCTGGACGCCTCCGTCGTCGCAGTCCTCGGCATCTCCGATCAGCTCGTCGCCGCAGAACTCCAGCTCACAGCGGGACGTGCACCCGTCGCCGCCGACGTTGTTTGCATCATCGCATTCCTCGTCGTTCTCGATCACACCGTCACCGCAGACCGGGCCTTGGTTGATGCCACCGGCGCATCCCTCGAATCCGGTGTTGAATGCGTCCATGGCGTCGATCAGGTAGTCGGGTGCGTTCTGGATCTCCATGGCCACCGCGACATCGCGGACCTCGCTAGCGGTCATGCCCGCGTAGGGGCCCGACAACATCATGGCGCCTCCGAAGTCGGAAGACTCGCCAAAGACGCCGGCTGCGGAGAAGTCGATGTTCAGCTGGAGGGTCACCAGCTGTCCGAAGAAGGTGCTCTCCTCTCCGTTCCGAGGCGGTCCGGTCTGGGGCAGGTACGCCTCCACGGAGGCCGCGTCGGCGAGGTACACAAACCGCAGAGCGCCCAGTTCGCCCTCGTCGTCGCCGTAGGAGTCGTCATCGTCGTCGTCGCCGTAGGAGTTGTCGTGTGATCCTCTGGAGCTGTTTGATCCTCTGGAGCTGTTTGATCCTCTGGAGCTGTTTGATCCTCTGGAGCTGTTTGATCCTCTGGTGTCGCTGCCGCTGCCCCGGGAGTCGCCCCCCCCGTCGAGTTCGGTTGTGTAGTTGACGATGAGACCGGTCGGATAGACCTGATCGAAGTATTCATCTCGCGTACAACCGTTATTTTCGCCGTGGCAGGGCTGGCCCCACCCGCCCATGCTGAAGCCGCAGGCGCTTCCAGAGAGAGAGGGGTTCGTCGGCGCGTACCTGAGCGTGCCCGAGGTCATCACTTCGTGCACGGGCTCGCTCTCGGTCCTGTCGTCGCACTGGATTGCCAGGGCCTGGAAGGCCACCGACATCCCGGGAGTCAGGCCCTCGGGGATGCGGACCTCGAGCTCGGCACGGTCCCCTTCCTCGACCTCCGTGGTTCCCAGAACCTCGTAGGGTTCACCGTCCTGGGTGAGGGTGAAGGACACCTCCGTGTCCATGGACAGCCCACTCGCCCGGAGGATCACCGACGAACCGGGGCTCACTTCCCCAATGACCGTGAGGACCGGTGTGCCCGGTGGCTGGCACTCGGGGTCGACAGGTCGCTCTTGGGCGATGGCAGAGTTGAGGAAGAATGCGAGCGAGACGACGAGAGCGATTCGAGGCAAGAGCCAGTTCCCCTGTTGTGGCCGCGGGTTGCTACGCGGCCTGAACGACCTGACGGATCAGCGCCGCCGGGCTTTAGGGATGAGTTGGAAAAGCCACCGAGGCGGATCCACAGGGATCGGTCAGACCAACTAGGCAGCCTCGGTCTTCGCCGTGTCGCTGTCCTCGGCGACCGTCTGGTTCCTGCCGCTCTCCTTGGCCACGTACAGCGCGGCGTCGGCGGTCACGAACAGATCCTCTGACCTGGCGACGTGGGTCGGCCACTCGCAGATCCCGATGGATGCCGTGACGTGCAGCGGCTGCCCTTCGTGCACGAGGCTCATCTCCTCGACATCCACCCGCCACCGCTCGGCGTGCCCGATGGCTTCCTCGGTACTGACTCCCGGCATCAGCAGGCAGAACTCCTCACCGCCATACCGGAACGCCATGGCATCCGGAATGGAGCGCGCCAGGGTGTCCAGGCGGCGGGCGGTCTCGGCGAGCACGAGATCGCCGACCTTGTGGCCCCACGTGTCGTTGAAGTTCTTGAAGTGGTCCAGATCGGTGATGGCCAGGGTCACGACCCCGCCGGTGAGCGTTGCCTCGGCGATCGCGTCGTCCAGGCGCTCTTCGAAGTGGCGGGTGTTCTTCAGTCCGGTGAGACGATCGGTCACTGCCGCATCGTACAGGCGAGCTTTGTGAAGGTTGACTGCCGCTTGATCGGCCAGACCCAGGGCCAGCTGGCAGTCGGTCTCGGTGAATAGACCCAGCGGATCGAGCTCGCGCTGGAGACTGGGGTTCTCGGGGTCGATGGCCTGGACCTTGTTGGTCATGTTCATCACCCCGATGACCTCGTCGCCGTGGATCAGGGGAACCGACAGGATGCAGTGCACGGGGTTGCGGCCGACCTGGGGAATGCGGGAGCGGTGGTTGACCCGGATCGGGCGGCGTTCCTTGGCAGCCATGCCGGCGTTGCCTTCGCCGATCTTGAAGGACTTGGTCTGGATGTCGCCGCTGTTGATGCCCGCCTTGGTGGCCTCGGGGATGTCGCCGTCGACGAGCTTGATCTCCAGCATGCCTGTCGACCGATTGAGTAGCATCAAGTTGGCTTTCTGGGCGCCCATCGCGTGTACTGCCGAGACCAGCGTCTTCCGGGTGAGCTCCTTGAAGTCGTTGAGGTTGGCGAGCTCTTGGTTGATGTCGTAGAGCGTCTGCAGGTTTGCCAGGATCTTGAGGTTCTTGCCGTACTTCAGCGTCGAGTCGATGTTCATGGCCGCGACCGCGCAGATCTCCTGCAGGAACAGCATCTCGGTCGGGGACAGGGCAGGGGAGTTGGGGCCGCAGCCCATCGTCAGCACCCCGAGCACCTCGCCGCCCTTGATCAGCGGGCACCAGACACGCGCTCGCAGCACTCCGAGGTTCCAGCGGTTCCAAGCGGTCTTGAAGTAGGGATGGCCGTTCATGTCCAGGACTGCGAACACGTCACCCTGATTGATCTGTTGCCAGAGCAGCCCGTTGTCAGCGGGCATCCTGAACAGCAGCATCTCTTCCAGCTCGCCGTCGACCTCGGTGAACCGCGCGGGTAGGCCATAGTGGGCGCGCACCCTGTACATTACGGCGTCGGGATCGAGATCGTCCCGGAGGAGCACGGCGGAGCTCGTCATGCCACAGCGCTCCCGGCACACCGCCATCACCGCATCCAGCAGGGGCTCGATCTCGAGGATCTCCGAGAACCCCTTTCCAGACTGGAGCAGAGAACGCAAGACCGCCACTTCCTGATCGAGGGAGACCGCGAGGCGCCGCAGCCCCTCTCGCTCTTCGTCCGCCGCGACGGTCTCGCCGCTGATCGTCGACAGAGGTTTCGTGCTCGGATCGTTCACGCTGACCTCCCGACTGCACAGGTTCTTCGGATCAACGCGATGTTTATTTGAGCTGCGAAAGGGGTATGGTCGGCGTCGGAGGCGCTCCTTGTTCCCAGTAATCCTGGCGATCCTATCTGCACCCGCCGATGCGGCCGATTCTACGTCCCTTTGGTATCAACAGATCGTCGGCGCTGGAGGGTGGCCCACTGGGCTCATCACCGACTCCCGACTGCAGCTGCGAGCGCCTGGGCCGCGGTCGGAGTCCATCGTCTTTCAGGACACCTACTTCGGAGCCGGCGGACGTGTGCAGACCAGCCCCGCCTTCGTCGACGTGGCGCCCATGGTGTCGCTGGCCCCCATCGATGTGTTCGACCTCGACATCGGCGCCTCGTGGACGGGGTACGCAGGTCCCTTTGCGCCGCTTCCCTTCGACGATCTCACCGGCCGGGCCGAGCCCCTCCGCAACGAGCGTTCCGGCGAAGAGTTCGCCATGTACAAGTTCGAGTTCTGGGCCGCTCCCACGGCGAAGATCAAGCTTGGACCCGTCATCGCCTTCGACGGTGTGAACATCGGCATCGTCCGCGCCAAGCAGCCCGACGGGATCGACGAGCCCTATTGGTACGAGCCCTACCGCGACATGCTGCTCGCCTGGAACGACATCGCCATCGAGCACGAGGGCGCCCTGCTCATCGAGGCCATGGACGGCGACGAGAAACCCCGGCTGATCTTCGGCGTCATGGCCCGACATCGGTTCGCCGTGACCAGCGGCGACAGTGTGACGGCCCTCGGCCCCATGGTCGTCGCGAAGCCAGGGACGGCCAAGGCGATCCCCAACATCCTCGGGCGCGCCCAGTTCTATGTGCAGGATTCCGAGCGCGTGGGAACGCTGCCAAACATGAACATCGCCGCGATTTGGTCTTTTGATCGGGTGTTGGGGGAGTAGTCGGGGGGCGAGCGTCGCCGGCTTGGGCGGTGGTTGGGCGAGTGTCGTCGGGTTGGGGGCCGGGAGAGCTGGGGTCGGATCGGATTCAGTGGTGCGGGAAGGTCGGTGGCGACTCCGGGCTGCAGAGAGAGCCGCGTCGACAGGTTCCAGGGGAGCTACCATTAGAGGGAGACCT
>PJEL010001361.1_pt1 | contig 25081 bp, 20 predicted proteins | sample 1853271 | NCBI WGS metagenome assembly PJEL01 (sample SAMN08108733, study PRJNA415343) | Invertebrate metagenome, whole genome shotgun sequencing project. | host: Globobulimina | place: Sweden: Gullmar Fjord | collected 2015-08
TTAGCATATACATATATTGAATAAACTATAAGGACGAGCACAGCATCATCAAATAATGACAAGAACCAAGCCATAATCTGTCCTGGGACAACACAGCTTTAGATCGACCGTGACCTCCAACGGTCGAGTATTATGAAACCCGGGAGCAGACCTGGGTTGGGAATTTTTGGCAGTCGTCTGATTTCTAGGATCAAGTGATTTGCCATGCATCATCATGTGTATGTTTTTGTGTCTAGGGAACAACCATGTGTAGTATGAATGAATACAAAAGCAAGGAGATCATTTACACCATGGTCTTTGATAGAAATACACAGAACAAGAACACTGCCATGGAGATTGCATTGATCATCACACGATGTATCAGTGGTGTCTCTTCTTCTCTTGAAGAATAGACCATGTGTTGTGATGGGTCAGAGAATCCACGTGCCATCATAGCTTCGGATATAGTCTCACTCTTTTTGAATAATCGGATAAACAGCGTTGTCGCTGTTTTCAGTGCAATATTGATGGTCCCAAGTCCACCCATCTGACCCCAGTCAACACCCCTCGATGCCAATGCGAGGACTAGATTCCTCATCTCTTCAAATACCGTGGACATGAAGCGGAGGGATAAGAGTAGCATAATATACAGTCGATGGACTGGAAGACCCAGCAGGCTCAGAGGAGAGAGTGCTCTCTTGAGGGCCAGTGCCATCTGTTCTGGAGGTGTTGTGACAAGGCAAATGCTTGCAGCCTGTAGTGTCATGCACATGATGGAAAATAACGTCACAGCAAGTGCAAGACTTCTTTTTGTAATACTAAATATTCCTAAATTCAACACGGTGTACCGATAGGATGGGTACAGGGAAGCAGCATGACTTTCTGGGATGATGTCTGCTACAGGTGCCCTCCCACCACTAAGCACTGGAGCAACACCATCCGACCCACATGCCGTGAGAACCAGAACAATCAAAGATAATCCTATAACACGGGCAAGCTGAGGTTTCCACATCCGTGCAGGAAACGACAGAATCGTGATCAGAGCCATCATGCCAGTCATGGCTAGTCTGAATGAACTGCTGGATGCCTTTGCCAACAGAAAGAGAATGCCAACAATCCATACGAGTTTGACTTCTGGCATGACATCGTGCATCCATGTCTTTGGTTTCGGTACATATGATGCGAAAGGAACGGATGACATGGATAACAAGGTGGATATCACATTCTTTGCAGCAGACCCACCTTCTTTCTTCCGTCCTAATGGCATGGATCTCATGCACACCCTTTTCCTGCTGATGATTGGTGAGGTAAGAATCATCACAGGTCGGATGACAGCCATCGTGTGCTGCATGCCTATCACATCAATCATGACGTGCGTACTACAGGCAAAACTTTAATTTTCGAAAATCATGCAACGAAATAGCTGAAAAAGAGGAACCAGTACCAGGCATTGTCCTCATCTGCCTTTGATTGATGATGATGCTACGTATGTGGTAATTTCTGATGTTATTAAATAAAACGAATATATTTTCTGTTGTCGTATACTCGCCGAATGGGAGAAAGATGAACAGGAGTACCATGTCAGAGGTTGAAACATGGTTTCAACTAGAAGAGAAGATTAAAAAAGTAAAAGCGTTTGGGTCACGTATGCAATGTGAACAGAATCTCTTTGATGGATAGATATTCTCCCTAAAACAACGACTATAGTATCCACATTCATTCTTTTAAGAACTGTCTTCACATTGTCTGAAGAATACCTACAATAGTATCTATCTACTTGCAGAAAGAAAGAAAGAATGAGTTTGAAAAGTCAGGCAAGTCCTTCTGCAGGCCTGCATTCTGTTCCCCAATGCAGACGGAGTATCGTGTCCAGATATCGTAGAGTCAGGACCCATGGTCATGATGAATCTGCTGTCAATGTTGAGTATGCAACCACAGAACTCAGATCTGGACAAGAGCTTGTGACGTCCTTGCTTGATCTTGTGGGGACTGGATCAGATGGATCAGCGGATGCCTCTCTGACAGAGACGGAGAAAGACAAGGTGTCAGATATATTGGAATCTTTGGAGAGTATTGGGGAGGGTACGCGACCACTGGAAGACCAGAATATATACGGAAATTACAACGTGTCATATGTATCCATGGGGAAGAGACAGTATGGCCAGCCAGCTGGGGGTAGATTCCGTACAGGACTAGGTAGGCTGTTGTTTCAGACAAAAGGTTTATTTCAAAGTGTTCTCCAACCTGATATCGTTGTCAACAAGGTGGATTTGAAAATATTCGGATTCATTCCATGCTATGTTGGATTGAGGGGACGGCTGGTCTCTGTTGCTGGGTTGACTGAAGATGATGAGGCAACGTCAAAAGGGGATATGAAGGACACGGTCAAGGTATTCTTTGATCCTCCTGTTCTAGGTCTTCCATTTGGTATTCGTGCGAGAATTGGGCCAAAGAGCTCTGTGGTCCTCAAGACAACATATGTTGATGAGAGGGTGAGGATAGGAAAGGGCAGTCGTGGGTCTTTATTTGTATTTACCAGAGGATATGATTCTGATAAAGCTAACATGGATATCGTGGGGTTAGAAAAGACCACTGTGCTTGGAAAGGCAATCCTCGCAATGTCTCTGGGAGGGATGATTGCATCAGGTGGATTGATGTGCCACAGATACATGGCAGTTCCTCATCTTGGTGGCCTTGGTCTCTTCATGATGCTTGTTGGAATTGGTCTTGCTTTTATCTTCTCTCGGGGAGGTATTATAGCGACAGAAGATGACCGACCAACAGTTCCAGAGCCTGTAGAAACGAGTTCCTGATTCTTTTGTATAGAAAAGATGGCGAGCGTACAAGAAGAAACCTGTTCTTCTATGTACAGAATTCTGTAAATCATTTCTAACAGAAAGCGAGAACAATTGATTGTTGATCCAGTATATTTTTAAATGAATTGATTGGTTTTTTATATATGTTGTGCATGTAATGGGACAAGATCCAGTGCAAAGATGGGTCTTCTGCATGTCACTAAATATTGCATGTCAAAGTGTCACCCAGTCGATAGTCTCGCGTGGTGATCTTACTAGACATATACATAGATATTTGGTTACATAATTTTGAATGAATAGAGGTCGAGGGCGTGGAAGAGGTCCATCTGGTCCTCGTCCCCAGGCTCGAGACGATGACGGCAATCCCCTTCCTGTGGAAGAGGCACATGGGCCTCCTTCGCTGTATCCAGTACGTTAATTGTGTTTCATTCGTGTGTGACCAACGATGAATGGAGTTGAGTCGTGTGTGTAGACTGTCACGTTGCCAGAGTTGCCCAGTGAAGAAGAACTGCAAGAGAGGGATGACATGATCAAGGTTTTGAGTTCTATGAACAGTGTGTATCAAAATTCTCACTTTTACATTAGCAAAGAGAATGAGTGGAACATTGATCAGATTAGAATGTCTCTGTTGGAGGAAATTCAGGTGGAGGGTGGATATTTTCCAAAGGAATTGTGGCAGTCTGGTGCCAGACGGTCAAAGGGTCCTCGTGCACGACAGGATGTGGCATCGGCGTCTTGCGCACATCCAACAAATATAGATCTTAGTTTGACACGAATAGAAGAGCTTGCTCGGCGGGAAGGTCAAAGTACTGCTGCGATCGGTGCAGCTGGGGGGACTGATTCGGTTCTTGAAGACAAGGATGATGGTGCTGAGGAAGAGAGGGATGATGCCTATGATGATGATGATGTGTTTGGGAATGATGATGATCCATTCCAGCAATATGATGATGATGAGGAGTATGATGAACCAGATGATGATGGAGGGGGTGACGCGTATTTTTAGTCAATTACATACGTGTTCTATAAATGCAAACTGCAGAGCTCGTATGCTCGTCAATTCATTGCCTTGTGGCAGATGGTGTTGGAATGCCCCAGGCCAAAAAAGCATGCGGGATTCAGTTTGTGTGTTTTTCTCCCGTACAGAAGAAATGTATTTTCCGACTCCCTGTACATTGATGTGCTCGTCAGAATTGCCTGTTGTCAGCAGCATGGATGGATAGTCATGGTCCTGTAGAGATGCTGTGGGACAGAACCTGGCAATATGTGCTCTGGATTTTTCATCTGATGGATCGCCAAACTCGTCGTGTTCATGCTCTGTTAGAGGATGATCACTGTCTGACATTGAATCCAGCACATCCACGAATGGGGAATCCATAATGACGGCTTTGATTCCAATATTTGGGTGCATGTTCAGGACGCCGCATACAGGTATGGCTCCGGCAGAATATGTCATGATTGCTGATTTGCCAAATGAAGCAACCCCTGCGCAAAGAAAACCGAAATGAGCAAGTCACTGTATTCACAATAAAATAGAGTTCATCGATATAGTACCTTTATCTATTAACTGCTTGATACATTCGTAGAGGTCAATCTCGCTGTTTATCTTGTGCGGCACCCTGCCTGCATGATACCAGGCTCTACCATTTTCGCCCCCTCCGCGGACATGAACATACACAATCTTCCAACCTCTCTGCAGAAGTGGAAATATATGACTTTGATATGCCATGTCAAGATTTTCTCCATACGCGCCGTATACCACAAACAGACATTTGCTTGGATTCTGTGCGTCATTTCTGTATGTCAGTGTCAGTGGAATAGCATGCCCTTGGCTGGACTGAAGAGGGACCCGTATGGCTGTGTATTGTTGTAAATTTATTTCAGCATGATCAAGAGAACTTTGACAAAATATTTGCCTTGATTTCAAGTCCCAATCCAAGAAAATTGGAGGGAGGATGGGAGACTGCAATTCAAGTTCAACTCTGTCTGATGTGAACTCCTCGTTGCTTCCAAATTGCACATCTAATGTCCATTCTGGCAAAGGAACATCATAATGATTGTCAAACGATAGTATATTTCCTGATTGAAGGCTGAAGGGTAGAACTCGGATTCTCGGCAAGCCATTTGGGAGCTTTTCTAATAGGGTGCATGCGCTGGCATGTACAGTGACATCAGAGAGAAATGCATCCTCCTTGTTCAGACGGTATGGAGCAGGTGTCCATGGAGCTATTTGAATATGATTTCCCTGGCGTGATATCTTTGCAACATACAATCGATTCTCATGTACATCCTCGTGGTTGCTTACTAGCAGAAGATGGTCGTGGGCATGCTCCACAACATACTCACAGCGTGCCTCCCTGGCTCGTACAAGCACCACTTTATTTGTCTCCGAATCCACAAGGTGCACCTCTGAGCTTGTTTTGGAAACTGAGTTGATGCATATATACTTCCAATCTTTTGTCCTCTGTATCCCCACGAAATTTCTTTTGTCGGTATCTTCAAACACAAGCCTTGAAGTATGATTCTCTGTAACACCATGATCTTCTGTACGGTATGGAGCAGCATATACTTTGCTGGGTCTACCAAGTTCATCTGGTCTTGTAAAATATATCTCATCATTCATATCATATTCAACATCCATGGCGCCATGTATGTGATCCTGGAGAATTGTCCTTCTCCTATTCAAATCACGAGTAAAGACATGGGGTACTCCATCCAAGTGGGCAAGGATGAGAAGAGAGTTTCCTTGCCTGGAAATTTTCAGCGCCTGCAAGTCTATGCGTTTTTTATTTGCGATAGCACACAATTCAGACGTATCGAGGACAAGTTCTGGTTCCTCTTCCTCTTGTTTCTGAAGTAGACGTGCATGGCCAGCATATGGTGTTCTGTACAAGGCTGGATATTCACCAGGGCATTGAAAAGAGTACTCAAATCCACCGGCACGGATAGGTATCTGCCTTTGTTCATCATCAAGCTCTTCTTGAAACATTTCCTTTTCCAAGACATCTGCCAGGGCTGATAATCTGTGCACTTTGACATACTCTTCAAAGAGATATCTCTCGGTATCCATAAACGGTTTGCCACCTTCATCAGTCCCAAACCATCTATGTAATACATTATACTCATTGCTGACACTGTATGCAGGATCTACCACGCGAGTCGCTTCCTTCCCAAACTGCAAAAACACTAGGGACCGGGCCCCAGTGCTTCTGGTAGTCAATGCTCGGAGCATGACCCTATCGTGACTGTTGAATCATTTTATTTCATTTATGAATAACAGTTCTGTGCTGTTTCTCGTCACATCAACGGATCGAGATCTTCAGCATTCCTGCATGGAACTGCACTTTGTTCATCAGTGGAGAACTTTCTGTGACGGTCGCATTCAAAATAGAAATATTGTTTCATTATGCGTATCTGATGGAATAATATCAAGTATTTAATGGGTATGAACATGTTGGAGAGGGCAAGAGTACCGGAAACAACCCTTGTGTAAAATTTTCCATCTAGGCAAACATGGCCAATAACCAGCCTCCAGGGCAGGGGCAGTTTCCAGGCAATAGCAATCATTTTCAAATCAATAATAGTGCACCAGGATATGGGCAACAAGGGATGCCGCAGGTGGGGAACGTGGCTTTTCCAGTTGCACCCCTGTCTGTCCCAACGTTGCCGGGGATGAACCCAGGGAATACCGCGCAGCGTACACATCAGGGCCAGTATATATATCAAGGAGCATCTATGCAGTACCATCAATCAGTTTCTATGCAGCGGATGGGTGGACAGGTGAATCCTTCAGCCCTATTCACCTCCCAGCCTCCCTCACAGGCAGGTCCTCCTAGGATGCAGGATGGTCGTATGGGATCGACTTCTCAGCATCCTCATCAAACTTCTCGACCAAATCCTGTGTCGGAAACTACATCAGATCCTTCCAAAAGAATTAAAACGGATGGACTGCCAACGGCATCTCAGTTAGCTCTGGAGAGAGAAGCTGCGCTGAAAGAATTGGCAAGGTTCAGAAAACGCAAGATGGAATACAAACTCCCAGAGAAATTATCGTCACTCTTACCAGATTCTGCCCTTTTCGCAAAGCTTCAGGACGTGGAGAGGAGGGTGGATAACGAGATTCATAGAAGGAAGACTGAGATTCTAGAACTATATGGCATTTGTACGCCTGTTTCAGAAACTGAATTATCTCTGGTCGGTGCAGCACGAAGACAAATGAGAATATATGTTTTTGGACAATCAACAAAGAAGAATGGACAGGATACATGGAGCCTGACAATTCATGGTAGGCCAATCGAATCTGCAGAAGAATCTCATCCAGGTGGTGGTGGCAGCACAGCACAAACGTTGCACGTTGCAAAATTATTTTTTAGTCATTGCTTGAAAAGCCTACAGATAGAATTTGAGGGTGATGGATATGAACGAGAGACAGTATTTTGGGAAAAATGCAGGCATGATAGAGAGTTGAGGGAATCAAGGTTCCAGGTGCATCGATCTGGTCCCTGCCCTGATCGTGCAAGGATCACTCTAGAAATAGACCATGCCAAACCAATGTATACTGTTCCAGAAGAACTCGAAAAGACCTTGAAATTACCGTCTGGGCTGGGAAGAGGGCTCTACAGCATTGCATATATTATGGGCCATATCTGGAACCATGCCAAGAAGCACGACTTGCTGATACAAGTTGGTGAGGTCGGGAAGATTAAACTGGATGAGACACTGAAAAAGGTGGTCAAGATAGGATATGAAGCAAGAGGTAAAACATTCAATGATGAAGAGTTCATGTCATACACAGCCATGGGAAAATGTATCCAAGGAATGCTCACTCCCTCAAAACCATTTGTTTTAGAGTATGATATGAAGGCATTAGATCCTTATAAACCTCTCTGCATTGATTTCCATTATGAAGCTCCCCTCGTGTCTGGATCTCAAGCAGTCGCTCCATCAAGCATGCTTGAGGCGAGGAATGCGTATCAATTTGAGATGGAGGAGCTCGATGTGGACCTCGCAGAGCTCTACTATAGATATTGCGATATGGAAAGTGCACATGCAATACTACGGTCATTTGCCATAGACCCTCACAGGACATTGCGTGAGATTCTTGCCTTGCACAACAAGGACCCCAGAGGTATGCCACAAAAGCCAGATGAGCACGTGGAAATCATGCCCCAATCTAGTCCATATAGAGATCCTTGGGTAGATGATGCTATACTCCGATATCTGACAGACACTTCAAGTGAATTGAGGAGAATGCATCAGAGAATGGAGGCAGACAAACAGGCCTTGGTGAAGAAGGAGGAGCCAGACGCAAAACTTTTGTGAATATATGCTATAGTAATACATATGTAACCATGCATGCATGCATGCATGACCCATCACACATGCATCCCAGCATCATCTCACACCAGTCTCCCATGAGAATCGTACAAATACACATATATACTTTTCTATGCATCATAGCATCATCACACCCACGAAATATACCACCCATCTTCTTTTACACAGAAAATACCAAGATTTTGGTTTCATGGGCCTTCATGCTATCTCAATCTTGCAGATCGCTGATATAACCACGTGAAACTCCGTTTCCCCACCATATTTTTATTTAAAACACCCAAATAGTATTTAAAGTACTATAAGTACATAGAATACAAACATAGAAGGACGAATTTTGTTCCGTAGGTATGTGTCAGGATTTTGAATGCTGCACGATTGGTTGACGGTGCAACACTCACCAAGAGTGTTTTCTGAGCACGAATTGACTATCTCATGTGTGAATCTTATTTTTTTTGTGAATATATACAGATATACGTAGAGTAATAGGACGGTATACGATGATAATTTCTCGTTCCTCTAGCTTGAGAGAAAAGTATAGAATGAGGTGTGCCAAGGACACACTCAATGACCTGAGGAATCTCTCCACGTTTACCAAGAATGCCTGTTCCAGAGCTGGTATGAACATGGATACATTTCAATCAGATGTCGAGAGACGTGCGGCTGATTTGAGAAAGAATAATGCAGTCCGTAGACTGTTTGATTTGGAGACTGTCATTCCAGCCAGGCAGGCCTCGAAGTACTATTTCAAGTCTGCTGACGAGGAAACAAAGGCTGATATGTCAAATGTCTACACGTGGATAGAGACATATCTCAACAATCCAAAGTTTGTACCTGATAGAAAAGAGGGTGCAGAGGCCATTGAGATCACCAAGGAGTATTTTCTGAAAGATAATCTACAGGAGTGCACCTATAGCATCATTGCTCTACTTGCTTCCGGATATGGGAAGAAAGGTGTCGATGGGCTCTATGATGCATTTGTTAAGGCATGCGAGACGATGGAATCAGACAATGACACATGTTTCGTTCACTGTATGGAAACGTTTTTGCATGAGAGAGTGAATGATGCGAGCCAGGAGTGGAGAATTGTTCAATTCAAGGAGGATGAATATATTCCAACAGAGTATGCAGACATCTTTCCTAATACTGTGTATTTGCTCGAATATGTCAAGGAGGAACTGAGGATGAGCTTTGAAAGGATTGCCATGGTACTCTTGTTTCCAGAAAAGGTCGCCTTTACTGGACAGGTCAATGGTACAGCATTGTATGCTAGTCATGTGCTCTTGCCCTGGGTAGATGGTACTACTACTACTAGTAGTAGTGGTGGCAATGTTCAGCATCGTCGTTATACACTTGTTGAAGATTTCTTTTTTGGCATGGTGCTGATTGGAGATCGAGACTATAATGTGGTGCTTGTCTCTGTCGAGGGTCGCTTTGTCACCTCCAAACCTGACTCTGTCTTCTTGACTGTCGAAAGGGATGGGAAGCTCGATGTCAAGATGCGTATTGAAGCCATAGATCCTTTCTGGCGGACGTTTTCCCAGTGGGAAGTGGCAGGCATGGCAAAATACAGGAAGACTCCAACGATGTGGAATCTGTTATACGATGAAGAACATCCTCTGTCAATCGTACATCTCACCTTGACACTGTATGGACAGGCAACGCTTTTAAAATTCGGCGAGCTTCATTCATTGATGAATGAACTCAGGAGTTTGAGACGAAAGTAGGAACGTTCCTCTGAGAGAGTTAACTCTCTCTAGAAAGGCAATAGATTACGAATACTGCTGAAGAAATGTAAACTTTTTAGTACCTACCACTAGTATACCCTGATACTATTAATAATGACGTAGGACTTTGCATGACGATGACCCAACCAAGTGATCACTCGAGCGAGTCAAACGAGCATGATCTTCAACACGAAGAAAATGACGCCGACCTGGTGCCGTATGAAGTTGAACGACTCAAAACGTATGTTGATTATTATTTGAATCGATATGTAGGGCCTCCAAGATAATACGTGCATCATATTACCATTTGCAGAATTCAAAGGAACAAGGAACGACTTTCTGCTCTTCATATCCCCTCTCTTGCATCCAGAATAGCTCCTGAAAGCAAAGGGATACATAAGAAGAGAAAAGATCCTCAGAAGAAAAAGACTGAAGAAGTAGGTGGCTTTCGTCGATCGAGTAGAATCCGGGCAAAGGTTGAAGATGATGTCGTTGTCAAGACAGAGACAGTAGAGGATGAGTTTGAGAGGTTGTTGGGTGAATTTATCATCGATGGACAATGTCCAAAATGTTCAAAAGTGTATCAAAAAGGTCATAGAAGGCATTTACTCAACTGCTCGGGGGCACCTGCCCCACCTAGCCGATCACGCATAGATAGGCAGCTCCTGACTGGCTTGTCTGAAGAGGACAAGAAGAATGAACGGAAGAAAATGCTTGCGAGAATGTCTGCATTGTCTCTAAGTGGTTTGGATGAGTTCACGGATGACTTTGCCACAATTGGTGTGTATGGTAGTACAGGTAGGCGGTACGTGGTGACCTTTCAGGATGGAGGTGATTCCCTAGAGTACAAGGATTTTCCTCGCAAGTGCCAGTGTATTGACTCCAGGTGCCGACGACGAGACTGCAAGCATATTTGTCTAGTGATGCAACTTCTAGGTATCGATCTTGATATTAGCCGCGAGGAATTCAATGCCACATGGAGGAACCTAGTCAATGACAACATGAAAGACTTGATCATTGGCGAAGCTGATTTGGATGATATTCCTTGTACAATCCCAGAAGGAAAAAATGCAAGTGTAGGGCGCAAGTTTTTAGATACATAATCAATACATCTATATAGATCATGGATTAAGTTCTTCCCAGGCGGCAATCCACGCCAACATTCCATCCGCCAACTTTTCAAAGTATGGATCAAGATGCTTGAGACCAATACGGACCTTTTCAGCCAACTCTCTCATGCATGTAAATACATCTGTAGAATTGTCTGAGAATTCCACCTTTTGGAAAAATGGAATGATCTCTTCTTGCCAGAATATTCCATTATATTCCTTTTTAAGGTTCACAAATGGGTTTGATGCTTTAGAGTGCCAAATGTATGGAAGACCAGTCTTGACTCCAACGTCCAAATGATCAGCAATCACCTTGACACACCATCCAGCCCACATATCATCATATCTTCCCCATGGCTGACCTTCACCCATTAACCCAAAGTACATGGCTGGCCCAATCAACGTACGATCGAATGCCAAATTCATTCCACACATTGGGAACAGTGTTTTCTTTGGAATGGTCATGACTGCATTGACATATCTGGTATTCCTCTCCATTGGCTTGACCATCTGCGTTGGAGCATCATAATCAGGAATATTGAGCCACAGTCCATGAGATACCGCCGTTGGCTTTCCTTCTCTCATTCCAAATGGATATCCACGAACGAAATCAGATCCTTCAGCATACGGATCATACAGAGTGTTGAAGAAGTCTGGAGTTGATGGAGACAACAGGTTCTTAATGTGCTGCTCCAATGCATTGATTCTCTCACCAGTAGGTTTGTTTGCCACAAAGCAATCATCATCGATCGTATAAATATACCTCTTTTTACTGATCATGTACCCAAAGCATCGACAGGCAGAGTCTTTAAAACTGATGCACCAAGCCTTATCACCCAGTATTCTCTCGATATCATTTCTGTTGTACAACTCGTAATCAAAACCCTCTGGAACCTTGACTTCACGAGATGGATCTCCATCTTGAATCACAATGATGTGATATGGCTGAAAGAAATCTTTCCTGCATAATATCCAATCATGTTAGGCTACCACCAAGCAGGCAACAACACCTCTGGGGACAGTAACGTACCATTGTTCGAGAAAATCCAAGCTTCGAACTGCAATGAGGAGAATTCATGATTATAAGATTAAAATTGAAGCATTGTGACGATATGAGATTGACAATCCTGCCCTGGCCGACAACTTGGAGTCGTTGCCGGTGTCAGATCGCACAGAATGAAAAGCACACGTACTGGTTGGAATGACGATATCTAACCTATAAAAGCATAAAGAATATTACTTTTGGTCAGTTCAACTGTTTCAGGGCATGCAAGAGCAGAATGTAGAGAAGACATGTCAATTGGGTACGTACTGATCGTGCAATGGAGCAGTAGCCTGTGACATCGTAAGCGTTTATTACCGATTTGTATACAATGTAATTATATGTACGATCTTTTCTTTATTATAAAGATACTCGTGTCATCGTTTGTAACCTGATTCTCATATGCCATTGCCTTGCAACCAACCAACCAACCTTATTTGCAATGGTGCATCAAGGTTAGTATTATTAACACATGTAATGGCAACATTGCAAGCAGTAGACTATAGATATACACATTACATGATACAGCATGATATGAGATGTATATACAGAGGGAACCAACTACTTACCATTTTGATGGCTTTTTGGGTTGTGAACGGACTGATTGAGTTGCAGACTTGCGCTTCAAGGATGCTACCATGAGCTTCAAATCTGCCTTTGGTTTGGTCTGTGATCCATTCTGTCTGTTAGTTACCTCTTCTTGGGAGGGAACAAGATCCTGCTTTGGCACGTTCTTCTTTTTGGTTGACCTTCGTCGTGCTGCTTCAGATACTAGTTTTGTTGCTCCCCTTCCTGCCTTTGCAAAACGAGGATCTGTAGGATCAAGAGCAAATTCTGGATTTTCAAATACGTCTTGGAATCGAGGATCCTTCATATTTAAATATTCTTGATTTGCAGCATCCAAGTCTTCATTATCAGAGCCATCCTCCCTCTCGGCCCGCTTTTTCAATTTGGCCAGTTTCATTCTCTCCTTCTTGCTTAGTTTCTTCGTCTGTACCTGATCTACCATCTTTTGCTTTTTCGCAGCAGATTTCAACGACTCTCTATCCATCAAAAGCATTTCCAATTCAGCTTGCCTGTCATCATCCTGCACAGTCTCCTTTGAGTGTTTTTTCTTTGCAGCCTTTGGCTGCTTTTCTTCCTTAAAACCATCATTCTGTGTAAAGAATGGATCATCAAATGGATTTGCAGAATTATTTACTTCATTGGTCGGAGGGGAAGCTTGTTCAACATCCGAGTCCACATCATCTTCATCAGAAGAGTGGTAGTTGATTCTTCCTTTTCTCCTTGCTTCTTCCTTCTTCTCCTTCCGCCTGCGAACATACGCTTCCCATACAGTCTCAGTGCCCTTCTTTTTCTTTTCTTTTGCTTTCATTGATAATTTTTCACCAAGAGTCTCCAGATCCTGCTCAAAGGTCACCTCAAGTTCCATACTCTTGTCTGGAACGCATCCCGCTGGCACATTCCCTTCATCATCCTCACTCTGCTCATCCATACCCCATTCCTTTGTTCCTTGCCGTTCTGCCGTGATGCCATCTTTTAAAAGAAGACTTTGATACCGTTTCTTGATGTCTTCATGATCCTCCCCTGGGACTGTATCAATATCTTCCTCATCAGAGGAGTCAGAGGCACTGGCAAGATAGGTTTTGAAATCTTCATCCTTGAGCTCGTCATCCTTGAGTTTCCTTGACAATGTCTTTTTCCTCTCATCATCAACTTTATCCCATGTTAATTCAACATTCGTATGCTGCAACGCTTTTGTCTGAAACACCGGTGCAACATAGTCTGCAGGAATGTGTGATGCAGTTTCTCTAACAACCCTATCCTTAAAGCTCTGCTCGTCCGGAACAAATCGAAGATCAAATACGTTTGCAGTTTTCATATACTCCATACCATCACACTCGTTATAAATGGCTTCTGCGGTTCTGACATTACTACACACAACTATGGCATAATACCATCGCAATTTTGAGCGTTCATAATATCTCAATTTCGCCGCATCAAGCGCACCATCCTCATCCGACAGATCACTCTCACTCCCATCTTCATCAATTGTAGATTTCCATATCTGCTTTGGCCCAGAGTTTTTCTCTTCCGCCATTTTTTCAAGCCCATAATCGGATGGGTACACTGTCACAGAAACAATACTCCCACCATCAGGAACAAATGATTGCAATACTGCAAGGATATCCACTGCTTTAATATGTTCCCAATCCAAATCAACACATGCTAATCTCTTTGTAGCATCAGGTAGCATCGGCACATCTTCGTTTGGATTCGCTGCATATGCCCCAACACCCCAATCTTCATACAATGCCTCAACATCCTCATCCAAGACACCATCTTCAAGACGATTATCCTCTTCCGCATCATCATCGTCATCGCCACTACTCTCACTACTACTACTGCTGCTGCTACTCGGACCAGCAAGACCTCGCATACGAGCCCAACGCAACGCATCCTCATCACTCTCCTCTTGTACAGCCGGTTCCTCCTCTTCCAAACGATAGTAACGCCGGGCTTCATCTACAAGATTTTTCTTCCCCTTCTTCCCACGCTTATCTTTCGTCGATCCCACTTGAAACTCTGGATTTTCAAACATATCTTTGAAGCGATCATCGACTGTCACCTTGGACTTTTCCCTGGGAAATCTTTGAAACCTGGGGTCAAAGGCAACCGCTTTGAATCTATCATCCTCCTCCTCCATCTCTCCTCCTCTATTCTTATGTTGTTTTGGTTTTCCCATATTGTATGGAATCGTAGAGCACAGTACCAGTTCCTGCTTGTTTGAATGCAAAGCGGTGTCACTGCATGTGAGACATGCACAGCAAGTCCCTGCCTATTTGTATTATAGTATGACGGTAGGTATTTTAATGATCTAAAGGTAGATTTGATAGATTTTCTATAATAAAATATAGCGTCTGAGTATGAAAAACAATGGATTTGAGGTGATCCGATCACCAGAACATGGTGGATCATCTTCAAGATGACCAAACGTCAACATGCATGCATGCATATAGTTGGGTAGATTCTATGAATATCCATGCATTTCATATTATATGTAATACCTTATTTCATAGAATGGATGGTATACGTTGGGTGAAAACATAATGTCAGTCGTATGGGTTCGTTCCAAGACCTTGCAGAGGTGGGTACCTCTGCAAGTGGGGAACCACGTCGGTGTCTCTTGTACATGGAAAACACTGCCCAGACATTCTCATGGACTACGTCTGACATGGTGTCATAGTACTGAACGGAACATGTACTTTCATGAGAATGCAGAAGACCTGATGTCATGTGGAGTTGTTGTCAAGGATCACTTTGATGGTGATGGGTCTCTGATGTCATCGCTTCGTCGTGAATTTGACGATCGATTTTCAAATCCACTCAAAACAAGTGCGGATAGATTTGTATGGGACTATTGGCATGTGCCAGGGCAGTATTCACTGATGAGGACACCAGCAGATGCATTTTTCCCAGAGAAACTCTACCAGGAGCTAGAGTCTCGGATTCTCGACTTTGGATACCAGGAACTCGGATGCCGGGGTATATCACCAATTTGGCTTTCATATTACGTTCATGGACATCGACAAGAATTCCACACGGACGCTCCCCACGGTCCACTTGCATTTGTGCTGAGCTTGACAGATTTTGAAAACAAACGATTCTCTGGTGGGGAGACAATGCTTCTTCAGGAACACATCCTAAACTTTTGGAAGAATAATGGATCTAAAAATGCAATAGAACTACCAGATATTCTACAACTCGTTTCCCCAAACTTTAACCGTATGACTGTATTTGATCCTCGGATACCTCATGGAGTCCGCACAGTAGAAGGAGTCTCTGACCCTCGAGATGGACGCATTGTACTGCACGGGTGGTTTACAGAGCCTGTAGCATATTTTGAAGGAGATATACAGGAAGAGATAGCGACAGATATCGTCAATGCAGCACTCGGACCGTTGTATCAGGAACTCACCAAACTCCCTGAAGCATCAGGGATATTGAATGTTTGCCTTGTGATGGATGCATGTGGTGCCATAGATACCATGACTATTCTCACGAATACTCTACAGTTTACCCAACAAGATATAGATAGATATGAAGCAATTGATTGTATCATCGAGACAATCTATGACAGCCTATGTACAGTTTCATTTGCCCCTGCCATTACAGGATCCTCTCCAGTCAGCATGTATCTTCCATTTATTTTCGATTGATTGACACGTGTAGATACATACCAACTCGTATATACTGGTATATCACATCCAACGATGATTGCAATCAAGCACATGCATGCATGTCAGTTGGCTGACGTCAGCCAGTCGACTGACTCCAAAATCAAGCAAGCAAGGATTTTGCAGAGTGAAAGCGTACGATACCGCAGGTCCAAGGTTCAATTCAAATACCAAGAATTCTGAAAAAAAACATCATGATATTGCAAACGAATACACATAAAAACAGCTAGACTAGATAGACTCAATTGAGTTCAATTTGCATGGCACCAACCGACACAGGAGGTGGTGAGCCATCAACACAGGTTCCTCCCACGAATAGTACATCAGAAGCTTCAATATCAAATTATATACATTATCTATATGATTCATGTATCGACTGTGTTGCTGGGACAGCAGGTGGGTGGATTGGATGTTGGGCTCCAGACAGCGAGATGAGAAAACGAATACCGAAACGGCACAGCGACTTCCGGGATTCCGTGCCACCTTCACTTCAAGATGTACATGATATATACTCAAAGCATGTACGATATGGGCGATGGACACTGGGGCTATTTGACATGTGGAATGGAAAGTCAAAACTTGTGAAACATGCTGTTCATGTCCCTTGCTGGGACTCTTTCAGGCTAAATCCATGTGCCTGGCGAGGGCTCTGGTTTGGTAAAACGTGGAATGAGTGTTTGTTTACTGGATTTAGACAGATGCGCTGGGCCAGAGCTGCATACTCTGGTGCTCTGGGGAGGGAATATGTCCTTCCTGTCCTTGATATAGGCACCCATGGGTACCTGTCTGACATCCGTGCATTGTTTGGATTATACTGTGCAATGTCGTGCTCGTTTTCGTGTGGAATAGGTCAGATATTTTCTTTATGTGGTAACCTAGGCTGCAATTTCGGTGCATGCTACTCGTGCCATTCACGAGAGAAGATGAGGCGACGGTATGGTCTACCATCTGCATTCTGCATGCCACCTGGCATTGACGATTGTCTGGTGCATTTCTTCTGCTTCTACTGCGCCAGTCACCAGGAACTTAGAGAATTAGCTGTACGGGGTGTCGATGGGCCTGGTCTTCATGTGTTAGATGTATGCCCAGATTCATATGCAGGTGCTCCTGGCATTGAGACTGCACTGCAACAGAGAAAGTCAGCAGTGGATGATATGCTCGCACATCCTCCACGGATGTTTAGGTCTCGAGTTCAATTTGAGTCTGCTCGGAGTGCTCTGATGGCCAGACTTGACCAAGGGTTCCATTCATCTGCTCTTAATGCATATGGAACAGTCAAGCAGACAGTGTTTTCTTTTCCACACCCAACAGCAGGACACAAGAACCTCAGGTGCTGCAGTGATCTTGGATGGTGTGTACCGTGCCACCAAGCTCCCTCTATGATGACCATGAAACGAACCATGTCAGATCCAATAACATTTGCGACAGAATTGTCCAGAAGAGAACTATCCATCATATTTCCTCACATCAGTGGTGGATCATTGAATGTGCATTCTACTCCTGTTGCTGCCATTCAAGGAACTAGCTCCATAATGTCGTCTCTGAGTCATCATGTAGAAGAAGATGTAGAAGAAAATGTAGAAGAAGACTTGGAACTACCTTCCAAGTCCTGGTCCATTGCTTTCTGAATGAATACGACTTGGTTGCTTTAGTATGGTTTATTATATTGGTATATTAAATAAAGTAAAATGTATTATATACTGTAGCATGATGCATAAAAAGAAGACGTCCTTGGTTCCTTTGATGGACGACCGGGATGACCTCGTGTCGAATGAACTTGTACTCGACACGGAACTATCAGGGTTTGATAGTCAGGATGGTGGTAGAACAGCCACAAGTCCAACATATCTCACACGGAGGTATCAGAAGAATGCTATATTGTACGTACCACTGTTTGTGTGTTTGGAGTAGTAGATACGTACTGGAGTGAAAGAGGGTGCTCCAAACTCATTCTATTATTATTATTGGTTTGTACGCAATACTCTACTCGATTGATCGACCCTGACCATACATGGATAGTACAATGAGTTGCATCTACAACAGCAGAATACAATATCTGATGATATCGTCATTATACACATGCAGGACAGTGTCCAGTCCCTCGTGGGCAGAGGTTGGTAGTATGTCTAGGGAAGCTTCTGGGACATGTGGTAGTGAACGAGGGGGGGTCGTGGATAGTTATGTTCAGCCTATAAGGGATAGTGCGGTATATATGGATGACCTTGGACCTGTGAGAAGTCAGACATCGAGTGAATCTCTCAAGGGACTGACATTGTCTGTTGATGGGAGGGTGGGTGCCATCACACTGACAAACGAATCATTATACATTCAATACAAGAGTCGTCACTCGGATGCCTGTCGATGTTTTGGTAATGGGGGGCATGAGGATATTCCTTTTGATGAAATTTTTGGAACAGAATTGAACGGGGTGACAAAGTCACGATGGCAAGGGTATCCTTTTTCTGAAAACATGTATGAACTGTGCCTGTATACTTTGAAAAAGTCTACAAGGAATAGTTCTGTTTGGTTTCCTAGACGAGTTATTTTTAAGAGTGCAGCAGAAAAAGTGATTGAAAAGGTGCACATGGTTGTCCAGGATGCTCTACAGAGATACACATGCCGTCCAAAGAACCTCCTTGTGTTTGTCAATCCATATGGGGGTAGCAAGAGAGCGATGTCAGTGTATGAGCATAATGTGTTGCCGATACTGGAGAAGGCTCATATACGATATTCTATGCACATGACGCAGTATAGAGGTCATGCCAAACAGTTGATGGAGGGTCTGACAGAAAAAGAGCTGGAAGAACTTGATGGTATTGTTGCAGTTGGAGGGGATGGTCTCTTTCATGAACTTGTGAATGCTTTGCTAGGAATGTATTCTGACACACGTTTCACATCTCGACATATAGAAAAGATAAAATTAGGGCATATACCGGCAGGGTCGACAGATGCTGTGGCATGCACATTGTATGGGACACGATCAGCATGTACAGCTGCCATGCATATTGCTCTTGGAGATTGCACGCCCTTGGATGTTCTACGGATAGATTCGGGAGGTGGGGAAACAAGGTATGCAGTTAGTATGGCTAGTTATGGATACATGGGCGATCTCATGGCAGCCAGTGAGACACTACGTTGGATGGGTCCAGTGCGGTATGACATTGTAGGGGCAAAAATGCTGGCATTAAACAAATCATACAACACAACCATAGAATATCTTCCTGCTCCCGAGGTATGCTGCTTTACTTTATTGTTTTCTGCATGTTGTTCAAAGTGATACAGATACCATCATCACATGCAGATGCACCCTGAACTATCTTCACGGGTTTGCTCAAGACATTGCCTTGTTTGCTCTCAGCCATCCCATGGTCGACTGAATACTGCACATGAAAGCTTTAGATGTCATGCAAAAGGGAGTCTATCACGTTTTCCTCACGAATGGAAAAAGATTCAGGGTGAATACGCTGCCATCATGATGGTCATCATGCCATGTAGGTCTGACAAGTCATCACAAGGAGTTGCAAAATATGGTCACCTGAATGACGGCATTATTCACTTGGTTTTGGTGAAGAAATGTTCACGGTGGCAGTTTCTAAGGTTTTTACTAAAGATCTCTTCCCGTGGTCTGGAAAGTGGAGATGTGCATGAGGACTACATTGATGTTTTGCATGTGGTTGCTGCCAAGATTACACATTCTCAAGACCCGCGTGAAAGTAGTGTATGGAATATCGATGGTGAATTGCTCAAATGTACTGATATAGTTGCTGAATGCCATAGAGGTGCCATTCAAGTGTTTTCTAGGGGAATTGACATTGACCCATCCACATAATACTATTATTCTATTGTGATATCGTGTTCCCTTGTTCCCTTGTTCCCTTGTCCAGAAGCACAGCATGAATACCACTGTCCACGTGTAATCATATACATCGATGGACGATGAATCATGACATATGAGCTCATGAGTTCCAGATCTGGATGTGGCTGGTAATCTTACTGGTAATTGCTCCTTCTAAGGAGCATGCAGCAACAAAAACCAGAGGGGAGCTCTGCTGACAAACAAAGAAAAAGGAGAATCTCGATGAGATTCATCATCACTTCCAAAAACCAATTTATACTATAATAATACTAAAGAAAGAGAGTTACTCGTGTACGTGGATGGACCAGAATTAAGGCTCAGGAACAAAACCATGGCGCTCACCAATCCCATTGTTTTGAAAGCCTTGCTCTTGCTAGGTCTCGTGCACATGGCTTTAGCAGATCAGTCTGATGAGGTATGATTTTCATGACGGTAGAAGATATCGTGTCGTTTTGATGGTCTAGAAACTCGTGATCACGTTGGGATCTTTGACTCTCGCAGGTTGCATCCATGCTGAAACGTTTCAAGGATTCTAAAGATGGATATATTTCTTTGAATACAAAGAAATTCAACACGTTAGTGGAGGGGCCATCACGGTCGTATTCTGTGTATGTGTTTGCAGACTCTACAAAGTTTGGAAACTCAAAGTCGCTGTCCCTCTCCAAGAGGTTGAAAGAAGTAGGATTGGCTGCAAAGTCGTTTGTAAGAGAAAACAAAGACACCGAGAATGATAATAAGTTTGTAGTTGTCCGTCTCGTGCTGGAAGAGTCAAAGGATTCCTTGCAGAGACTCGGTATCAAGGGTCTTCCATTCTTTTCCTTCATACCTGGAACATTGGAAATTGCCCCGGGGGCTAGCATAAATCTTCCTACGAAAAACCTGATGACTCCTGGTCCAGTTGATGATTGGAAAGCAGAAGACATTGCGACGTTTATATCGGCGACTTCTGGTCTGAGTCCAGGAGATTTGTCCGAGCTGCACCAGCGCTCTCCATTCTTGCCAGTTTTTGTCTTGTTATTCCTTGGAGCATCTACTGTCGTTGGATACAAAGTTGCACAGTCGCCTTTAATTCATTACATGCCAATGTACATTATTGGGTCTTTGATCGTATTTTGGTTCTCACTATCTGGTGGAATGTACAACATCATTCGTGGTGTGCCAATGGTTGGGATTGATCGACAGACAAATAAAGCGACAGTGTTCATGGGTGGTAGTGGACAAATGGGAGCAGAAGGATTTATCATGGGAACGAGTGTCATGGCGTTTGGTATGCTGATTGCTTGCTCAGCAATGTTGGTCCCTCGAATTGAAGAGGCTGGTCAAAGGAGAAAGGTTGCCTATGGGCTCATGCTGGGATTGTGGATTCTGTTCAACTGGATAACTGGAACTCACATGTGGAAAACGGGACTTCGTAGTTCTTTTTATATATAGTCATGTAAATGGTACAAAACCTACATAGTTTTATAGGACAACTCATGTTTGAGGAAACAAGGCTGCGCCCCAATGCTTTAAAAACAATCCATCAACAGTCTTGTGAAATCTCTCCACCTCTTCTGGCTCGTCTGCCACCTTCAAGTGGTTATTCATGGCTGTTTTTAGCTTTTCACACCTCTTCATTGGTTGTCCTTCTGGAACTCCCTGTCTGAGGAAGGTGAATGGTCTCCACTGTTCTTGCATGTTCAACCTCCCTGGATCATCATAAAGACTGTGAAATGCCGACTCAATCCGTGCTTCAATGTCAGGGGTAATTGTTGCTTTATCAGGGTATTTTCTATATCTAATGTTATATGGGATTGATGTTTTATTCTGTGTTCGAACAACCCATGCTCTAATTTGCGAGGCAGGAGTAGGCAATCTCTCATCATACGGCCCGACAATCACACCCACCCAAGGTTCAAAACCAGGCTTGTATTCCCTACCAACGTGAGCCTGATGATTACGCTGATTTTCATTGTCTTTGTTACTTGGACGTGCTTCAAATCTTGGATGAGAGTGGTACCACCCCACCGCTACAAGCCCTTGTTTGGACATTTCATCAGTCACTTCTGATTGGGATACGGGGTCAAGTTCAACAGATGTCAGAGATGCAGATCCTGCAGATCTGCGACATGGATATGCTCCTGATATGATGATTTGCTTTGTTTCAGTGTCTACCGTGCCTCCTAAAAGTCCAATCACCTCATATGCGGATAAGTGCGCATGAAAATCCATCACCAATGCCGCATCTTCGGAAATGGTCACTCCAAATGGCTGACATCTGGGTCCATCTGCTCCAATTGGGCCCATGAAATCCTGCATCTCTGTGAGATCCAGGGACTCACTTGTATCGCCCATCTGTGATGGTCCGGTTCCAAGAGTCCTTCGTGGTCTATTTAAGGAATATTCAGTCGGTTTTGGTGGGCTTTTATGATACTCATCGCTGTCAAAGCTTTTCACAGATTTTGGCCGTGCCAATTCCTTCTTCTTCACCTTTGGAGATGACATGGACTCGTTCAAGTCGACATCAAACGTCGTCACATGGACACCCTCAATCAAAACTCCAGATTGTACAATTTCTGCAACATACACAGAAAGATATGCATGAGAACAAGCCATTCACATGTTCAACGAGAACATCAGGAAACACATACTCAAAAACTCTTTTGCTCGTAAACCATACGCCCTTGCAGCTGAAGAATTCGGATCCAAAGGCTTTCCAGAAAGCGTGTATCCCTTTCCTGTTCGTGCCATCGCTTCAGGAAGCTCTTCACCCCTCAAAAGGGCTTTGATCAAGAACTTTTGTGTATGACTTGCCACAGCCCGTGCATCCCTTGTCCCAATATGCTCTGCACATCTCTTCCAATCCCTACCAAACAACGTCAACGCTTCCTTGAATCGATTCTCTTCATCATCACTCCACGCCCTTGATGCAGTCCTTGTGGCACCTGTATCCTTCCGCTTTCTTCTCCCTGTTGCAGAGTATCCCCCATCTTCTTGAGACGTGGCATGGGTCAGCTTATTACCCTGACTATCCCCTGGAGAATCGCTTTGCTTTTGCACATGCATCACAGGTACATGCACAGGCACAGCGCTAGCAGTCTGTGTCTGCTGCACCTGTGGAGTAACCTGCTGTTGTTGTTGTTGCTGTTGCTGCTTGGGCATCAGTTCTGCCTCGAGAGCCTTTGCTTTTTGTCGCCTCTGAGATTTTTTCTTCCGCTTCGACCCATAGTCCGGGTCATCCTCCGAGTCATCATCATAATTTGTGAATTCATATGCATATCCATACTTTTCCTCTTCCGCCTGCGCAGAACAACAACGACAACCTCGAGATCACATTCAAAATTTCAAATGTCATTCAATCGAACCACACATCCTACCCACATTCATGTACGATACAGTGAGAAATACATACCAATATTCTAGCAATTTCAGCATCCGTTGCAGCGTCCATGGCCGTCTGACTTGTTGGACGAGGTGAACAGAATATCTTCACGAATGTTTGTAACCGATGATTAATGGGTGGATTACTTGATTACTCACTGTCAAGTACATAGAATACTACTATAGTAATAATAAATATGATAAACACCTGTGACTTTCGATTGGATGGATTTGAGTTGTCCAGATCAGCTAGACACAACTCTCAGCTGTATCTTGGCCTTCATCTCATCCCCTAGAATCAGCTTGAGAGGAATTAAGAAATCTCCTACTGTATCTACAACATCACCTTCCATATCGATAAGATCCTCGGCAATCTCAATGCCCAACTGTTTGGCAACGGCAACAGTTATTTCTTTTGGTCCAATCGGCGATTCTAGGACTCCTTCCCCTTGTACTCTACCTCTATGCGTGATTGTGGTTTCTGTCAACTTTCGAACAATCGTTTCAAGCTTTTTCACTTCCTTCTTTATCCTGAGTGCCTCCCGTTGCTCCTCTTCCTGATGGGGTTCAACACTTGTCCTATCTTGTTCAAAAGAAGAAGCCTCTGCAATCACAGATGCTGCAAAAGGGAGGCCCCGCATTCGCTTCTGGACACTCTTATCGTTTACAATATGGATTCTGGCCAAGCGATTTGGAAGGAGGAAATTCCTGGCATAGCCAGGGGTGACAGAGGTGACGTCTCCAGCTCTTCCCAAACCTTCTACTTGCTGCAGCAATTCAACTGATACTCGTCTGGTACTGGTCTTTAATCCACAGAATTCTATCCACTGTCCTACTCTGGATGCGTGGGTTGGACCGTTCTCGACTGAATGAAAGAAATTTGGAATCGTCAGACGAGAGTTCCAACCAGCCTGGAGAACACGCCGATGTCTCATGATGACTTGTTCTTACTATGTTTATCTTGGTAGTATAAATAACATAAAAAATACTGTGAACTATCACCTCATGAAGATAACGAGGAAGAAGAAGAAGACAATCACTTGCAAGTGGTCTGGAGACTTCATGTCAACATGCATTCCTTCATCAAGGGATATGATATGAGATTGATTCATTGAACAGCAAACGAATGAGATGTTACACGATGACATGGTGTCAATTAACTGACCAACTCATGCAAGCAATTACTCTGCCTTTTCAACTGCAAGCTGCACAGAGTTTGCATACCCACATGTTGAGTATCCAATATTTGTTCTCTTATCTCCCATGACAATTTGATTGATACCACTGAGCATGACTTTAATGTGTTCAAATGGAACACCAGTCTTTTCAGAAAGCTTCATCTTGATTTCATCCTTGGAAGCATTCTCAGCAATGTCAATGGTCACTTCTGAACCACAGTCCAAGTGTTGTGTCATCATCTTCACCTTGACCATCTTTCCACCACGGACCCGCTGATTGACAATAACCTTTGGCATCTCAATATCTTCCGAAATGATTCTAGAGAGCACCATGGCATCATCGTGACCATGAATCATGCGCCCCGCATACGTGAGTAACTGCTCTTCTGAGACAATACCCATAGAGGATCCAATCACTCGCTTCAAATCTCCAACTGTTGGCTCA
>PJEL010001362.1_pt1 | contig 25026 bp, 14 predicted proteins | sample 1853271 | NCBI WGS metagenome assembly PJEL01 (sample SAMN08108733, study PRJNA415343) | Invertebrate metagenome, whole genome shotgun sequencing project. | host: Globobulimina | place: Sweden: Gullmar Fjord | collected 2015-08
TACAGAAATTAAGAATAATAATCATACACTATGGTTTGATCGATTGACGTCGAGGACGTCGACGTCCTCCTCTTGAAAATCCATTTAGAATTTTACTTTCCATCTGCAAGCTGATCAGCGATCATGATCGATCACAAAACGATATTTACAGTTGAGGAAAGAGGGCTTGTTGAGATCCCCCAGTTTGTGGGTTTCTTGACCTGGCCAGACCAAAAGGTGACGGCTGTTAACTGCGTTTTACTATGAAGGTACTAGTTTTATATTATATATAATGAAATTATACACGGTTCATGTATGTATCGTACTCTGGTGCAGAGATTGCGAGTGTGACTGTGGATGCAGTCTGCAGAGACCTTGAGTCACAGTATCGTTACCACTGTCAAAAATCCTCCGAACGAGATGAAAATTTTGCCTGGAATTATTCCAGATTGACTGAAGATGAGGTTTTGGAGATCGTCGTGAAGACGAAGATATCTGATGAGAGAGAAAGGATGAAGGAGGCTTTGAGAAATACACCTGAAGGTGGTATGTGCCCCCTGCAAGAGGTTGCTACGAGTCCAAAGACGACTACCCTTGTTGTAACCAAAATCTTTCTGTCTTTAGGTGAAAATTTAACCAATAAGGAGATTCACTTTCGTGTGATCGGATCTTTCAATACTCACCGTACAGCAAAAGATTGTCCTGGCAGTGATTGTGCAGTATGTGCAAAAGCCAGAGAAACCTGTTCATGGCCTCATGACACCCCTTTCCTCAGTCTTTCGTACTTTAGGAATTCTCGAACGAAGAGAAATTCGCTTATTAAACATTACAAGCTCAAAGAAAAGGAGTTGTGGAAGGCAAAGTCATATGGTTCTGATTCAGGGACAACTCCAGAGGCAAATGAGCAAGCTTGTAACACAGAAGTTCCTGGCGTCGCTGATGGAGAGCAGCCCTGTGCAGATGTCGAACGAGTTCGTCAAGATGTTGGTGGTACTCCGGTGCAGAAGATAATGGCTTGAGCCATTCGCAGGCCTGCGCAGGCGATCGCCTAATTTTTGCGAATTAAATAGCAAAAAAAAAAAGTACATTATTGAGAATTCTCATTGAAGAGTCATCAATACTTGAATTAAGCACAACTCCTATTATATCATAGGTATTTTTTATATTACAGTGAGAATGATTTCCAGAACAGAAAAACGAATCATGAGAGTTGGACAGTATCTTTGATGGTTTGGTAACGACTCTCCAACGACTTCTCTGCAACTGCTGTCAAGCCTTGCCTGATCCGCAAAATCATGGATCCACCTGATAGATATTACAATGAGAATGATGAATTTGATTTGGGAAGGCGAATGAGCACAGTTGAAGATGATGTGGAGACCGCACCGGTCGTCCTGTCATCTTTGGAAGATGCGGGACCAGGTGGTGATGGAAGGGAACCTGATTCGTCAGAATGCTTAAAATACAACGATGGTACTATATTTAATGATGGATGGGATTCAAGAGGAGATGGGCGTGGGAATGAACTGAACTGGGTTCGACGATACCTTGGACGGATATCTTCAGCATCAGCTTCTCTTTGGAATGCGTCAACGGGATACATCAATAGTGTAAATGAAGAATCGGATGATGCACATCGTCGAAGGATGAGTATGGAGCCAAGGAGTGCACAGGTGTGGGATGACCACGGGATCCATAGAGGTCATGCACAGGTGGAGGAACATCACGTACCTTCAGGCATGCATGGCCGGAGTAGGGGTGATGTGATGGGAAAGGATGACTATGGTATATATACGTCTTTAAGAAAGAAGAAAAAAGAGCATTGCGTGACTGATGACCCTCAGAGGCGGGAGAATGTGCAGCTTGATAGGGGAGAGGCACTAAATGAGCGGTATAAAAAACAGCTCAGAACGTATGATAAAGACCAATATGGAGTCCCTTTGCCCTCTACAGCGCGACGATTTAGTTTCTTTGCTAGTCCATATAGTATTTCAGAGGTTTGTACTGGGCTAGGTGTATACCTAACAAATATCAGGGCAGCAATTGTACTTACATTGTTGATGTGCGTCCTAATGATCTACCCACTTGTCGACAACGTGAATACTCAGAACTGGAGTCAGGAGTATTATTTATATACTTCCGATGCTTTGCCAATCGCGACGTGTGAGAAAGGATATTGGAATAGTGTCTACACATCCCTGATTATAAGGACATCTGTTGGGGGGCATTGTGATGGTGGTCCATACGCAAGTCCATATGGCTGCTCGAGCAAATGTGTATGGGATTCGAGCAGGCTTTCGATCCCTAAATGCTCATCTCTCGATTATGGAGCATATTACAATGGCTCCAATGTCTGTGACCTCCACCTCCCCTGTGTTCCCAGCTCTCATGACCCTTACTCTCCAGATGGGCCATGTATGTGTTGCAATTTCGAACTGTCAGAGCCAACTATTACAAATGGTACAGAAACTATATACCTAGAAAATAATCAAGAGAGGATACCTGCCGCTAGATTCTGGATCCTCTTTTTGACTCAACTAGTTTTCATGGGCTGGTTGCTTGCCTTGATGCACTTCCAGGCAAAGATTGTTCAGTCGAATGGAAACAACGTTGTTGGTCCTTCGGATTTTTCAATATGGATAAAAGGTATTAAACCTGTCAGTGCGGTTGATTCGTACCTTAGGAAATGGTGTCAGCAATTCGGTCCAATCATGGCTGCATTCAATGTCCCATCTGTAGGAGAATGCATCCGAATTGGTAGGGAAGTGGAAGATATTCTCATCAGAAAAGAAGAAGCAGATGCAGATCCAGGTCATTCATCATGGAACCCATTGCTGTGGATATATAGACGCTTTCTTGTAGGTAAACCCAAAGGCCTCCAACAAAAACTAGAGGATAAAAAGATTAAACTGAAGATTTTTGAGAGACAGGAGTCTACACCAACAGGATATGCATTGGCAACTTTTAGATACACAGACGCAGCCTCCAAATGCGTTGATATGTTTGACACTAGCCCTTTTGGTCGGTTTTGTGAAATGATCACGTGTGGCTTGACCTCGACAAAACCTTTGCTTCATGGCTCTGCTGTGAATGTCATCAGAGCTCCTGAGCCTTCTGATATGATTTGGGAACATACCCAATGTAGCACATATGAGATTTGGAAGAGAAGGTTCATATCTTGGACGATCACGATATGCGTGATTATGGCAGGTGCGGGCATCCAATATGGACTAGCGTCGGGGGCAGAAAGGCTTCGAGAGGAGAGGTATATTGCTGACATAGCTGCTGGGAATGGGGATGAACAGCTGGAGCGAGTCGCGGCGATTAAAACAACCCGCATTCGAGTTGTCACGATTTTAATAGGTGTGATGGTTGTGATTATCAATTTTTCAACGATGCTTACTGTGAGATTTTTGGCATGGTATGAACGATGGACTACCAGAACTTCAATGGAGCGTTGGGTGTTGCTGAAACTATCATTCTCCCAATTATTGAATGCATTCGCTGCTCCTTTGATAGCGTCATATGTATCCGGAAATAAATCAGGATGGTATGTCCGTGGAGGACTCGTTGAAGCAGCATTCTTTGTCCAATGCTCGAATGCCCTCTTGCCACCTCTAGTCCATCTCTTGGGTATTGGGGATAATTTCAAGTTTTACATTCTCTCGCCGTTTGCTCGAACACAGGTACGCTGTATTTTATTTTTGATGTATCTGATCTTAGTCGTGATGTACGACCATATGTTTGCAGAAAATGTTGAATCGATTGTTGGCACCACCATTTTTCCCAATGGCAGAGCAGCATGCGGCCAGTGTTACTTCAATTGGTCTGGCCATGTTCTACATGCCTGTGCTTCCCATCTCCCCCTATATTTCTCTCATTGGACTGGTTCTGTCTTATTTAACCAATAAATGGATAGCTCTTAGGAGAGCAGCAGCTCCGCCGAACTTGAATGGGATGGTGACTTCCAGTCTCAATTTTCTTCTGAGACTTCTTCCATTGGTTCAGCTGATTCTCATGAAGTACCTGTATTTTGTGGGCTATTCTTCTGTCACTCCAGCATTCTGGACAGGTATTGCATTTTGGATAGTTTTCATGATTGCTCCAATTCGCGCACTTCTGGGCACGGTCAAGCGATATCGTAGGCCACCTGTCGCTGTAGGATTATCATACTCTAGACTTCTTGGTGGGATGAGACTTGGAGTTGGAGATGTTTACTCCCCAGTGGTCCCCAAAACATGCTCTTCAAAATTCAAACATCAGGTCGCTGAAACGTTTGCTCAGCTTGCTCCCGCTGCATTTGACTCAATTTTAAATGGTGACGAAATTGCAGAGCAAATATCCTTGTATGGAAACAGGTTCACCCTGGAACAGGTGATGGAACATGGGGAGGCAGCACCATGGACACCGTCATCATTTCAGAGCACGAACAATATTAGAGATCCTAATACTTTGAGACGACAACAAACAGCAGCTATGATGGCAACCTCGAAGTCTTTGACAGGGAGTATAGCAGCTGGTTTCCAGGAGACGTTAAATCTTTTATGGAGGCCACACGACCCTGACCACCCAGAGGATGTCTTTAGGCGACCACCTCAAAACATTCAAGCCAGACCAGACGCCTGTGATGCCCACCCAGAGATTAGAGGCGAGTCATCGTATGGTGTCGAAGATGATGTGCCCATCAGAGCAGTGTACTCACATGCAAGACGTGATGAAGCGAATGCGGCATGCCAGGAAGATTTCGACCAGGCAATATTTAGGCCATTAGGATCTGGGTTAAATTATCCTACCCGTCAATAAATTTCATTGAGTATCTGGAAATATTCCATTTATTTACATTAAAACATTAAAATATATCATAGAGACAACTTGGTTGATGGGAAATAACATCTGATCCTTTCTTCCTCAAGCACCCCCCAGCAAGGCCATTTTAAATGAGACTCGATTATGGATTTCCTCACTTCAATTGCCTCTTTCAGATCACCATGCATTTCGTCAGAGTTGATGATTTTATTGAGATGTTTTATTGCCAATCCATAATTTCCATCTCTAAGATCCTTCCTAGCATGGAGCAACAGGAAGTCCTTCTCCGAGGTAGTGTCTACCCATTCTCTGAGAAGGTCAAATGTTCTTTCTAAATCATCAGTTCCCTCTTGATCCAGAAAAGTTTTTGTCTTGGCGGACAACGCTGATATAAGCGCTTCCTTTTGTAATTTCATCTTCTGCTTTAGTTCCTCTTTATCAGAACTATCTGGCACATTTTTCTTTGCCACAAAAATTGCCAGCTCTGATCTATCTATGGAGTTGATGATTTCATTGCACACTGTGAGCAGCCTTGCCGAATCCTTGCCTTTTTCAGAATGTTTTTCGGCCCTTTTAAGCTCTTCTAGCAGGATGGGAAGGTGACCTGGATAATCTTCCAAGAGCAACTTTTTAAGAGGCTCATAATCCTCATCAGATGCCTTCTGAAGCACCGCAACCTTGGCATCCCTCATTTTCTCTTCAACAGTTCCTTTTCCAGAAGAGTCTGAATCATCACAGGACTTTTCTGACTTTTGCGCAGCGCAAACAAGCACCACCGGGGTACCTCCTGGTGCTTGCTTGTCGGTGCTAGTTCCAGCACAATGCAATGTACCTCTGAGCACCTTGCCTGCACCAGCATCCTTTGGTAAACTGCCCGAGGGCTTTCCAATGAAGATGCATGCCTTTTCTCCAGGAGCCAATGTCATCTTTTTCACTGCATTTTTAGAATGTAAAGCATCAGAGTACGTCTCGTGGAGCGGAACAGAAATGCTGCTATCCAACTTTCTTTCAATCTGCAGGACTTGATCTTCAAAAGATTTCAAAAATGTTGCATTTTCGTGACGAAGGCAAACTATGATACTGTAATCCCCTTTTTTCACCTTCATGCTCTCTGGATATATGTCTCCAACTCCAATCACCTTTTTATTTTTATCAGAGACAATAGTTATTTGCCCACCCAACTCCCCATCATACACGAAATTATTGATAGATGGAATCTTTGGTGTAATAGTTCCAGATTCTCCTATTGACACGTCATATTGAAGAACCAAATTATGAACAATACGATTACCAGGCAGTGTGTTCCTTGGGTCTGCCAAGACCGAGATCTCTGATTTAGTCGGCCTGGCATATTGAGAAATGGAGTCCAGCTTGCAAACTGGTTTAATAGTTTCACTTCTGAAAGGAGCATGGACAATAGCTTTGACAGGCAAAGAAGATTCATCGAAAACGAAAGACTGTTTTTTCCCTGGGAGTACATTGACACCGTGGAATGTCAAATCGGTAGATATTTTGTTCTTTCCAAAAGATGACCAAAATTGAGCAATTGTTATCTCAAGAGAGGATCCTGCAACAACAGAGAAACGGGCACGATGCTCCATCCCATGAGTCAGTCTGACAAAAGACCTATATTCTGTATCAGAATACCTGGTATGCGGCTCCAATGATGTTGCTCGGACCATGCATGCCATGGAGGGCTGGATATCAATTGGTTTGATTGTCATCTCTGCCCATGTGGCTCCATGAGGCACCATGATGTATTCTCGGTCCTCCATACCCGGGACATAAAGCTTATCGTTCCATGAGATGGTAGTTCCTTTGAAATTTGAATGTGAAACATCGGTTATGCTCTCAATGCTGCCAGCACCTTCATTAAGAAGCTGTGGCTTCACCACGCAGATGGGAATTCTAAACAACGGCCCTGCAGCAGTATCAGATGACTCAAACGCCTGAATTTCAGCATAATGCAATCCATAGTCCAATTTCTCGCAATTAACTTCAATTTCAAACTGTCGCCCATTGTGGTGAAGCATCAACATACTTGGTGCCACAACCCAATTTGCTGTACATGTTAGTTTTAGCTTCAAGTCGATATTTAATTTGTGGTCCCTCACATCAGCATCTTCGTGTAACTCAGGCTTGACCATGACAGAGAATGTTCTATTCACCCTGGAATCTGCTGGGTCGCGCAAATATACACCCCTTCCAGAATAATGCCCATCTGATCGCTTCACACTTGTCACAAAATGAAGATCTGGCAATGTATCCATAAGCAGGGTCCCCTTGCATTGCCTCAGATATTCCCAGCAAGATGCTACTTGTAGTAGTCCATTCCCGTATGTGAGTTTGCTGGAATCTTCTCGTGGCTTGATGGGCATGGCAGAGTTTTCTGCTGCCCTTCTGACAAGGCTTGGTGTGACAGTCATCCCAGATGATTTCATGGCCGATACCACGAGTGCCAAGCCACCACAAGCACAAGGTGAGCTCATGGAAGTTCCATTCATCAATTGCTTTTTCTGAGTAGTCCATTGAGGTACCGTTGTAATCGCTCCTCCAGGAGCGGAGATAGATACACCCAGATCCCCATCAGCAGTTGGGCCCCTGGAACTCCAAGTATATTGGGCCCCACATTCAATTGCATGCCTCACAGAATGACCTGACTTTGCCAAATCGGGTGTAACAAATGCTCCAATTCCCATGATACTATCACTAGTGCCCCCAGGAGCCCCTACAGTAGACAATGCTGGCCCAGCATTGCCAGCAGAGGCTACAAAAATGACGTTATGTTTGTGTACTAGCTCTTCAGCAAGCCGGACAAATCTTCCAGAATTTGCAGAGGAAGCAGCTTCTCCATACGACATATTAATCAAGTCACAATTATTCTGTATGATGGCCTGATATGCTCGAGTTAATCCAGTCATAGTTTCCATACTTCCCAGGCGCGTATCACCAATTTTGCAGGAGACAATCTTTGCACCAGGAGCAATGCCATTCAAATAAGGATCTTCTGGATAATGCCCAGCACTGATGCCAGCAACATGAGTCCCGTGGCTACCAGCGTCAACAACTATTGAAAGCGTATTACCTTGATCGTATATATTCACCGCAAAGTTGCAAGCATCTAATGATGAAAATGTACCATATCGATGACAATCCCTGTAATTTGTCAGGGGGTCAAAATTAGCCAGCTTCCCAGAGATTCCATCCTCTGATTCTTCGGAGAGGAAATATAATTCAGATGTATCAAGAGCCACCAACCACCTGTCACCATCATGCCACACAACACAGTCGATACAGGGCCCAAAATCCTGGTATTTTTCAAACATCTCAGTCAAAACCTCCACTCGAGCCTCCAGCTCTTCTTTTTCCTTCTTCAACGCATCAGATGCTCCAGACATTGACGAGTGATTCTCATTAAATTCAAAGATATCGACAGAGGCCTTATTTAAAAGAGCGTTATGATATTTTTCTAGCATAATCTTCTTCTCCCTCTTCATCCTATTCCTGAGGCCCTCTGGATACAGCTCGTACAATCGCTTTGACCCCACATGCCACTTCTTACTTGGATTCTTCCAATCAGAATGCACTTTCATTTTATTCCCATAGATACCTTGGATAAATCCACCGTCATCAATCTCCCGCACAGTAGACGTGTCCACGTCACCACTGCCAGTACAGTCAACCACATCAACGACCTTCTTCTCACCTGTTGTCGTCAGCTGCAAACCAGAAGCCCCAGGATCCACCCCAGTATCCAGAATAGCGATAGTTACCCCTCTCCCATCAAAGTCTGGATGCTGCTCCAAGAATGATGTGGCCTGAATTTCGCTCTTTGGCACGACAGAACTCCAGTCCTCTGGAGCATACACGTCCTCACCACTTACAGGATGAGACAAAAACCCATCATCATCCACCAAGGTTGTAGCATTACCAATCCCCATTTTCACTTTTACTCGTCTCCTTATGCCAGAATGCACTGATCCGCGTGAAGACGTCGTACGGCTGGAGTCATTCAAGAAAACCGAAGAGGTACTCGACGGAAACCTCCCACGATACACTCTCCTCGTAGATAAACTATCCCTAGCAGTGCAATTCTGCCTGTATTTCATATTTTACAGTATCTTTTTAAGGCGACATCGTGAGTTCCGAGAGTCTTTAGTGATTGAATGAGGGTCGAGGTTGAATATTTGATCTCGGGTGTCTGGACTGCCAGTTTTGTGCTTTTGCTGTTTGTGCTATACTATGCTTGATATACGTGGTTGATGTGCATTTTTATTGCAGTTGAGGTATATACAGGTCTTGAAATCGTACATTGTCGCGATCGTGGATCACACAGGTAGAGGGAAACAATCAAACAAACAAGGAAAACTGGGCACTGTTTCAGGTGTCGAGAATGAAATCTCGTATTTCTAGGAGAAACACGCATTTCGAGCCTTTGATATAGTCATATTATGTCTCTGAGGACTTTAGCCTGCTCAAATAGCAGAAAGGGTCACGTTAGAGGTGGGTGTCTTCCAAGGCAATCAGTTTTTGGTATTAATTTTAAAACTACTGAGACTCGTGTTGCAAATAGCATCCATCCTCGGCGGGTGTTTCTGGATGAATCATACAATGATGATGAATCTTTGTGGGAGAAAACAGGAGCATTTCTCGGCCTTGGATCCCAGCGGGATCCTGGACACTGGAATTTGTCTCCTGAATGGTTTGGTCAACAAGGTGGAGGTTGGGGAAGGAATTCAGGCGATGTCGTCTTTGAATGTCAGTCAGACTTGAATGGAATCGTTCAAGTGACAGCACATTCTGCCTCTCCTGTAGGATTGGAGGAATATGCAGAATGGAGAGTCTTGAGATTCAATGGAGGGACCAGGCAATCTGTTACTCGGCTGCATGACCAAGGAGGGGTCCGTGGGATGGATGCTACGTGCTTAGCAGCAGAATATTTGAAGACTGTAGCATCAATGTTTTCTGCATGGATGGCAATCCATCAAAGTGACAGGGACCCTGTGAAGATGCTTGCCATTGGCATTGGGGGTGGAAGCATGCCAATGTTTCTCCTTCACTTTTTCTCCTCCTTATCGATAGATGCTGTCGAAATTGATCCCGTGGTAATAGACGCTGCAAAATCCTCCATGGGATTTCCAGAGCAGAATGACAGACTTGGTCTCTATGTGCAAGATGCAGCAGCATTTGCTCAAGAACACCAGTCAAAGAAGCAGTATGATTTTGTATACATTGATGCATTTGATGGAGAAGACTGTATACCAGAAGGCTTATGTAGTGAAGATTTTATACAATCTGTGGCATCTATGATGGATCCTGAGAAAGGAGTCTTGCTGATGAACTTTCATGATGAGGATCCAAGAGCATTCAAGACTGCCCAACGATTTCATCACAGCATCCATGGGACATCCTTCACAGTATCTTGTCGGATACAGAAGAACTTCATCCTTTGTTGTTCTACTTCGGACTATCTATCTGGTTTAACGAGTGATGAGGTGACACGAATGATGAAAAGCTCAGCATCCTTTGTATCCCAAAAGAAGGGTGTCCCATTTTCCATGGGACACAGGGCCGTCGCAGACTTGACCTTATTGCCACAATGAATTATTATATTTATTTTTTATGAAATACTACCATTCGTGGTAAAACAACCCTACACAGATCGAGAATACCCTCAGGATAGGAAGCATTTTTCAATAATTTGATCGATTGAAAAGTCGTTGGAAAACAATTGTCGTGCAAGCATGGCAGGGCAGTTGGAAGAGTCGACACATGACCATGTTAAGCACAATATTCGATCATTGGTCCAGGATATGATGGGAAAGCACATGTATGAAGGTGCCATATTCTATGCAAATAAGCTTGCCATCGTGTCAAACTACGCACCAAAGGATTCATTTCTACTCGCAAATGCACTTTTTGTAGATAACCAATATCATAGATGTCTAGAGCTGTTAGAGTCTCGAGGATTTGTTGACGTAGATGTTCGCTTCCGTGTTCTGGCTGCCCGTTGTTTGGTTGCAACGAAAGCCTGGGAAGCATGTGTCCAGATACTGGGAGGGAACGAGACTGACGACATTAATAAAGTTCCGTATGCTATAGATCGTGGATCCAAGGCGATGGGTTCGAAGCTTGATATGGGCTCTGTGATTTGTGCCATTTTAGGGAGAGCGTATGAACAGATGGAAAGTTTCGAAAAGTCAATACACTGGTACAAGCAAGGGGTGTTTTTGGACCCTTACAATACAGAAGCGTTTTCTCGCCTGATCAATAGTTCCAGGATAAATGATACAGAAGAATATGAAATTGTTTCGTCTGTTGTCTCCATGTTGCCTGAAGCTGAGCCTGAATGGTTGAAAAACTTGTACTGGTCAATGTGCAAAGGGCAGACTAGGATGGCCACTGATAAAGTTAGGGCAGCGATTGATGCACTCGATGGCAAGAAATCGGATCAATCAAATAGTAAGTCTACATACTCGACTCGAATGGCTGCTGGTCAAAGTGCTGGTAGAGGTAGAACGAGGTCGAGTAGTAGGAGGCAAACTAGATTCTCAGGTTCTCGGGGGACCGCTCCTGCAGATGGGAATGCTGCTGGTACTGTGGAAGTTGATTCATTATGGAAACTTTCTATGGACAGTGATGTAGTTGCTGGTCGTACCAGGCTTTTGCTGCGGGAGGGTAAGTACAATGAAGCCCATGTGCTAGCAAAGTCTATCATTGATAGGGATTCATACAATACATCTCTATTGCCGCTGTATCTTTCCATTGCGGTTAAGTTGGGTAAAAAGAATGACTTATTCTTACTAGGGCATAAACTCATGAAAAATAATCCAGGCAGTGCTGAGGCTTGGTTCGCATCTGGTTGTTATTACTATGTGACTGAACAATACTCCTCTGCAAGACAATACTTTGGAAAGGCCACGACACTTGATAGACTTTTCGCTCCTGCCTGGATTGGTTTTGCTCATTCATTTGCTTGTATGGATGAAACTGATCAAGCAATGGCAGCGTATCGAACTGCAGCCCGATTGTTTCCAGGGTTATACGAGCCCATCCTGGGTATGAGCTTGGAGTATGCAAGGATGAATAATATGGGGCTTGCTGAGAAAATGTGTAAGATGGCCTGTGATATCTGCCCTGATAATCCATTTTTGCTTCATGAAACGGGCACTCTAGCATACAAGAATGGGCGATACGGCGAGGCGCGCACAAAGCTCGAGCAAGCTTTGGAATTATTAGAGAGGCAAATCACTGTTATCAATTCTGAAGCAGATGATGTCAGAGAAGTGGCCCTGGTAAATTTAGGTCACACATATCGTAAAATGAACCTTTATCACCAATCAATCCAAGTTCTAGAAAAAGCTCTGGCATTACAACCATATCAGGCAGGAACATACAGCGCTATAGCATATGCACATCAACTGGCTGGGCACCATGATGATGCGGTAGACTTCTACCATAAGGCACTTTCCATTCACCCGGAAGATCAATTTTCGATTGGTATGCTCCAAATAGCGCTGAAAGACTCAGAGAGTATGACTTTGGACACCATTATACGTGAAACTGAGGAAAAGAGTCCACTTTCCATGATGGTTGATTAATTCATCAACTGTAGACTATTTTACAAGTGCAATACAATTATTGATGTTATGATATAGATTCATTAGGAATTCTTCTAGTCATTTGAATAAAATCGACTGCATTTAATGCTAATGCGGCAATCATTGGGGCAGTCAGATCCCCTGTTTCAAACCATAGTAACCCAAGGTAGAATATCTCAAATGATGACACAGCTCCAGCAAAACGTGCGGCAACCTGCCTCCTTGCCAACCACAGCAAGGCGACATTCTTAAATGCCTCCTTGGAACTCTCATTATTTTCTCCAGGCCCAGCCATCACCTTATAAAATCTATCTGCATTATCTAGCGCATCCTTGATCACGTCATATTCTTCTGGTGAAGGACCCTGGTCAATGAGTTTACTAATGCCACTCAGCAAGGAAACAATAGTTAGAGCCACTAAAGGAGGAATAGTCTCTGGCACAGAGTTTTGTATACCATCTGATGCCTGTCTATACATTTCCAACATATTCATGATTCCTCCTACAAAGGCCGGAAACACAATCAATATTGTTGGAATAACCTCACATGCCATGATGATACCAGTTTGGGTGAATGACAAACCACTGAGAATGGGTTTGAAGTCATCCATTTGCGTCTTCTGTAGCTCTTGAAGAAATGGTAATTCTTTATGTGCTGTATCTGACCAAAGGGCATTTTTAAAGACACATAGCGGGACGCTCGCCAAAGCACCTATGCCCGCAGCTTTGAGGCTGGAAATACTCAGCTGGGCCCCACCAAGAGGATCTAGTTCTAAAAACAAACAGCTCAGGACTGCAGCACCACATACTAAGGATCCAGCTACAACTGCCAGTCCAATCTTTTTTTCCACGCTTTGCTCCATCAACATGGAATCTAAGAGTTCATCCTCCCCATCCCCAAGACCACTCAAGAGCCTATCTAACCGTTTCCCTGCCTGGGTGTATGGGTCCTTGAATGTATCATAATACACCTGTTTCATTGCCTCAGGCATGATGTTCTCTTCTTTGGGTGTATCTATGTTTATATCGCCCGGGCTAACGATGGATGAGACCAGTTCTTTTTCCTCGTCCGGTGGAGCCACAGTCTCTGAAGCCTCTCGTTCTTGCTCTCCGTTGTGGTCCTGGTGACTCGAGAGAGAGAATACCTTTCCTCTCATAATCGCCCCATTAAATGTTACTATGGTAGCACAAAGAGACTTCCAGCGATATGCATCGCGAACTTTATGGCAAGAACGTGACGCATACGTGTTCCTAGAGTGCCTCTCTGGGACCATGGCCTTGGTCCTCAGGAGAGATAGTCGACTTATATGCATTATATACGTCGACAATGTGATATATTATACTTTTAGAATACTCATATAGAGAAATGTACTATTTTATAAGGCCACAGGTTGCCACTCTTGCCAATGAATTTGACATGCAAGATCCCTCCATGGCATGGACTTGAACAAATGACTGGCAGGACAGCATCCACTGCTTGGGATTGAATAACCAAAACCACGTTTTCCATCAGTGTGTAAGACGAGAAAATAATTGCACATTTGACCATAAATGCATTTTCAGGGTGTCTGCTGAGGCAAGATGCATTCCAAGGCATTTCCTTCTGGAAATGGTCAGCACCAAAACGCTTGGTCTGGGAGCGTCAAAGCAGCCCTGGATCAGGCAGTGTCGCGATCGCGGCAGAGGAATACAGCAATGGTAAGAAAGATAGTAGAAGAAAAATATAGGGTGCCAACTGCCTTGCTACCACACAACGTGGAGGTCTGGGAGATGATGACAGAGGACACTTCGAGTCAATGTTACCTACCATTCAGAATAGTGACTCCAGCTGGAGCATCTAGTAATAGCAAGGCACTGCCATGCGTGATTATGCTGCATCCCACAGGTGGAGATATGAACTATCACGTGTCTTGGGAATCGGAATTTGTGTCTAGAGGGTACATGACGGTATCAATGGACTGCAGATATCATGGAAAGAGGCAGGATTCTTCAAGCACATATCAGGAAAGTCTGGTTCGGGCTTATTTCGATGACAATTCGGAGGAGAAACCATTTTTACTTGACAATGTCTGGGATTTACAGCATATTTTAGATCATTTAGAGACAAGGCATGATATAAACATGGCAAAGATTGGAATAACAGGCATGAGTTTGGGGGGGATGGTGGCATGGTTCTCAGCAAGCCTTGACGATCGTATCCATGCCAGTGCCATCCTATGTGGAGCACAGTACTTTGGATATGCAATAGAACATGAGTGCTATCATGACCGAGTCATGAGTATCCCAGAGGTCTTTAGAGCTGTTGCCACCAAGAGGGGTGATCCTGGAACCTTTCCATATAATGTTCAGAAGGACACTGTTCGGGATGTCTGGAATAGATTGTTACCTGGCATGCTAGAGTTATACGACGCCGACAAGTCATTAGCTGCCATCGCTCCAAGGCCTTTGCTCATTGTGACAGGAGCAGAAGATCCGAGAAACCCCATACAAGGTGTGGAGATTGTATATAGTATCGCTCAAAAAGGGTACAAAGACTGTGGGGCAGAGGCTAACATAGAATTATTCGCTGAAAAAGGAGCAGGACATGAATTTACAAACACTATGAAGGCTAAAATCAATTCATGGATGGATGAGCATTTACTCTACAGTAAATAACTAACTACGTGTATCTCTGTTGTCACACTGAATCCCATGCACATATAATAGTCTTGCTACAATTATGGTACATAATGGAATTCGCTCTGAATCAAAGAAACCTCATGACACCATCCGAGTCTTCAGAATACTCGCCAGAATAGTCATCTGAATATTCATCAGAGTCGTCGTTGATCATGGTGCACACCACTTGGAATTCTTCTGTGTCAAGATTTACGTTCCTGACATCTATATCCGAATCCACAATGAAATCTACATCTGCAGCATCATGTAATTGACCCCTCCCTAAATCTTCGTCAGACTCATACTCTTCATCATACTCTTCATCGTACTCTTCATCGTACTCTTCACCATATTCTTCATCATACTCTACATCATACTCTTCTTCTGAGTCAGTCAGATAAATTCCCAACTCTGTATTTAAATAGGCATCTTCAATCGGAGGCGTGTTTTCCTCGCTAAGCCTCATACGCAAATCTATATCACCACTCTCAATCAATTCCTGGTATATACGCTCCATGGCCTGTAATGTTTGGGGCAATCTCATAGCATATGTACCCCTGCCTAGAGTTTGCAGACTACGCTGCTCTAGTAGACTAACATGAGTTAAAGTTTCTTCCAGCATATCCTCACTGGTAACACTTGGAATATTAGATTTTCGCCAATCCGTTGACCATATCTTGACAGAAGAATCAAGACCAGATGTGGCTATTATTGGTCTCGTAGGATGAGGCCTGATGCAATTGCAGACCTGTGAGTCGCCACGGAATACTTGGGCAACTTCCCCCGATCCTGCTTCATACACAATAGCAAGACCACTGTCGGAAGCACAAACAATATGAGAATCCTCTGAACCCAAGAAAACAGCCTCTTTAATACCAGTTGCAAAGTTTGAATGGTACGAATACGACTGCAAGAAATTCTGTTGTAAATACCCTAGGGTAAAGAGGGGCATTGGCTTTTTTTCCTTGTATGAAATGCCACAGGCCTTGATATATGCCATTTGGGCTCGGATCTGATGGTCTGGTATGGGATCATACGGCCGATTGGATACTTTCCTCATCCAATAGACAACATCCACATCCCCTGCCAAAGCAGCCTCCATAAACTGACGAAGTTTTCCACTGGAGAATATATCTTTGGCGTCTTCCTCCAATCTTTCTTTGAGCATTCCATATTCTCTTCTTGACTTGGTGTCATAATATTCCTTACTTTTGCCATCAAATTTGCGGTGTAGATGGTGAAGCATGTATAAGGAGGCCAGGGGCAGATTTGCTTTATCAAGTGACATGACAACATAGAAATATGGCTCAAAGAGATATGGTGGAGCATTTCTGAGACAGCATTCAGCATGCAGTAATGACAGCAAGGGATAATCCAGTGATGCCTCGCCATCAAGATATGTCCCAATCAGAGCCTCATGAATGGTATGGCTGTACGGATCCTCAGCAAGGGCCTTCTTAAGCATTCGTCTAAGATAATCTTTACCGTGATTTTTTGCTTCGCGAGCTGAACATTTTTCAAAAATGCGTGTAGCCAGTGCAGGATCTGTGAGATTTTCAGTTCCAAAGAATCTCATGTCTCCCAAACTTCGTTCAATGTCAAATGCAGGCCTAGAACGAGTCACCACAGCTGCATCAGAGTTAAACGTTGACCATGCCACTGCAGGGCCCCGGTGATATGTTGCCACCAACGTATCCCCACGGTTCCCAAAGGATACATATGTAGGGTACACGAGTTCATGTCGCGCCCCGGCGACAGAGTCAAATGGGAAATATAGAGCCAGCAAGGGATCCGCATTTAAGATGCCATAACTCCCAGACTGACCAGACGCGTCTCTCGATGTCAGTCCTACTTTTCTTCTATCAAACAGCAACACTTCTTCTGAGTGACCCCCAACAGCCACCATCTCTGGACGGACTGGATTTACTCGAACGGTGGTAAACCCAGATTCCCCGAAATGTTGTTGAATATCTTGGCTATTATGTGGCCTTTTTGAGTGCACTAGGACGTTTGGACTCTGTGGTGTATCTTGCTGTGATTTGGGCATTCGAAAATCAAATTGCCGCACAGAACCATCAGCCGATGCTGACCATGCCAGGTTTGGTTCATGTTGACTCACCTCCACGTCATTCACACAATCTTCATGACAACGGAATGTTGCCGTATGAGCAACCAAACGATGCACCGTAGAACGAGAGTTTCCCACAGCTTCAAGAGTTCCTCCAGCTTCAGCAATCCTATGGAGAGAGACGCAGGAATCTAACGATCCAGTGACAAGCGTCGAGGAGTTAGATTGAGGCAGAAATGAAACTCCAAAGACATTACCTGTATGCAAGGTTGGTACCTTGTACGGCTCGCCCTTTGGAAACGGCCAGAGCATAATGTGGGTGTCATCTGATACAGATGCCAGCAAGGTTCCAGGTTCATTCCAAGTCAGACGATTCACACACCCAGAGTGCCCATGCAATTCCTCATCAAACCCGAGATTTTTCACTACAAGAGAATCCTTTGAAGCAGCCCTCTACATCCACAGAAGCACCAGTCATCCACGAAAACAAGCAGACAGTCAAACATGGCCCACCCACCTTTTGTGGTATTCCCGTCTCTGACTCAAACAGGAAACCTAGTTCCGATCTATGCAATCGTCCCAATGAAGTCATAATTACATCAAGTCTGAGCAAAATAGATTGCAACTGGTGCAACTGGTGTCGGATATTCACCAGACGATGATCGTCACAGCCAACGTTGGCGTTGAAACGTTAACGTTTCAAACCAGTCAAGGAAACAATGGTACGACCAACGAGTGTGTAATAATGGTATACGACTATATTTGTCACTATTTAAAATCAAAAGTACAATAAAAACAAGTCTACTCTCTGCAATTGGTGTTGACCACTACTCATGGTTTGTTTGCAAAATGATCATTTTGCACGCCTTCATGAAGGCGCTACTTCTTTCGGCCACTTCCTTTCTTACCACCACTCTTTTTACCTCCCTTGCGATTGGATGTAGATGATGGTGCCGTCTCACCCTGAGCAGATGCAGATACAGATGTGGTGTCCTGTTTCTTTGCTTCTTCTTCAGCCTTGAGTGCTCTAAATTTATCTCCCTGCTTTAGAGAAATATCATCTACAGTCTCTGCTTCTACGTCAATCACTTTGGAAGATCTACGTGCATTCATTTCTTTTCCAGAGGGACCAGTTCTTTCTGGTTTTGGAGGAGCTACATAGGTTGATGATGCCTCTCCAGTAGCAGATGCAGCAACAGGCTCGGCAGCAAACTTTTGTCTCAAGTATACCTGCTGTGCAGTCGTCACCAGATTGTTTGTAAACCAATAGAGAGTCAGACCAGATGGGACATTCAGGGAAAAGTATCCAATCATTAGAGGAATGAACTTCAGGATTGCCTGCGTCTGCTGCTGAGCAGGATCCTGGCTCTGTGGTGGAGATATGATTTTCTGTGATGCAAACTGCGATGCTGTCAGAAGAATAGGTAAAACTAGGTATGAGATAGTATCATGCCATCCATTTGGTGGAACTCCATCCACGGGAACCAGCCATCCCAGGCCACCATTCAGCTTGGTTGGTCCAGCAAGTGAGGGAATCCAGAAGAATCCGTCGGACAAGAGACCTTCATTGGCAACGTTACCAAGGGCACGGTATAGACCAATAAATATAGGGATGGTTGCAAGGGTTGGAAGACAACCAGCAAGTGGGTTCACTCCAGTAGTCTGGTACAGCTTGGCTGTCTCCATCTGCAACCTTTCCTGGTCATTCGCATACTTTGCCTGCAGCTCCTTCACCCGTGGCTGCAGTTGCTGCATTCTCAGTGTACTCTCCACCTGTTTTGAACTCAGCGGATAGGTCGCTAGCTTCACCAGCAGTGTAAGAACAATGATGGAAAATCCGTACGAGTAAGGAACACCAGCTCCATCCAGAACAGAGTCGATAATCTTCAAGAATTCCTCAAACGAGTCTGAAAACACAGACATGAATCCCCCACTCTTCTGAGGAACAGCATCCACCACAGCACTGGGATCAGCATCTCCAAACACCATCATACTGGCCATCACAGCTGCAGAGAGCACTGGCCCCACCATCCCATCACCATGAACCTCGACAGCCCGGCACACCAATGAAGGCTTTCCAACGACACCTCTTCTAGAGAAGATCGAGTTCACAGATACTCTACAATGTACATGGATGGATAGAATACAGGGTAAGGAAGTAGGAAGTACGTACAAACATACACAGACAACCAAGTAAACAAACAAACAAACCAAGTAAATACACCACAGATCTACATATAAATACATAGATATCAAGAAGAACCTACCGTGGTACCACATTGTGACCAGATACTCCATGCGGCTTTACAGCCACAGTCTTTCCATGTCCCAGGACAATTGAGCACGATACCTGCATTGTACGTGAATGGTGATAATATTCTACTGCTACTACTATTATTATTATTACTAGTAGTAGAATGATGGTATAGTAACGTAATATAATGAAATCATGCATTGCAATCAACCGAGTGAAATCTCTCTCAGCTGAGCTACCTGAGAGATTCTGAAAAAAAACTTGAGATTATTCCAGTGATAGATACAGTACATACAATACTATAGATTAATTAATGAATAATAGCAATGTATCATCAACATCAGCACTCTAGAATGACACGTCTGTTGTCATCACATGGCAGTCATTGTCGATATTATCAGATGAATTTGATTCATCAGTCACGTTGGTTCTACACATCAACACAACATAGCTATCCTTTGTCAGTTCATCGTTATACTAGTGATAATGATATCCATCATTCTACGACTCTAGCTCTGACTACGTGTGCTCATGGTGGTGGTGGTGAGACTATGAGAGGAGACGATACAGAACAAGAAGCTTCTGCCAGTGGTGCTCGAGATGACACAAGCTACTCTATTCTTGGGATGACATCGAGAAAGAGTATGAGTATGAAGCAGAGACAACGTGCATTGCATATGTACCTGCAGGCATGGAGTAAACGGATGGTGGAACAGGTGACGGTGATCAAGGCCGTGGTGGACTGGGTGGAGATGCATGTGACTCCGTCGTATACAAAGTACAGAGATGGATGGATGGAATGGAAAGCAGGAAAGATTGCAGAGTATGAACAATACCTTGCAGAAGAGACGAAAGAACGGTGGAGCTGGGAAAAGAGGCATAGAAAGGAATTGGCACTGCTTGAACGTATTCCTCCGTATATTGGCATGGTTGTGGCAACATTGCTGTACCAGGTGTTTGTTCCACTGAGTATGAGCTGTGCTGTGGTATTACCGTTGTACTGTAGTTGGATACTGTATGATTCTTGGTGGACATCTCCTATTATACTTGGAATGATCCTGATAAGTCCATGGAAGGGATTTCTCTCCATGTTTTCTTCATCCTCTGGCTGGTGCCTGCTGTGGCCAACTCTGCTCTAGCGCGATAGCTACTACTTACAAATGTATTTAAAAAACAAATAAACAAATAAACGATGACGATTCATACGAACAATAGCCTAGCAATATGATTGTTGTTGCCATTCTGTTGACAATTGTTGCCTCAACGGCCAGTTCAGTTGGCAAGGCTATGCAGAAAGAGGCAACAAAGAACCTTCCAAAATTTAGCATAGAGAATGATAAAATATTTCAACAGTATAGACAGTGTTCGACATGGGTGTCTGGGGTGGCGTTGGATGTCGCTGGAGGGATCGTCCAGACTGTGGCATTTGCAATGGCACCAGTGTCGATTCTGCAGCCTATTTCTGGGATAGGATTGGTTGGATTGTCGTTATATTCACATTTTTACTTACATGATAACCTGAGTATGGAGGAATGGGTGGCCGTGGGGGTGGCTGGTGTTGGTACCCTTGGTATGTCCTCTGGGCTTGGTATGTCCTCTGGGACAAGTCAAGAGCAGGGGGGAGAGGCTCGGCCAGGATTTCTTCGGATGGTGGGTGTGCTTGGGTTGGTGGGGTATATTGTCTTGCATAGGATGTCTCAGATACGAGACGAGTATACGAAAGGGCAGAAGGGTCTGTCGAAGATATCTGCAGCAATGTATGGTTTGCAGGCTGGAGGGTGCTTTGGTCTATCTGCAGTCACAATTCGTACAGGATTTCTGATGGCCGCGGGACGGCGTTGGACGTGGGCTCCATTCGGAATGATGTGTGGTATTGGTTTGAGCTCGTATGGATTTGTGTTGCAGACGTGTGGACTCAAAGAGGGATCTGCTGTGATTGTATGTACATGCGTGGCAGTCATCTCAATGGTCATTGGGGTCCTTGTGGGCATTGTTGGATTGGCAGAATCCCTGCCTTCTTCTTCTGGGGCCATTATAGTTCGAGTATGGAGTTGGATATGTATATTATATGGTATTGTTGTACTGTCTGGGGGTACCAAGCTGTTGAAAGAAATGGCTGCCCATCTTGTTCAGTTGGTTCCTGCACATGTGTGGCACAAGGTTCCAGATCACATTGCCGTCAAGATTAAGAATTGGGTTGTTGCCGTTCAATTAGATCAGAATTTGGGTAGTCCTAATAATTTTTCATCGACCTTGTCTCATCAGAAGAGCATTGACTAGAACCATTCATTTACAGACGTGTTACAAGAAATGGAATGATTAAAGCAACAGTGACAGACAATACACACATGACATCAGCCACGTATTGTTCGCCTTTTACAATCTCATATGACCTTGCAGGGTCAGTATAGAGTATTCACACTAACGCAAAACACTTATTATGGATTGATGAGCTTCTTGATCTCATCATACAAGACGAGAACAAAGGCACCTCCAGCACCACGCAAGATGTTGGACAAGGCTCCCTTGAAGAATGCTCCAGTTCCTTCCTGAGCTGCAATCTTTCTCCAGCAGTCCATTGTTCCTTCGTACATCTTCTTGTCGCTTCCAGACTGCATCATGAGACGACGACGAACGGTATCAAATGGATAGGACAAGACACCAGCGGCAGATGTGACAACCTGGGCCACAGCCCACTTGGCGACGAATGGAGCATTCTTCTCATCCTTGAACAACACACCCTTGGCTGTATCATACAGTCCAAAGTAGGCTCCACGGTAGACAATGATTCCCTGCACGGACACTCCAAATCCTTGGTACAGTGCCATTGGTCCTCCTCTCTTGGCAGTCTTGCTCAAGCAATCGACCAAACCACTGAACTCTCTGTCCTTTCCAGCTCCAACATCAGCAGCCAGACGAGTACGGGCGAAATCAAGTGGATACACAATAAGCAGGGAACCTGCTCCAGCCAAACCACCAGAGGCCAAGTTGGTCATAAAGAATGGCCAAAAGTCAGTGGTTGGGTTGTACTTGGGGAACAACCCCTTGATCGTGTCCTTGAAAGCAAAGTTAAATGCCTGAGTTGGGAAGTAACGGATCACATTGGCCATGTTTCCTCTCCAGAAAGAAGACATTCCCTGTTCACGGGACACACGAACGAAGCAGTCGCCGATTCCCTTGTATCTTGGGATTTCTCCGGACTGGATTCTTGGATTCGAGTCCTGAGTCTGCAACAACAGTTTGACACGCTCGATTGGAGCGACGGCAGTCTTACTGATCGCACCCGCGGTACCACCAGCAGCCAAATCCAACAAAAAGTTGAATGGTCCCTTCTCTGGCTTATCCTCCTTGGCAGCTGGGACTGTAAACTTCATCATGGGAGGTGATGAAGAAGAAGACATCATCATGTTGCTTCTGGCAAGGGAGGCGAGCCCAGCCTCTTCATAGATTTTCTGAGACAACATAACAGACACGATGTGTGTTTTGCGGTGTGTGATACCACGTCTAACAATAAAAAATATGTAATAAAGTGGATATGATGGGGGGAGGATCGTGTTTTGTGTTCGGCAAGGGCACGTGTGCATGACAGATTTTCTGACCTTGCAGGAAGATACCCTTATCTGTGAAAAAATCTTATCTAAGTAGGTTTTTACATTTTTCAAATAGAATTTTAATAGGTCATTTCGGGTACGACACGGAAGTTTGTCGTAATCTGAGGGTCTTCCTGGACATACTTGCTCATTTCGATAACACATGTCATATTTCAAAGTCATTAGATATGACATTCTAGTAATCTGCTTGTTTGGACACCCCTATGTCTCTCGGTCTGGCTGCGTCATAGAACACCTCTGTGTCTCCGTATTGGTCTCTGAATTGATTGGTTCGGTATCTAATTATTTTCCTTGGTAATTTACGAGATCATGGACACATGGGCAGAAGGAAATGGCGATGAGAGAAGGACTACTGGGGAAACAGGAAAATCAGGAGTCTCCACAAAGGAGCTGGATGTGATGATACAAGATGTACTCCCTGCTCTGGGACATTTTCCTAGAAGTGATGCATCTATAGCATTTGCCCTGAATGAGCTGGATACACTTTTGTCCGAGGAAGATGCAGATTCTGAGGACCAGGAAGATGATGATGTGTTGGAATATCAGGGGGATACCCAGACTGTGTGTGGTGTCAGCCACAGTCTCAGATCGCATCGCATCGACTTTGTGCTGGAATATCCGCATATGACGATTGTGACAACGGCATCACTCCCATGGTTGACTGGGACGGCGGTGAATCCAGCTTTGAGGGCAGCATATTTATGGCAGCGTGGGCATGATGTGACCCTGTTAGTTCCGTGGATCCCGCGGGATGACCAAAAAAATATCTTTCAGAGTGAAGAGGAACTTTTTGATCATCCGGAAGATCAGTTAGAGGTAATGCAAATGCATATACGGAAAAGGGTGCCTTTTGAGGTTCAGTTTCATCGAGTTGGAGCAAAAAAGTCTCCTGCACTAGAAATCAAATTTTACGGGGGTAAATATGCCCCTGCCCTTGGTTCTATTATTCCAACACAGGATATACAGCAATTTGTCCGGAAGGATACATCGTGTATCATTCTTGAGGAGCCAGAGCATCTTACGTGGTATCACTCTGGGAAAAGGTGGATCAGAGCATTTGATAGACATGTTCCAGTCATTGGAGTCATGCATACAAATTATGTTGACTACGCGCGTAGAATGGCAGGTGAAGCTGCATCTGTCACACTGAAAAGATTGAATAGGTTCTTATGTCGGCAGCATACACATAAAGTGATTAAATTGAGTGGGGCTGTGCAGAGGCTTCCACGAGAGCAAGTGTGTTTTGTTCATGGAGTTTCTGACGGTTTCCTGGCAGTAGGTAGGCAAAAAGAGCGTATAGAATTTAGCAAAGGTGCGTATTTCTTGGGTAAAGCTCTGTGGGCAAAGGGATTTGAAGAGCTTCTGGATAGAATGGAGGAGCATGTTCACATCTGCTCCTTGTCTGGTGCCCAAACAGTGCCTGTTGATGTATATGGGCATGGCAAAGAGTTTGATGAGATTAAAAATGAAGCGACACATGTACGGCATTTACCACTCTACTTCTGGGGACCGAAAGATCATTTATCGCATGATATGGTCTCTTACAGGGTGTTTGTGAATCCTTCGACATCAGATGTTGTGGCAACAACAAGTGCTGAAGCCCTTGCAATGGGGAAATGGCTCTTGGTTCCGAAACATCCATGCAATGTATTCTTCGAGAGTTTTAGTAACTGTTTGATTTATGAGAATGGGGAGCAATTTGGTGATTTGTTGAAGCATGCTGCAAGCAATGATCCCCATCCCCTCAGTGATGAGGAGTTGAACAAATTATCGTGGCCCTGTGCGACGGATAGATTCCTATTTTGTTGCAGTGATACAAATATAGAAAGAGGAAAGAAATTAGGCATCACAAGAGTCGTGAATAAAACATCTTGGATGGGATACAATGTTGGGTATGGAGTGTATTCAATTGTGACCAAAGCAATGGACTCTGTTTTAAAGGCGATATCTAACAATGAGGGCAAAAGAAAATAATGAATATGTAATTTACAAAAAGATTGATACTTATAGATGGAATTTATTGTTGTGCTCAGCTGCAATAAAGGGTGGG
>PJEL010001363.1_pt1 | contig 25021 bp, 21 predicted proteins | sample 1853271 | NCBI WGS metagenome assembly PJEL01 (sample SAMN08108733, study PRJNA415343) | Invertebrate metagenome, whole genome shotgun sequencing project. | host: Globobulimina | place: Sweden: Gullmar Fjord | collected 2015-08
TTCTGCACAGCACCGACTTGTTTTGGTGCTGTTTTGTTCTGTGCTGCTAATTTTTGCCGATCACAAAATGGCAAGCTTTGAACCCGTTCGTGGTTATCTTCAATCATTTGTTAGTCCATTACAGTATCTGGCAACTGCGCCTAAACAGTTTTTAACTTGGACGGCAGAAAATTTAATTACTCGCAAGCAATTGGTCGAACAAAACCTTCAATACGAAGCCAAAATGCTTGATTTGAAAGTGCAGTTACTAGAGCTCGAAATTGTAATACAAGAGAATGATAGATTACGCTCTTTACTCTCTTCGCCATTACGGCCTGACGTGAAAAAAATGGTTGCTGAAATAATTTCAGTAAACAGTGACCCTTATGGCCATAAAATAGTTATCAATCGCGGGGCAAATGACGGCGTTTATGAAGGTCAACCTGTGCTTGATGACAAAGGTATTGTCGGTCAAATTCTCTATGTGGGCACCACCACAAGCCGCGTTATTTTGATAACCGATGTTACTCATGCAGTTCCTGTTCGCGTAGCTAGAAATGGTGTTCGTTTGATTGCAACGGGTGTCGGTCAAATTGAACAGCTAACTTTAAACCATGTACCTCACTCAACAGATATAATGACGGGCGACTTACTCGTTACTTCTGGTTTAGGTGGTAAGTATCCAGAAGGCTACCCTGTAGCTGAGGTTACTTTGGTTACCCAAAATGAATCACGACCTTTTGCGAAAGTTTTAAGTAAACCTGTCGCACAAATGGACCGCATACGCTATTTACTTTTATTGTGGTCTGATGAAGAAAAAAGCTTATTTTCACCAAACGAAAGCACAAAACAAGAAAACACCAAGCAAAAAAGCAAAAAAGCAAAAAGCAATAGTAAGGAGTCAATAAATGCTGGCGAATAGCGGTATTATTATTATTCTGACCTTACTTTTAGCGCTCATCGCTAATATTATGCCGATGCCGCTTAACATAGACGCCTTCAGACCTGATTGGGTGCTTGCGGTGTTAATTTATTGGTGTATCGCTTTACCAAGTCGCGTTAATATTATTACAGCTTGGATTATGGGGCTTTTGATTGATATTCTTCTTGGCTCTATTTTAGGTATTCATGCTGCGGCAATGGCGCTCTCTGTTTATATTGCAGCCGTGAATTATCAAAAAATTAGAAATTTTTCTTTATGGCAACAAGCATTAATTGTTGGTGTTTTATCGGCACTTTATCATCTTGTCGTTTTCTGGTTACAGCGCATATTGCTTGATGTTATTTTCTTGCCTAGCTATTTATATCCGGTGCTAACAACGATTATTTTATGGCCGTGGGCATTTTTATTATTACGTAAAATACGTCGTCAATTTAAGATCCAATAATGACAGCCAAACTGATACTTGCTTCGCAATCGCCACGTCGACATCAGTTGTTATCACAACTTGGTTATCAGTTTACCTGCCAAGTAGCCAATATAGACGAGTCGGTTTTGCTTGGTGAGTCACCTCATTATTATGTTGAACGACTTGCCATTGCTAAAGCGCAAAAAATAGCAGCAAAGCATGCCGGTATTGTTGTTTTAGGCTCTGATACTTCGGTTGTTGTTGATAACGAAATATTAGGTAAGCCTGAGTCTGAAGCCGACTGTATTAGCATGTTAAGCAAATTGTCAGGCCGAAAGCACCAAGTGCTTACCAGTATTGCGGCAGTTAAAGATGAACAAGTAGTGAGTAAAGTTGTCTCAACTGATGTTTATTTTAAATCATTAACAACACTTGAAATTAAACGGTATTGGCAAAGTGAAGAACCCAAAGACAAAGCTGGTGGCTATGGTATACAGGGCATCGGTGGACAATTTGTCAAACAAATTCATGGCTGTTATTTTGCGGTTGTTGGCTTACCGTTATACGAAACTGCACAATTGTTAGCTAAGTTTGGCTTAGCAACACCGATTCAAACAACTCAAAAGGAAGGCTAATGGCGGGTGAACTACTAATCAATGTAACCCCAAGTGAAACACGAGTTGCATTAATAGAGAATGGGTCGTTACAAGAAGTTCATGTTGAGCGTGAAGCAAAACGTGGCCTTGTTGGTAATATTTATTTAGGTAAGGTGATCCGTGTTTTACCTGGAATGCAGGCTGCATTTGTTGATATTGGGCTTGATAAAGCGGCTTTTTTGCATGCGTCAGATATTAATTCAAAATTAATTACCAACCAAGATGACCGTAAAGACGATACTAAAGGTGATAACCACAAAGCAGAGCCTATTCCGGATATTCGAACTTTAGTACACGATGGTCAGCACATTATGGTGCAAGTTGTTAAAGACCCATTAGGCACCAAAGGTGCACGTTTAACTACTGAAATTACCATTGCTTCTCGTTATTTAGTTTTAATGCCAGATGCTAGCCACGCTGGAATTTCACAACGCATTGAAGATCCTCAAGAAAGAAATCGCTTAAAAAGCATCGTATCGCCATTTTGTGATGATACCCATGGTTATATTGTAAGAACCGCTGCTGAAGGTGCTGGCAAAAATGAGCTAGAGCATGATGCCGAATTTTTACGACGTGTTTGGCACAAAGTCAAAGAACGTAAGCAGCGTAAGCAAACTGATGCACCAATTTATCAAGATTTGTCATTAACGTTTCGCATTATTCGTGATTTTGTTGGCATCGCACTTGAGCGTATTCGAATTGACTCAAAACTTACCTTTGAACAACTAATTGAATTTACAACAGAGTTTGTACCAGAGCTGACACCTGTTATTGAATATTATCCAGGTGAACGGCCCATTTTTGACTTATTTGATGTTGAAAAAGAAGTTCAACGGGCATTGCATCGTCGAATTGATTTGAAGTCAGGCGGCTATTTGATCATAGATCAAACCGAAGCTATGACAACCGTAGATATTAATACCGGGGCTTTTGTCGGTCGACGTAACCTAGAAGAAACTATTTTCAATACCAATATTGAAGCAACTCAAGCAATTGCACGTCAGCTTAGGCTGAGAAACCTTGGCGGTATCATTATTGTTGATTTTATTGATATGAAGAGTGAAGACCATAAACGTCGTGTACTTCATGGCTTAGATGTCGCAATGGCAAAAGACAATGTTAAATACAGTATCAGCCAATTTTCAGCACTAGGTTTGGTTGAAATGACCCGTAAACGCACCCGAGAAAGCTTAGAGCATATTCTTTGCGCGGAGTGTCCTGCTTGCACAGGTCGTGGTCATTTAAAAACGGTTGAAACTATTTGTTTTGAAATATTGCGAGAGATTGTTCGAGTAAATCGTGCTTATGATGCGGACAAGTTTATTGTCTATGCTGCATCAGCGGTTAGCGAGTCATTGGTGAATGATGAGTATCATAATTTGGCTGAACTGGAAGTTTTTATTGGTAAACAAATTAAAGTGCAAACTGAACCCATGTATAATCAAGAACAGTTTGATGTTGTTATGATGTAGTTGCGGCTAATGAGTGTATCAAGGTTTCTTAATCGATGGCTAAATCGGCTTTATAAAACGCTAGCAATATTGCTAGTGCTTATAGCTGTGTCGATTAGTGCAATTCGCTTGTTTTTACCTTACGCTCATAACTATAAAGCAGCCTTCGAAAACTATATCAACGAAACCTACAATAGCCATATCACTGTTGAAAGTATTACCATGGGCTGGCAAAAATTCGGCCCGACACTTGTTGCTCGTAACGTGAGTTTATTACAGACTGAAATGGCTTCTATTGGTATCAAAAATATTGATATTAGGGTCAACTTTTGGGAAAGCTTGAGCAACAGGCAGCTTGTTGCGCACCACCTTACTTTAGATGGTGTTGATGTTTTTTATGATCAAACTCAAACCATATCAACCAAAAAGCAAAAAAATGAGCAACAACTTCTCGACAATATAACAGATTTATTTTTAACTCAACTCGAGCGTTTTTCTTTAAAAAATAGTGAAGTCTTTATTAAAACAGCTTGGTCTGAGCGTAAGTTTTTAATTAACCACCTAAACTGGCTAAACAAAGGAACGCGTCACCAAGCCAATGGTGATGTTCGTATTGATGGAGTTAGCTCCAATCACTTAAAAATTCTCTTGGATTTAAAAGGTGAAGGCAAAAATAAGTTAGCTGGACAAGTGTATTTGCAAGCCAATCAGCTAAATATAACGCCTTGGCTCGACCGAGTATTTGCAATTGAGAATGAAAAAACAGACTCAAATATCAACTTTGATGCTTGGCTATCAATTGATAAAGGCCAACCGAAAAACTTATTGGTATCGCTGCGCGATAACAATGTTTCGTGGAAAAATCAGGGCATTAATAATGAGATAGCGCTTAATAATGGCCAGCTCTTTTTTCAAAAAAATGTTGATGGCTTTACCCTTAATTCTACGCCATTAGAGTTGATACAAAATGGCAGTAAATGGCAACCGATCAATTTAGCGCTCCATCGAGATAACCAACTAATTTCTGGTTATATCTCTTCGTTAGATATTACTGGTTTGGCGCAAGTTTATCCGTTGATTAGCGGTGATGAAGCAAGTAAAAAAATGTTGGACGAACTTGCACCCATCGGCAAGCTCTCTGATATTTATTTTGAAAAAAGCCAAGATAACTTAAATTTGGCAGCAGACTTTTCACTTCATAAAATTAATTTTAGTGGTGGAATTCCAGGCGTTAATAACCTTATCGGTAAGTTAGTGCTGTCAGAAGAAAGCTTAAATGTTAATTTAGTTGCAAAAAATGGTGTCTTAGATTTTGACAAACACTTTCTAGCGCCAATACCTTATAACATGATTGCGGCGCAGTTAGATGTTGATTTTTCTCAGCAGGATTTAGCTTTTTACGTTTCTAATGTTGGCATAACCTCTGATGAGCTGTCTTTACAAGCGGATGTCCGAGTTGATATTCCTCAAGATGGCGAGGCAGCAATGGCATTGCTTGTTGCAGCCAAAAATATCGACGCTAAAAATGCATCTCACTATTATCCTCATTTATTGATGGGGCAAAACCTTGTTGATTATTTGAATGGTAGCATTGTCGATGGTGAAATTTCACAAGCTAATGTGCTATTTAATGGTCCGTTTAGCAAATTCCCGTTTAATGCTCATGAAGGAATATTTGTTGTTGATGCTGAGCTTAATAACAGCCTTTTTCGTTTTGATGAAAAATGGCCGGCTATTAACGCCTTTGATGCAAACTTAAACTTTACCAATAACAGCATGCTCATTACCGCGCGTGAAGGGACTTTATCTGGATTAGATGTTGAGGGGGTAGAAGCTGGAATAACCGAACTTACGGGTACGCAAATTTTAACCGTTGATGTAAATATTACCGACGGCTCACCGCGAGATGTTACTCAATTGATGTTAGCAAGCCCGTTAGCTAATTCTGTTGGTACTACACTAGAGCAAATTTATATTAGCCAACCTTTAACGGTAGATTTTCATTTAGATTTACCACTAAAAGATACCGATGCTGTTGTGGCTGCGGGCTTAGTTAATTTTGACCAAAATGAAATTTCATTAAAAACACCAGAAATGGAATTTGCAAAAGTTACAGGGCAGTTAAGCTTTAAAAATGAAGAAATCAAAGCACAAGGCTTAGCGCTTGAATGGCGTGGTATGCCACTTTTGCTTGATGTGAATGCAAATGAACAAGCTGAATTCTATCAAACAAATATTTCAATAGATGCCAATTGGCAACAGGCGCAATGGCAAGCGCAAATACCTGAGCTCTTGCAAAAATATAGTGAAGGCCAATTACAGTGGCAAGGGGAACTTGCGCTTTACCAGCATAAAAGTGGTGGCTTTTCTTATGATTTAGCTATTGATTCTGATCTTAATAAAACAGCACTAAAAATTCCTAAACCTTATCAAATATCATTAGATGAAAGCGTCCCCTTTAATGCCCAAATAGATGGCCATGGTGCTCAATCAACTATAACAGTTAACCTTGGTGAACAATTAAGCTTTTATGGCGTACTCAATCACAAAGATGTGCAGTTTTCTCGTTCGCATCTAGTTTTGGGTGACGAAAAAATGTTGTTACCCATGGATGGTTTTCACATTACCACCAACTTAGAATATGCGGAGTTAACTCAATGGCAACCGTTTATTAGTGATATTCTTAATTCGATTGAAAGTAAAGGTCATCAATCAGGCCAGAGTATTAACCCTAACAGCCAGTTGTTTCCGATACCTGAACGTATCAGAGGAACTATTGCGCAGTTCGATATATTAGGGCAGCCGTTGACTGATGTTTCTTTCAATTTATTAGATAAAACAACTTGGTGGCTGCTGCAGTTAAATGCAAAAGAAGCACGAGCACAGCTCAAATTTTACCCTAATTGGTTAGAGCAAGGTGTCGATGTTAATGCTGACTTTTTACATTTTCCCGAACGTGAAGAAGAGACTATTGCGGAAGTTGCACAAGATAGCTTACAAGAAAAGGCAAGTGCCGCGTTAATAACAGACTTAGATCAAAATGCTGCTGTTCCTTATGATAATGACAATATTTTTCGTCATGTGCCGCCGATAAAGTTTCATTGTGACAGTTGTAAATTAGGCGTATTAGATTTTGGTGCTGTTGATTTTTCTATTGAGCGCGGTAAGAATAATACCATTAGCATGAAACAGTTCAGAGCGCAGCGGGATAAGTCTGAGCTAACCTTTGACATGATGTGGCGACACGATGGCAAAATATCCAAAACTGATCTCTCGGGTAACCTGCGCATTAACGATTTGGCAAGAGAAGTAGAAAAACTTGATTACGCATCAATAATTAAAGAAAGTGGAGTTAAAGCAACTTTTGAAGGCTCTTGGCGTGGCGGTCCACAAAATTTTGATATTGAAGATGCATCAGGCGCTTTATCGGTAAAAATTGATGATGGGTATTTAGCTGATGTTGGAGATAAAGCTAAAATATTTTCGGTGTTGAGCTTGCAATCATTATTGCGAAAATTGACATTAGATTTTAGAGATATTTTTAGTGACGGCATGTTTTATAGTTCAATCTCTGGCGACTTTGAACTTAAAGACGGCATTTTATATACCGACAATACTAAGATGATCGGTGCTGCTGGTAATATGCATATGCAGGGCAATACCGAGTTGACGCAAGGAATGCTCGATTATAAACTTTCTTACAAACCTAACTTAACATCAAGCCTACCTGTGCTTGCTTGGATTGCAACGCTACAACCTACTATTTTCCTAGCAGGTATCGCAATTGATCAGGTTATTACTTCGCAAGTTGTCTCAGAGTTTAACTTTGAATTAACTGGCAGTTTGGATGAGCCTGATATGAAAGAGGTTGATCGTATAACCAAAGACATCAGTGTCGGTCGCTCAGCACCGCCGCAAATAGTTGAGCAAAAAGATGCAGAAAAATTGCCGTCTGATAAAAAAAATCAAGAACCTGAAAAGCCTTTGAAGCCAAGTACCAGTATTCCCTCAAATAAAGAAGATATTCATGGCGAGACTTAGCGCGATTCAATTATGTTCTGTACCGAATGTAGAACAAAACTTACTGCAAATAGAAAAGCAGCTGGCATTACTACCTTTTGATGAAGACCATGTTGTTGTTTTACCTGAATGTTGTTTATATTTTGGTGGTAAAGACAAAGAGCAGCTAGAACTAGCCAAACGTACTGCTGACAGTAATCAATTGGAAAGCGCACTTGCTAAGCTTGCTAGTCGCTATGGGGTAATACTTGTTGCGGGTACAATTCCATTGCTTTCAGAAGATAAAACTAGGTTTACCAATAGCAGTTGTCTCTTTACACCAACAGGACAAAAAATAGCGCAATACGACAAAATTCATTTATTTGATGTTAATGTACAAGACAATGAAAAATGCTATCGAGAGTCTAAATATACCCAAGCAGGAAATAAAACTGTTGTTGAGCCATTAGCGTTTGCTAAGCTTGGTTTATCTGTTTGTTATGATCTTCGTTTTCCTGAGCTTTACCGAACGTTACGTGTCCAAGGTGCTGATATTATTACCGTACCTAGTGCGTTTACTCGGCCTACAGGGAAGGCGCATTGGCAAGCTTTATTGCAAGCTAGGGCAATTGAAAACCAAGTATATATTATTGCTGCGGGCCAAGAAGGTGTGCATGAAAATGGCCGCAAAACCTGGGGGCACAGTATGATAATCAGTCCTTGGGGAGAAGTACTTGTACAGCGTGATAGTGAAGTAGGTTATATTTCAACACCATACCAACAAGAAGAAATTAATAAAATTCGTTCAGATATGCCGGTATTTGAGCACAACCAATTTATAACAGAGTTTAATTCATATGAATAATGTTGAGCGTGAGCTCTTAGCTGATAGTTTAATTGATGATTCAGTATTAACAAAAACACTAGATAGTATTTATCAGCGACAAGTGGATTTGGCTGATTTGTATTTTCAATCAAGTCGACATGAATCATGGATGCTAGAAGATGGCATCGTTAAAGAAGGTTCATATAATATTGAGCGTGGCGTTGGTGTTCGGGCTGTTTCAGGAGAAAAAACAGGTTTCGCATATTCTGATGACATTAATCCTGAGGCTTTAGCCAAGGCGGCTGATGCTGCCAAAGGAATTGCTAATGCGGGTAGTTCAGGCAAGGTTAAGGTATTTTCTAAATCTCAACCCATTAAAACTTATCAATCTGTAGATCCTCTTGAAAGTTTATCCCAAGAAGCAAAAATCAATTTATTACATGAAGTTGAAGCACATGCTCGAGCTCAAGATAGCCGTGTAAAACAAGTTATTGTTAGCCTTTCAGGCGTTTATGAAAAAATACTTGTTGCAGCAAGCGACGGCACCTACGCAACAGATATTCGCCCATTAGTTCGTTTGAATTGCTCTGTACTTGTAGAAGAAAATGACAAGCGTGAACGAGGCACTGGCGGCGGCGGCGCGCGTACAGACTATAGTTATTTTTTTGAAAGTGAGAATCATAAATTTCGCTACTTGAGCTACGCTGAAGAAGCAGTAAGACAAGCGCTAGTTAACTTAGTTGCTATTGACGCGCCAGCAGGCATGTTACCCGTTGTGCTAGGTGCTGGTTGGCCTGCAGTGTTATTGCATGAAGCGGTAGGGCATGGTTTAGAAGGTGATTTTAACCGTAAAGGCTCTTCAGCATTTTCAGGAAAGATTGGCCAACAAGTTACCTCAAAGCATTGCACTATTGTTGATGATGGCACACTGGCTAATCGTCGTGGTTCAATCAATATTGATGATGAGGGCACGCCTGGACAATACAACGTATTAATAGAAAAAGGTGTGCTTAAAGGTTACATGCAAGACAAGCAAAATGCTGGCCTAATGGGAGTGAAACCAACGGGGAATGGTCGACGTGAATCATATGCGCACTTGCCAATGCCGAGAATGACTAATACTTATATGCTTGCTGGCGAACATTCACCAGAAGATATAATCAAGTCTGTTAAAAAAGGCATTTATGCGCCTCATTTTGCTGGTGGGCAGGTGGATATAACGTCAGGCAAATTTGTTTTCACCACCTCAGAAGCTTACCTGATTGAAGATGGTGAGATAACCTCTCCAGTTAAAGGCGTAACTTTAATAGGAAGCGGCCCAGAAGCTATGCAGCAAGTGAGCATGGTGGGTAATAACTTAGAGCTAGACGCCGGTGTTGGTGTTTGTGGTAAAGACGGGCAGAGCATACCGGTAGGTGTTGGGCAACCAACATTGAAAATTGATGAAATGACAATTGGTGGTACGCAGTAGTCATTTAATTATGAAATAATTTGAGAAAATAAAAATGGCAGCGAATTCGCTGCCATTTTTTATTTAAAGACCTTTTTTCCTGACCATGAACGTGTCAGTGCCCAAACAGCGATCAAAATAAATATACTATGTACCAAGGTAAAATAACTGATCACATAAACCCAAGTCCATGCAGAATTAAAGCCACCAAGTAAAATCATTAAAGTAGTTACAGCCACTAAAAAAAATGCAGCAATTAGATTAAGCTTTAAAGCAAAGTGATTGTGATAAATAGCGATCAAACTATCGTTCTCATTTTTAATTAACTGCTTACGTTGTAGTAATAACCAAATAAAACTGAACACGGGCAGAAAGGTTAAGTTCAAAAATGAAGCGAATGCCGCATGAGAAGCCGCTTTGTAAGTAGAGTTTTTTTCTTTTTCTTGTATTAGCGTATCTGAATTGGTAATTGGCATAAATGTTCTCCTAGCAATACCGCTTAATTTAAGCTTACAGGGAATTAGTAGAAAAGCTAGTTTCAATTTCTCACAAAGTTATACCAAACGGATTAATGAATTGACCAACTTAGAGCTTCAGTAGCGAGCTTAGAATAAGCAAAATGTGTTAAACATAGTTATTCTATATTTTATTTCATTTTGCGAAATTATCAGCTTGCTACTGAGCTCTCGAAGGGCGAGTACCTAATAAAAGGCAAAGGCTTACATGCAGCGTTATTGATTTTGAAAAGGTCGCTACAGGGATGTGGGTACTTAGGTTTTGTCTGGAACATAAACCTAGGCTCTAAATCTTTTAATTCTCGCTAAGTGATTAATAAATTAGTCCGATTGGTATTATATATTACAGGCATAAAAAAGGCTCAATGAAGAGCCTATTTTCAAATTTCAATTAGAATTAAATTAACTAATTTTTTTCTTTCTTAAAAGAAGACCCGCCATGGCAGCAAACATCAACATAATAGTTGAAGGCTCTGGCACTGGGCGAGGTGTATTGTCTTTTAAGTTTGCTACCACTTCAATAATATCGTTTGCACAGGTCATTGCCCAGCGAAGTGCAATTTGGTCAGCAGAAGCTAAAACCGTACCTGAAATATCAAATGACATCATCAACAAGTTGCTTGCGCTATTTGTATTCCATGTACCACCTGAGCCATGAGTGGTTACTGCTCTGTCGTTTACCATAATTGCCTGCCAGTCACGGTTACGGTCTGTTGAACTCATGCTGTATTCATAATGGCTTTGATCTATTACTCTAAGATCACCTGACTGGGTATTATTTGATGCATAAGTTGAGCGTCTTGCGCCACCTAAGTCATATGCATACTGCCAATTATTGGTTGATTGTTGGCTATAAATGGTTCTGCTAGTATCGTAAGTTTGTTCGGTATATTCATTACAACCGACACGTGTATCAGTAGCACTACATTGATCTGCTACGGTATAGTTACCGTTGTCAGCATCCATCATAAATAAATCGCCAAAACTATAACCAGAGTCATTATTCCAACTAACAAAGTTTGAATTGATTGTTACGTTGAGCATTGCGTCATCGCCATTGATCACTCGCTCAATTTGCATCCAATGCGTATCGTAATGTGCGGTCGTATCGTTTGGCGAATAATCTGTTGTACTTATACGTCGGCCATCGGCACCAACATAATTGTCAGCCAATTGCCCAGTTGAAACAGATGATGCATTAACACTGTGAAGCGAAGAAGCGCTTAACACCACTAATACTAAACTGATTTTTTTCAATATGTTCATAACTATACCTACATCCCTTATAGTCTATTTGTTTTTCTAAACCACAATTATTCACATGAATTCATAAAATGTGTTTCTATCATATACGAGTTATTTGATTAGAACTTATGACTTCATGTATTTTAAAACGAATTATACCGACTACAAAGCAATTAACAGGCCATGTTTAATATCGCCTTGTATTCAACAGGTTATGTAGATTATTGTTGAGCTAATTTTAGTAGTGTAAAGAAATCTGACAATCTATATATTACTTAACCTTTTATAATTAAGATGTGATAATTAGCACGTTTATTTGCTTCATATATTTTAGGATAGAAATAATGATATTGAAATCTAAAAACAAAGTTTTTAGCTATGTAATGGGGTTGTTAGGCATTTTCTTTAGCTCTTTAATAATTGCAGCATCTAATTCATCTTATGAAGATGCCCTGACTAGTTTTCATGATAAAAAGTTTAGTGAAACAATTATTCATTTGAAAAACTCATTACAAAAAGATATCGACCATATTCCTTCTCGTATTTTGCTGGCAAAAACGTTAATTGCTCAAGGTAAAGGCGAAATGGCTGAAACGGAGCTATTTGATCTTCAGGATAAAGGGGTAGATATAAATCAATTAGTTACATTATTTGCTAAAGCTTTTTTGCTGCAAGATAAATATGAGAGAGCGCTTGATATAGCCAATAGTGGTTATCGTGGTAAAGATATAGAAAGTGAAATATTGTTTCTAAGAGGTAAAGCTTATTTAGGGTTAAATCAAACACGCTCTGCAGATACAGCATTTACAGATGCGCTAAACCTATCCCCGGGTTATCAAATGGCTAAATTAGGTAAGGCGCAAGTTGCTATTGCACAAAACTCACTTGGCATGGCAATGCGCTATATTGAAGATGCATTATCTTCATACGAGCCCAATGTTAATGCTTGGATACTAAAGTCTGTTGTTGCTCAAATGCAAGGGAATTTTGAACTGGCTTTGGCTTCAATAAATAAAGCACTCAAGATTTCACCTACACATATGCAAGCGAGATTAAATAGGGCAACGCTATTAATAGCAAAAACTGATTTTAAGGCCGCAGCTAAAGATTTGGATTATGTTTTAGATGAAATCCCTGCTGAGCCAAGAGCCAAATATTTACGTGCTGTTGTAAATGTTGCTCAGGGAGATGATGCTGCAAGTGAACAAAATATGAATGAGGTGATGGTAACTTTAAGCGCAGTTCCTCCCGAAGTTATGAAGAATAACCCATCATATTTTTATTTAGCTGGCATTACTAATTATCAAAGCGGCAACTTGGATGAGGCAAGGCATTATTTTCAAAGTTTTCTTTCGAGTAAAGAGAAAGATTTAAATACAATGCGCTTTTTAGCTTTAATAGAGCTAAAGCAAAATGATTATGTAAGTGCAAAAAATATATTGTCAAAGGCGAATCTATATTTTCCAGAGCAATCCAGCATACTTACCCTACTTGGCGTAACTATGTTAGAAATTGGTAACAATGAAGTTGCCCAACGCTACTTTGAACAAGTTGTTAAACTTAATCCTCAAGAGTCAAGGGCAATGCAAAACTTGGCACGCAGTAAAATGGCTTCAGGAAATTATGAAGAAGCCATTTCAAATCTTATGTCAGCTCAGAATATAGAAAATACCACTAACAATAATGTTGATATCAAATTATTATTGCTTGAGTCTTATCTGCAATCGAAGAATCATAAAAGCGCTCTAAAAATAACCTCACAGTTAATAGGTGATTTTCCAGAGAATAGTTTTTACAATCAAAAACATGCCATTGCCTTGGGTTTTTCTGGCAATGAGCAAGCAGCAGCAACGTATTTTCAAAAAGCAATCGAATTAGATGCAAACAATATTGAAGCATTAGTTCATTTGGCGCGAATTGATGTCATAAATGATCGTAAGGGTGATGGCTTAAAAAAAATTCAACAAGCGCTATTAATGAATCCTGAAAATATTGCATTAACAATTGAGTTAGCAGATATCCATAGGTTAAATGGTGATATTGATAAGTCGCACCAGTTATATGAAAAAGCCTTTTCTTATAATAGTAAAAGCCAAGCAGCGCTAAAAAAACTGATCACAAGTTATGTATCGACACAGCGTATAGACAAAGCTGTTGAAGTGATCACTTCATATATTAATAAAAATCCACAAGATTTTGAGATTCGATTAATACTAGGAAAACTGTATCTAAACCTGAATCAACCCCATAAGGCTATAGCATCCTTTAAAGCTACTGCTAATAGTGCGCGAGATAGAGTGCCTGCTTATTTATTATTATCTAAGGCTTACTTGATGATTGAAGATCGATCGTCAGCAATAAAGTCACTAAATAAAGCCATTGCTTGGGATGATGAAAGAATTGAGCCTTTACTTGCTTTATTTCCTATCACGTTAAAACAAAAAGATTATATTCGTGCAGAGCAAGTGATCTTTGCTATAGAAAAACTTGCGACAGATCGAGCAATAGTTGATGTGTTCTCTGCGCACTTAGCAATGCAAAAGAGTGAATTTTCACTCGCAGAGTCGCACTATAAATCGGCACTGGCTAAAGGAAAAAATAAAAATAGCATGCTTGGCCTATTTCATGCGCTTAATGCACAGAAAAAATATAAACAAGCGCAAACCATTATTCTTAAGTGGTTAGATGAAAACCCTAATGATGTTGTTGCTGAGATTGCTTTGGCTGAGAGCTATGGTTTGATGGCAGATAGCAATAAAGTATTAGAAATTTATCAAGGGCTGATAAAAAAATACAACGGCATGCCAATTTTATTAAATAATGCAGCTAACATTGCCTATGATCTTGGAAATATAGAAACTGCACTTTTATATGCCAAGGATGCTTATCAAAAAGCACCTAAAAACATCAATATTCTCGATACGCTAGCTTGGATTGAGTCAAGAGAGGGCAACCGTAAAAGAGCGTTAAGTTTATTTAGAGATGCCTTGGTTGTTGATTTCAACAATCCAGAAGTTAAGTATCACCTGGCACTGACATTAGAACAAGAAAATAGACGAAAGGAAGCGCAAAAACTTTTAATAGAAATTGTTAATAGTGAAAGGGAATTTGCTGAAAAAGCGCAAGCTGAAACTTTGCTGAAGAAGTGGTTATCAATCGATTAAAGTGGGTACTAGTGAAATTTAGTTAATAAAAAGGTCTTTCACAATGAAAGACCTTTTTGTATTTTCTTAGTATTAGTTGCTAAGCGCTTTTGGCTAATAATTATTGCTTGATATGTTCTTTTAAATAATTAAATAGATCGCGATAGTGCTTACCTGTTTTTTCTGCCGCTTTTTCTTTACCAGCGTGCCTAACTAGTTGGCGTAGCTTTTGTCTTTCTAAGCCTTCATGTTCAGCTAAAATTTCTTCGACCTTATCATTGCCTTGAGCAATCAATAGATCTCGCAACTCTTCTAAATAGACAAACTTGGCTGTTTCTTGCTGATGCTTGTTAGCCATTACATCCATTGCTTGTTGAATAGGTGCTAAATCCATTTCAGAAAGCATTTTTGCGACATAACGTACATGGCGGCGCAATGCTTCATGTTTGTTAGTGATTTTGTCTGCAAGAATCATTGAAGCTTTCAATTCATCAGTTAAAGGCAGCCTACTACGTTGATGTTTTGACATTTTCATCAAGTCATAAGCGAAGTCTTGCAGTCGCAGCATTTCTCTTTTTATTTCAGATTTACTTTTTAAATCTTCATCGAATTCGTCGATATCAGGTGCAGAGTGGGGCATAATGTTAAATATTAAGTGAGCATGTTGTCATTATACTACAAACTGGCGCAGGCAAAAAACTCAAATGGTAAATACCTTTGATTATGTTGTATGACTAAGAGCAAAAAATTCTCATGACAGAAAAAGATAGTATTAAAAAGCAATTAGAAGAAGTGAAAAACCGTGTTGCGCAAGCGTTAACTTTAGCCAAAAAATTGGGTGCTGATAATGCTGAAGTAGCAATGAGTCGTCAACAAGGGCTAAGCGTTGGCACTCGTTTAGGTGAAGTTGAAAATGTTGAGTTTACTAATGACGGTGCATTAGGCATTACTGTTTATCAGGAAGGTCGAAAAGGTAGCGCATCAACAGCAGATCTTTCAGAAAAAGCATTAGCACAAGCTGTGCAAGCTGCGGTAAATATTGCTAAATATACATCTGTTGATGATTGCTCCGGCATTGCTGATAAAGAATTTTTGGCAATGGATCCACAAGATTTAGATCTATTTCATCCTGAAGTGTTAACAACAGATCAAGCAATTGAAATTGCTAAATGTTGCGAAGATGCCTCTTTATCTTATGATAAAAGAATTACTAATTCAGACGGTGCAACATTAGCAAGTTATGAAGGCTTCAAAGTTTATGGTAACAGTTACGGCCAGCTAGTTGGTTACCCAAGTACTCGCCATAGTTTGAGCTGTGTTTCTATTGCCTCTGAAAATGACGATATGCAGCGCGACTATGCCTACTCAGTAAATAGAAACTTCCAATTGTTAGATGATGCACAAGCAATTGGTATTAAATCGGCAACCGAAGCACTCTCACGGCTGCATGCGCAAAAAATTGCTACAACTAAAGTGCCGGTGTTATTTCGTGCTGATATTGCTAATACTATTTGGGGGCATTTTATTGCAGCCATTAGTGGTGGAAATTTATATCGAAAATCTTCATTCTTGTTAGATGCATTGGGCCAACAAATATTCCCTGACTTTTTAACCATTGAAGAACGACCTCACTTATTAAGCGCGTTAGCCAGTAGTGCTTTTGATAGTGAAGGTGTTGCTACGGTAGATCGCAATATTATTACTCAAGGTGCTTTAGATACTTACCTAATGACAAGCTACTCAGCGAGAAAGCTCGGTAGTCAAACTACAGGTCATGCTGGTGGTATTCATAACTGGTTAGTCTCAGCCAATGGTGGCAACTTTGAAGCCATGTTAAAACAATTAGGCACAGGTTTGTTGGTTACAGAGTTAATGGGACAAGGGGTTAATGTGGTAAATGGCGACTATTCACGTGGCGCTGCAGGTTTTTGGGTCGAGAATGGCCAAATACAATATCCAGTTTCTGAAATCACTATCGCGGGTAAGCTGCAAGATATGTTTAAAGGCATTGTTTCTGTAGGCTCTGATACTGATATGCATGGTAGCATTCGTACCGGCTCAATCTTAATTGATTCAATGCAAATAGCGGGTGTTTAATTCTATCTAGCCCATTTGTTTTTTAAACTTCTGCTAAACGAAAAGGAAAGTGCTATTTTTAGTACTTTCCTTTTTTATACTTCTTCAAAAGGGTCACAATTTTCAATTTTATCTTATAGCTGACTTGTTGAATCGGTTGAAATAAAAATTAAAAGAAAGTAATTAGGGGATTTTAGCGCTAATAACTTACCTGTACACAAAAGTGCAACGGTAAGTTTTGGATATTGGTTTGCATTTTTTAGTCTGTATTTAAGAGCCTAGCAGCTCGATGGGTAGAACTTCAAAGCTATTAGATAAACTTTAAGCTATGGCTAGTTAAGTGCCTAGAAATAGCGTTGCAGTTCCTAAGAAAGCAAAAATGCCTACAACGTCTGTAATGGTGGTTAATATTACGGTACCCGCCAACGCCGGATCTATATTCATTTTTTTCAAAATCAAAGGAACGGATACACCAGCTAAACCAGCGGCAGTCATGTTCATCAACATAGCTAAGGCGATAACACCGCCAAGTAGTAAGTCTTGCTGCCATATTGCGACAACTGATGCGATAAGAACTGCCCAAATCAAACCGTTGAGGAAGCCTACAGCTAGCTCTTTATATAATAAAGCGCGCGAATTACTTTCACCAACATGACCAAGCGCCATACCGCGAATAACGAGTGTTAAAGTCTGTCCACCCGCAACGCCGCCCATGCTTGGCACTAGTGAATTCAAAATAGCTAGAATAGCTAGTTGGCTTAAAATCCCTTCAAATAGGCTAGAAACAGCAACGGCCATCAATGCTGTGACAAGATTTACGCCTAACCAAATTGAACGTTTTTGAGTTGATTTTAATACTGGGGCAAAAGTATCGGCCTCATCTTCAAGACCCGCCATGCTCATCATGGAATGCTCAGCATCTTCACGAATAATATCAATGACATCATCAATGGTAATACGACCTAGTAAGTGGTCTTCTTCATCGACAACAGGTGCTGAAAACCAATCGTGACGCTCAAAGAGTTGAGCTACGTCTGTTTCATCCATGTTGGCAGAGATTGCTTCTACTTCTGAGTTAATCAAGGTAGAAATAATGACTTCAGGCTTTGCTGTTACGATAGAGGAAAGATAAACGGCACCAACAAAGTGGTTTTCACGATCAACAACATAAAATGAATCGGTTGCGTCTGGTAACTCACCTTTTAGACGTAAATACCGCAATACCACATCAACCGTTACATCGGGTCTAATGGTGATCGTATCGGTATTCATGATACCGCCAGCAGTGTCCTCTTCATAAGATAGCGCCGCTTCTACACGTCCTCTATCTTGTGAGTCCATTGAGCTTAATACTTCTTGAAAAATACTGTCGGGTAAGGTCCGTAAAACCTCTGCTAAGTCATCAACGTCCATGCCTTCGGCAACTGCCGCAAGCTTTTCTGGGCGCATGCTTTTGAGAATACCCTTACGTACTTCCTCATTGAGTTCTTCAAGCACTTCACCGTGGTCATCAGGATCAATTAATTGCCATAAAACGGTACGACTTTTTGAAGGGGAAGATTCTAAGAATAAAGCTAAGTCGTATGCAGGCATGTTTTGCAATAATTTACGCACGTAAACAAACATGCCGCTGCTAAGCGCGTCATTAACTTGTTGAAGTTTTTGTTGTGTGTATTCTTGCTCAGATATTTCCGGCATAAAAACTACCCTGCGCCGTTGTCCTTAACTAGGACGTTATTTTATTGAATGCGTTTATTAAAGCTTTGTATTGTTGTATTTGTTTTTATGAAAACGTAAATAATTTTTATTTCAATACTGAAATGAAGTCTATCGTAAATTTGTTGTTTTTTCAGCTATTTTCTTGTAAAAATCCGTAGTTGAGTGTTACTCCTCTTCCTCAAATTTATCAGTAAATAACTGATAAATATTTTCTAAAGCTAATTTTGCATCAAGGCCTTCGGTACTCACTTTTACTTCTTTACCTTGGCTTCCAGCTAATAACATTAAAGCCATAACGCTGCTAGCGTCAGCTTGGTTGTCACCTAATCTGATGGTTACTTTAGCATCAAACCTTTGGCAAAGCTGAGCAAGTTTAGTTGCTGCTCGTGCATGTAAGCCCAGTTTATTAGTAATGATCAACGTTTTTTCTAGTTGGGTCATGTTATCTGGCGTTCCCATCTAGGCTAAGTTGATTTTTTATCTATATCGCGGTGACGAGATTGCACGTCTTCGCGATCTTTTCTTAGGTTATTAGCAAGTAGTTCTGCGATATATACCGAGCGATGTTTACCGCCAGTACAACCAATGGCTATGGTGACATAGCTTCGATTATTACGCTCTAGGTGAGGTAACCAAGTCATCATAAAACTATTAATCTGCCATATAAACTTAGTAACGATTGACTGGCTTGCTAAAAAGTCTTGAACAGGTTGTTCTAGCCCCGTATAACCTTTGAGGTTTTCTTCCCAAAAAGGGTTAGGTAAGAATCGTGCATCAAAAACGTAATCGGCATCTGTTGGTACACCATGCTTGAAACCAAAAGATTCAAAAACGACAACCATAGAGCCAGTTTTTTTACCAAGGATTCGTTCTCTTACTAAATCTGCAAGTTGATGAGGAGAAAGTTGGCTGGTATTTATGTATAAATCAGCACGGCTTGATACCGGTTCTAGTAATTTTTTTTCTAAAGAAATAGCTTGATCAAGTGCAATATTTTGTCGAATGAGTGGATGCAAACGCCTTGTTTCACTAAAGCGTCGAACTAAATCATCGTCGTTTGCATCTAAGTACAAAATAGTTAGGTCAACAGCGTTAGGCAGATATTCAATAATTTCAGGAACGTCATCAGGATGTTCAGGAAGGTTTCGAACATCTAAGCTAACGGCGACATTTTCATAATCATTGATGACGGTGTGCGTTAATGCAGGCAGTAAATTAACGGGAATATTATCAACGCAGTAGTAGCCTAAATCTTCTAATACACGTAAAGCAACAGACTTTCCTGATCCAGAACGACCACTGACAATGATAAGTTTCATATTTTTACTTCTGTTGTTGAATGAGTGTGAATAGGTCTTGGTCGTTAGTACATCGCCTGACTTGTTTACAAATATCTTTTTTACTGAAGACTTGTGCAATGCTTTGCAAGGTGCTGATATGATCCTTGCAACTGTCTTCAGGTACAAAAAGTGCAATAAATATATCGACCGGGCGGTTATCTATAGCGTCAAATGCAATGGGATCTTTGGCGACTAATACCACACAAACAACCTGTGTATTCTCTGGTGTTCTACCATGAGGAATTGCAATACCACCACCAATACCTGTTGTACCCATACGCTCTCTAACCATCAGGCTTTCGAGGAGCTCTTGTTGTGAGATACTAACAATTTTATTGGCGGCAATTTCAGCTATTTTTTCTAAAATGCGTTTTTTGCTACTGCCAGAAACTGCACACATGGTGCAGTCTGGGCTTAATACTTCTTGAAACTTCATAATATATTCAGAGCTAATGTTGGCTAATTTTGCCTTTGTACTTGAGGATTTGACGATCTAATTTGTCAATTAGTGCATCAATAGAGGCATACATATCTAAGTTAGTTGCTGAGGCGTGAACCTCAGTACCGCTTAAATGTACGGTGGATTCAGCTTTTTGGTTCAGTTTTTCAACGGTAAGCACCACATATACGTTATTAATATGATCAAAATGTCGCTCTAATTTTTCAAATTTAGTATTAACATATTCACGTAGTGAGTCGGTTATTTCTACATGGTGGCCTGTAAGATTAATTTGCATAAGCTTAAATCCTTCTGTGTGAGTTACTTAAAGTAAACTTTTTCGTTGGTTTGATGGCGGAATTGATAGCGACTCTCGGTACTTCGCTATAGTACGCCTTGCAACATTAATGCCTTGTTCAGCAAGGATCTCGGCCATTTTATTGTCACTCAATGGCTTTGATGGTATTTCAGCTAAAACGAGTTTTTTGATTAATGCGCGGATTGCTGTTGATGAACATTCCCCCCCATTTTCTGTACTGACATGACTTGAAAAAAAGAATTTTAATTCAAAAATTCCACGTGGTGTATGCATGTATTTTTGTGTAGTAACACGGGAAATTGTCGATTCATGCATATCAACTGCTTCGGCAATATCGTTTAAAACCATTGGGCGCATTGCTTCATGACCATGCTCAAAAAAACCTTGCTGGCGTTGTACAATGCAGTTTGAAACTTTTAATAAAGTATCGTTTCTGCTTTCTAAACTTTTAATGAACCACTTAGCTTCTTGTAAATTTGAACGAATAAACTGGCTATCACTAGATGACTTCATTGAACGAGACATTGCGGCATACTGCTGATTTATAGAAAGTTTAGGCGCAGTATCTGGGTTAAGTTCAACTACCCAACGACCATTTTTCTTTTCAACTGAAACATCAGGGATGACATATTGGTCATCTTCTTTAATAACACTATCCCCTGGACGCGGGTCTAAGGTTTGAATTAAACGAATAGCTTCTCTTAATTGCTCTTCTTTCAATTTGAGCTTACGCATTAATTGACGGTAATCTCGACTACCAAGCATTTCAATGTAGTTGCCCACTATCTCTTTAGCTTCTTTTAACCAAGGAGTATTAGTGTCAAATTGATTTAACTGAATAACTAAACATTCAGAGATTGAGCGGGCGCCAATGCCGATAGGATCAAACATATTAATGCGTTTTAATACCGCTTCAACTTCATCAAGTTCTAAACCATCAATACCAACACTTTCTAAAATGTCATCGGTAGTGGTAGTTAAATATCCCGCATCATCAATGCCATCAATAATGGCCATAGCAACGGCTTTATCAGTATCACTAAATGGGGTGAGTTCCATTTGCCAACGCAAGTGGTCTTGTATTGAGTCAGATGTTTCACCCTGATAAGTATAATCTTCTGAAAGCGGGCTGCTTGCGCCGGTATTTGATGTGCCAGCGCTATAGCTTTCATCCCAAGTGGTATCAATGTTTAGCTCTTCGGGAATATCATTTTTGTCCATTGCTTCAGTGGTGCTGATTTCATCAATGGTCGGAGATGAATCCTCAGTGCCGTCAGTTTGCGCTGCTTCTATGCTTGGCTCTGTGGTTGCAGAAAATGCTTCTTCTAAATTATTTGAACCATCTTCTTTGACTTGTGGAGTTGATTCGTCAACTTCTAATAACGGGTTACTTTCTAAGGCTTCTTGTATTTCTTGCTGTAAATCCAATGTCGACAGTTGCAAAAGCTTGATTGCTTGTTGCAATTGAGGTGTCATGGTTAACTGCTGTCCGATACGGAGTTGAAGTGTAGGGCGCATCTACGTGATTTTCTTCCTGTTGATTATTTTAAAGTTAAGCGTCGCAGAAAATAGGCGATTTGCTTAACAAATTCTTATGGCTTTTATTAACTATAGCGTGAATTGTTCACCTAGGTATACATCTCTTACATGCTGATTCGCGAGAATTTGATCCGCGTCACCTTCAGCGATTAATTCACCGTGACTTACGATATATGCATGTTCACAAACATCGAGTGTCTCTCTTACATTGTGGTCGGTAATTAAAATACCAATCCCTCTTTGCTTTAAATGTAATATAATTTTCTTGATATCGCCTACTGAAATGGGATCGACCCCAGCAAACGGTTCATCTAATAAGATAAATTGTGGGTCAGCAGCCAAAGCTCGAGCGATTTCAACACGTCGCCTTTCGCCACCTGAGAGACTCATACCGCTATTGTCTTTGATATGGCCAATGTTGAATTCTTCTAATAGCGATTCTAGTTTTTCTTCACGCTCAACGTTTGACAGGTCTTTTCTTATTTGTAAGATCGCCATGATGTTGTCATAAACAGAAAGCTTTCTAAAAATGGAAGCTTCTTGTGGTAAGTAACCGATGCCTCTTCTCGCTCTTTCATGCATCGGTAATAATGTGATGTCCGTACCGTTAAGCACAATTGAGCCACTGTCATTAGGTACTAAACCAACAATCATATAGAAAGAGGTAGTCTTGCCAGCGCCATTTGGCCCAAGCAAACCAACAATTTGCCCAGTACTAACTTCTAGGCTGACATTTTTGACAACTTTTCGGCCTTTATAGGCTTTTGCCAAACCTTTGGCTGATAACATAGTCTCGGACATAAATTATTTATTTACTTTAGTTTTTGGTTTTAAGATGGTGGTAACCGTTTCATTAATATAGCTCTCGGCTTCCAATCTTTCTGTTAGTGTATTGTAAATAATTTTACTACCACGCACTTCACTACCTTCTTGGCTTAATAAAGCGTTCCCAGAAATGGTGATGGAATGCGTTGTTGCTTCATAGATAATTTCATCAGCTTGCATTTTTATCGGCGTACCATCTTCAAGTAACTGGGTGAAAGTAGCTGGCTTACCTTTTGCGATATAAACATCGTCATCGGTATTTTCTTTTTTCAAAACTTGCACTAAATCTGCTTTGATAACTAAAGAACCTTGTGTGATAACTACTTTATCCAAATAACTGATAATTTTATTTTTAAGATCGCCAGACTGGCGGATAGATTTAATCATGATCTCTTGTTCAAGATCTGACTTTGCCGCCATAGCACTAGGGATAATGCTTAATGAAGCAATGACTAAAATTAAGTTAGCTGTTTGTTTTTTTATAAATTGTTTGTACATGTTCAGTAAGTGTCATTTGCGTTGTATTTAAGTCAACTATCAGGCCAGAACCGTACATGGTGAATCCCTTGCCATGTATTAAAATAGTATGTTCAGAGCTGATAATATTCGTATTTAAGTCTAATTCTAAATGCTTTCCTTGGATCTCTTGGATCAAGCTACTTGCATCTGTAGCGACCAACCGAACCCTACTTTTAAGAATTACTCGGTTATTGTCGTACAAAGTGGCTTCATTAGCACTCATTTTCCATGGTAATGCGTTGTTCTTTGGATATAAGGTATATTTTGGCAATTCAAAGTGCGTAACTTCTAAATTAGCATAATGTTCCATGCGGTCGGCGTTTATTACATAAGATAACTGGCCTTGTTCATTAAAGACGCTACTCTTTAGGCTTTCGGCAATAAATTCTGGTGTAAGTTCATTTGTGATCGCTTCAATATCTTTAGTATTCGTATTTAAGAACTCCATCACAGCATAAGCAATGACAGAGCCAATAAAGATGAATAGAGCTAAGCTATTGACTTTATTCATATACTAGCGCCACTCGCTTGATGTAATGTATTTTGTGCCAACATAAATAAATCGCATACTTCGCGTACAGCACCAAAGCCACCATTTATTGTTGTAACATGCTGAGCAATTTTAATAATTTGAGGGTGGGCATCGGCTACAGCAATTGCCATACCGACATAGTTCATGCATTCAAAGTCTGGCATATCATCACCAATATAGGCAATATTTTCTGCCAACAGTTTTTTTTCTGTGATGAGTTTTTTTAGTGCAGGGAGTTTATTTTCTTCCCCTTGAATAATGGTTGATACATTCAAAGCACTCATACGAGTTTGCACTATGTTTGATTTTCTACCGGTAATTACCGCGGTTTCAACGCCGCTAGCAACTAATGCCTTCATGCCGTAACCGTCTTTGGTATGGAAAGCCTTTAATTCTTCGCCATCATTACCCAGATAAATACGACCGTCTGAAAAAACACCATCGATATCACAAACAAATAGTTTGATTTTTTTAGCTTGCTCAAATACTTGAGCTGAAACTTCACCGTATAGTGTTTTCAAGTTTATAAAACTCCAGATTTCAATAAATCATGCATGTTCATCGCGCCCACTGGCTTATTATCCTGATCTACAATAATTAAACCATTTATCTTTTTGTCTTCCATTATTTTTAATGCTTGTGCTGCCAGTACATCAGCCGAAGATACTGTTGGGTTTTTAGTCATAACAGAAGCAATATTATCTTGATGAATATTAACTTCGGCATCGAGAATACGGCGTAAATCACCATCGGTAAATAAGCCAACTAATTCATTATTATCATTTGTTACTGCAGTCATACCTAGGCCTTTTAACGACATTTCAACCAAGGCATCTTTTATTTTTGCACCTTCTGTTACCAGAGGTAGGCGCTCGCCTTTATGCATAATATCTGCTAAACGCAGTAATAATCGTTTACCTAGACTACCACCTGGGTGTGAAAGGGCAAAGTCGTCAGCAGTGAAACCTCTGGCATTAAGCAAAGCTACGGCCAGTGCATCCCCCATTACCAGTGTCGCGGTGGTGCTAGAGGTGGGTGCTAAGCCTAAAGGGCATGCTTCTTGTGATACGGCGATGCAAACATGTGAATCGGCAAGCTTT